>Ga0105250_10000928_pt1 | contig 17247 bp, 18 predicted proteins | sample KBSS54metaG_FD_80425 | JGI IMG/M metagenome (GOLD analysis project Ga0105250, IMG submission 80425) | Switchgrass rhizosphere microbial communities from Kellogg Biological Station, Michigan, USA - KBS S5-4 metaG | ecosystem: Host-associated > Plants > Roots > Rhizosphere > Soil | place...
CAGATACTCAAGGCTTTGCAACCGTAGCAAAGCGAGGCATTGGGGCGTCCCTGATCAGCCATGCAAAACTCGAACAAATCTATTCAACAAACAACGATTGAAACTTTCATAACTTCACACCTTCAACACTTCGTTTACTGTCAAATATACCAGTATTCACGCCTACCTCTGCCGGCTACCATCGCCCCTGCCGACGGCACTCTGCCTCGCACAACCGAACGAAGTTACTGGGCACGCCCAATTACAATTCATGAGGTTCAACATGACAAAGCAATTTGTTCCAGGCCGCGTAGTCACCCTTGATTCAGTAATCGCAGGAAAGCACGGCGCCCCCTTCATCGGCGAGCCCGCCCTTCAAGGCACTGCAAGTTATGCATCGGGATCAAGCGTGAATGTGATCTCAGTCTCCCCTCCGGGGAGCATCACCATCACCAGGGCGACCGAGGATGAAGTGCATCTTTTTCAATCATTCGCGCCACTGCAGCGCAAGACCTTCATCCGTGTTGACAGCCTGCCACTGCAAACCGTCAATCGAAACTATTTTGGGGAATACATTCCCGATAGTATCGACTACGCAACCACCGTGCCAGGCATATTCTTCAGGGTACTACTAAAACACTTCGATGATCCTAATTACTACCGCGCACTCTCCAACGTTACAACTCTGGACGCTGAGTCGGGATGGCAAGTGGGTCATCTGATAGCAAGCTGGGAGGAAGGAGGCGTTGCGCTGGTCAAGAAAGGGCCGGTCACCCAAGGTACGATCCCGGCAGGCTGGTTATTGGACGTATCGTTCGGCGCCAGCAACTTGCCTTACATACGCCTCAGCTTTGAGAGCAAAGTTGATATCATTGTTGATTTATAGTGAATGTCTGCAGGGAAATCACGATCTTGCAACTCGATCGTGACTTCCCTGGCTCATAGCAGGTGCAGCCGGACTTTACCGAATATCCCCTATCCTGCCTCGGCGCCCACCAGCCTGTCCCCCAGGGGGTGAACGGCGTACTGCTGTACCCATTCAACGAACCCGACACTTCCCAGGCACTTTCAAAAGAACCAGGCGGCGCCCGTGTGCATTGATGGCACGTTCTGTATCTGAATATTTAACTAGCCCATTTCGTATAATTCTCTACGCCGTGATGCCCCTTACCTGTCAGTTCTTACAGGTGACAGCGTCCGCGGGTGCGCTCTACTATTTTGTCTGAAGAAAAAAATAACTGACCCCTGATAGCTCGCACTGTAGGTTTTCCCATGAAGCGTTCAGCCCGTTTATTGCCCCTGATGGCGTTCATCCTGTTGAGCGCTTGCCATTCAACGCCCCCCACCCCTGAGGCCCAGGCACCCGCCCCATCAACACAGGGTGCCACACCGGCATCAACTCCAAGCGCTATAACCCCCCGGGTACAGTTACAAAAGCCACAGGACGTATTGGCCAGCGTCAACAAGAATTATTCCGAGATCACCACAAGTTGCAAACAATACGGTACCTCGGCCGACCGCGGGCTTTACTATTGCAGCGGCGTCACCTTGCGCACCGTGGATGATGGTGCATTCAACCCCTGGGCCTATAGCCCGACTGCCATTGCTATCGGCGCCACCTCTTACTCCTGGATAAGGCAAGATACAGGGATTAATAACCTGTATCACCCCGCAGGGTTTATATTACGTAACAAAGTGGATGCTATTGCTGCCGGGTTACCTGGACTGGATACCGGGTTCATCTGCATGTACCCCTATGATGCCTGGACCACCACGGTGAATGGTCACCAAGGTTGCGGGCTGAAACCCAGAATCATCAAGCCGCAAGCCGGCAATGACAATGGTGCTTACGCCTGGGGGTCGTGCGACACCATTGGCGTGACCACAACAGCACATTGGAATGCCGACTTCAGGGCGCATGCGCAGAACCTGGAAAAACAATGTTCCTGGAATATCGATAAACCCAGTGCCTGGCTATCCATGATTGCATCTCGTAACACGTTTGGAAGAAGAGACGTGTGGACCGAAATTCTGCTGAACAACTATAACAACGGCAACTCCATGCCACGCTATATAGCCGCTTTCTTCTACGACCCACGCAAAGCGGGTGGACTGAGCGCCGCGCAAAACTTCCAGCGCAAATTAAATGCTGCAGGATACAGTGTCCCCATCCTCCGACTGCAGTTCAACCTGCCCCTCGGCGCGTTCTCTTACGTGGCCGCCGACCAGGTCGTTCCTCAATCCCAATAATCCGACCTGGCGGCCACCCGTCCGCTCATGATGATGAATGAGGCTACCATGAATACCCTAACCCGCTTCGCGTCATGTGCACTCGTACTGATCAACCTGAGTGCGTGCACAACCATTACTACGCCGCCCCCGGAATCCGCAAGCGCTGCGGTTATAACGCCCGCCGCCCAATTGCAGAAACCTGCCGCCATCCTTGAGGCCATGAACCGCAACTACAACGAAGCGACCACGGACTGTCGCGAGGCAGGCAGTAACGAGCGCAGGGGCACTTATTACTGCAGCGGGGTGTTGCTGCGCACCGTTGATGATGGTGCGTTCACGCCGTGGTCTTATAGCCCGGGTGCCATTACCCTGGGCGCCACCTCGTATTCGTGGATCCGCCAGGATGTACCGACTACGCAGTTATATAACCGCGCCGGCTTTATTCTGCGCAATCGCGTTGAAGCCATGGCGCATGGCCTTCCGGGCCTGGAGACAGGATTCATTTGCATCTACCCTTTCAATGCTGGCACCGTCAGCAACTTGAACCATAACGGCTGTGGTCTGAGGACATTGCGCACCGGTTTCGAACAAAAGGCAGGGCGCAATAACAATTCAGCCTACGCCTGGGGCTCCTGTGAAGCCGCTGGCATCACTACCGAGGCACAGTGGGATCAGTACTACACGCAAAGTGGTAAGCGTCAATGCTCATGGAGCATGGAAAACCAGACGGGCTGGAAGGCCGTCGTCAGTATTATGAACCGATATGGGACGCGGGCGCACAACGAAATAATGCTGAAGAACTACAACAACGGCGATGCTATGCCCAGGTATATCGCGGCCTTTTTCTATGATATCAATCGCGCAGGTTCACTGGCAGATGCGCAAAGCTTCCAGCGCAAGCTTAATGCCGCCGGTTACAATGTGCCGATACTGAGGTTGGACTTTACCGCTGCGAAAGCCAACCGCTTCGCCTATGCCATAGCCGACCAAGCTGTCCCTCAGTAGCGATTGCCGTGCACTGAGAGCGATACCGCAGCACCGCCACCCCCTGATCGGCGAACCTTCCCTTGCCGTGGCAGCCAGCTATGCAACGGGTTCAAGTGTGAACGTAATATCAGCCAGGCCGCCGCCGAGACTTTTTCAGCAGCCGCGCTGGTTGAGTACAAGAGGCCGCATCCCGGGGCAAGTAAGCTGCAGGCGGATAAGTCAGCGCCGATCCACAGTGAAACCCAGCCGCGGGAAGTGCACATGCACCGTCCCCGCACGCGGGTCGTCCCGGCGCACGATCAATTCCTCACGCCCGGCGAACAATAGCTCGCCCGCTACCGGGTCGACGCCATAGTCGACGGCGGCGACGGTCACCTGGTCCCCTGGCTTGAAACCGTTGAGGTCGATGAAGTCATCGACCGGCAACGGCGCCGGCACATTGGTGCGTGCCACCGTCAACGCCTCCTCGGCGCTCAACTCACTGTAGGCGCCATGACCGAAGCCCAGCACCCGGCCCAGCCAGGCGTGGACCGCGGGGTATTCGTCAACCAGGGGCGAAGTCACCGGGGTGCCTTTGAGAAACCACAGGGGATGCGCCAGCGCGAAGTCGGCAACCGACGGCTCGCCGAACAGGTAATCACCCGCCTCGCGTTGCAGTTGCTGTTCCAGCCGCGCCATGAACACCGGCCACTGGTGCTTCGCCTGTTCCAACGGCACCCGCGTGGCCGAGCCGCCGCTAAACAACCGCGCACGGTCGGCGATGAAGGCCTTCACCGCTTCCGGGGGCAGGCGCGCGAAGCGCACAGCCACGGACTCGGGCTGGAACACCAGGCTCACCGCGTGCCTGAACAATTCCGAATCGGCCCAGGCGGCGAAGGTGGCCACGGTCATTTCCTGGCCCTCCGGGAAAAACGCCGGCAGGGCTTTTTCCTGATCCAGGCGGCGAGCGATCAGCGCGGTGTCGCAGTAGATGTCCGCGCCTACCTGAAGCACAGGGGTCTTGCGGTAGCCACCGGTGAGCGCTACCAGGTCAGGCTTGGGCATGACCGGTGAGATCAGCACGGAACGCCAGGACAGGCCCTTGAACCCCAGCATCAGGCGAGTCTTTTCGGCGAACGGGGACGTGGGGTAGTGGTGAAGGATCAGCTCGGTCATCTTCGGCTCCGCCGCAGGGCTAAAAACTCAAGCTTACTCGCCCTCCCAGGCAGGGCCTAGCCACTCAGGCCGATAGTGGCTCATCAACCGGATCAATTGGCACCCAGGACGCCACCAGACGCTCCTTGGCGCTTTTGCGCAGGCGCTTGATCAAGCGTTCCTGGCGCAAGGCCTCGCCTTTGTCCGGCCAGCACTCCACGTACACCAGCGCCACGGCGGGGCTGGAGCTGAAAAAACGCGCGCCTTTGCCGCGCTGGTGCTGGGTGAAGCGGCGCTGGGGGTTGTCGCTGATGCCGCAGTAGAGCGAACCGTTCGCGGCGCGCACCAGATAGACGTACCAGGGTTTGCACAGGGAAGTCACCTCACTCATGGCCCTTGTGCTCAGCGGCCTGCCTGGAAGGCACGCAACCCCTTGAGCGCCTGCTGCCGCACCTTGCCCTTGAGCAATGGTGTCCAGCCCAGCAGCAGGCCGGGGGTACCCAAGGCCTGGCGTGACCAGCGCCAGAAATCGAAGTGATCGTGGTGTTCGCAGATCTTGCCGTCACGGAAGACGAAGCGGGCATGGATGTGGTTCACCACCGTGCGGCCGGTCTGGGTGAACAGATACGTCGCTGTCCAGTCGGCACTGCCGTGGTGGTCGCCGGCGTGGACATGGTCGAAGGTCAACGAAAAGTCCTTGGCCCGCGCTGCGAGCATGCGCCACATGTCGCCCGCATCCTTGCCGCGCAGCGTTCCGAAAGCCGGGTCGCTGAACACCACATCGTCGGCGTAACTGGCAGCCATGGCTTCGGCGTCCAGGCGCTGGAAAGCCAGGTAGAAACGGGTGATCAGGGCTGCGTTGGCTTCGCTCATGGGCAGGACTCTGGTTGAGGTCCTGCCATCCTAGCAGTTCCGCCCGGCAATGCACCGCATCGCGCCTCATGCCCTTTCAGATGCAGGACCAGGGCATGCCGGTTTCAGATCTTTTCGCTGGTGACGTTCACGTGCAGCGACCGGCCAGCGCCCATGCCCGCGACGATCGCCAGGGTGCCGATCACCGCGAAGATCCAGCCCACCGCGTCCCAGCCGCCACTCCAGTCATGCACCATGCCCACGGCCAGCGGCCCCATGGAGGCCAGCGTGTAACCGACACCCTGGGCCATGCTCGACAGGTTGGCCGCCACGTGGGCATCGCTGGCGCGCAGCACGATCAAGGTAAGGGCCACGGCGAACATGGCGCCCTGCCCCAGCCCCAGCACCACGGCCCAGAACCACAGCCCGCCCAGCGGCGCGTAGAGGCAGCCGAACAAGCCCGCCAGGGTCAAGCCCATCACGGTAACGATAGCGACGCGCTGGTCACGGCCGCGGGTGGCCAACCACGGTGCGAACAATGAGCTGCCCAGCTGTATAAGGATGGAGAACGACAGCACCAGCCCCGCTTCGGCAGCATCCAGGCCGCGCCCCATCAACATCGACGGCAACCAGCCAAACACGATGTAGGCCAACGACGACTGCAACCCCATGAACAGGGTCACCTGCCACGCCAGCCGGTCACGGAACAGGCCACGCACCCGGTAGCGCGCATGGTGGGCGCCATGCCGGGCCCGCGTCTGGGGCAACCAGAACACCGCAGCCAGCAGCGCGGGCACTACCCAGAACCCCAGCCCCATGGCCCAGCGGTGGCCGAAGGCCTCGGCCAGGGGCACGCTGGCGCCAGCTGCCAGCGCCGCGCCAAGGCACAGCGCCATGGTGTAAACGCCCGTCATGGTGCCTGCCTGCTTGGCAAAGTCCCGCTTGACGATACCCGGCAACAGCACACCAATGATGCCAATACTGGCCCCGGACAGAATACTGCCGGCGAACAGGCCGACCACCCCCAGCTGGCTACGCAGGGCGATGCCCGCCGCCAGCACCAGCAGGATGCCCAACACCACGCGTTCGGCGCCAAAACGCCGGGACAGCATGGGCGCCAACGGCGCGAACAATCCCAGGCACAACACGGGCAGCGTGGTCAAAAGCCCTGCGGTCGAACCGCTGAGGCCCAGGTCATGGGACACCTGCCCCAGCAACGGCGCCATGCTCGAGAGCGCCGGGCGCAGGTTCAGGGCCACCAGCACCAGGCCCAGCAGCAACAGCCAGGGCCGCGGCACGGCGGCAGTTTGATCGGCAGGCATCTTCAGCGCCTCGGTGGTTGGAGTGGACATAAGACAGTTCCTCGATCAAAGGTCCGGGCAGTCGATCAGCGCGCGGCAGATCGACATGGCCCGTTCCGGGTCGCTTGCTTCAATGGCGGCCAGCAGCTCGCCGTGCAAGTCGAATACGTGAGTATTGCGGGGGGTGTGGTTGAGCGAATGCAGAATCGCCTCGCCGACAACGCTGGAGAAAAAACGGTACAGCTGACTCAACGTGGGGTTGTGCGCGGCGTCCACCAGCAAGCGGTGAAACACCAGGTCGCAGGCAATGTAGCTGTCGAGGTCAGTGTGGTAGTGGGCGCCACTGTGCTTGAGCGCGGCATGCAGCGCTTGCAGGTCTTGCTCAGTACGCCGCCGGGCGGCCAGGCCGATGGCTTCCACCTCGATGATGCGCCGGGTTTCCCGGGCCTGTTCGATGGAGCAGTTGGACAGCGCCTTCAGCGTATCGAACGGGTCGACGCTGCCGCGCAGGTAGCTGCCATCACCCTGCCGGATCTCGATCATGCCGCTGAAGGCCAGCACGCGCATGGCTTCACGCACGGTGTTGCGGCTAATGCCCAATTCCAGGGCAAGCTCCGGCTCGGTGGGCAGGCGCTGGCCTACGGCCCAGTGGCCGCGGGTAATGCGGTCGCGTAACTGGTCCAGGGCCTGGTCGACCAGGGAGCGCTTGATCAGGGTGGACATCGTCCAATCATCCGATGAATTTAAATAGATAGGTAGGGTAAAGAACGGGGTATAGCTAGGCAAGACAAATTGCTAGCCATTTGTCGGCAAGAGAGTCCGCTGCTACCGGATCGCGGGGATAAAAAACCCGGCACGTGGCCGGGTTCTAGGGGGGGGAGGTCAGTGCAGAATCTGACTCAAGAACAACTTCGTCCGCTCGTTCTGCGGGTTGTCGAAGAAGTCATTGGGTGCTGCCTGCTCGACGATCTCGCCCTTGTCCATGAAGATCACGCGGTTGGCCACGGTGCGGGCGAAGCCCATCTCGTGAGTCACGCACAGCATGGTCATGCCGTCTTCCGCCAGGCCGATCATGGTGTCGAGTACTTCCTTCACCATTTCCGGGTCCAGTGCCGAGGTCGGCTCGTCGAACAGCATGATCTTGGGCTTCATGCACAAGGCCCGGGCGATGGCCACGCGCTGCTGCTGGCCACCGGAGAGCTGGCCGGGGAATTTGTTGGCCTGCTCCGGGATGCGCACGCGCTCCAGGTAATGCATGGCGATTTCCTCGGCCTTGCGCTTGGGCATCTTGCGCACCCACATGGGGGCCAGGGTGCAGTTCTGCAGAATGGTCAGGTGCGGGAACAGGTTGAAGTGCTGGAACACCATGCCCACTTCCCGGCGGATCGCTTCGATCTGCTTGAGATCGTTGGTCAGCTCCACGCCATCGACCACGATACGGCCCTGCTGGTGCTCTTCCAGGCGGTTGAGGCAGCGGATGGTGGTGGACTTGCCCGAGCCCGACGGGCCGCACAGCACGATGCGTTCGCCCTGCCTGACGTTCAGGTTGATGTCTTTCAGTACGTGGAACTGGCCATACCACTTGTTCACGCCCTGCATCTGGATAATGCCATCGGCGCCCACAGGCTGTTTGATTGCTTCGCTCATGATGACACTCCTAACGCTTGTGGCCAGTGTCCAGCTTGCGCTCCAGGTGCACGGAGTAGCGGGACATACTGAAACAGAAAATCCAGAAAACGACGGCGGCGAACACATAGCCTTCGGTGGCCATGCCCAGCCATTTGGGGTCGGCGGCGGCTTGCTTGACGCTGTTGAGCAGGTCGAACAGGCCGATAATGATCACCAGGCTCGTGTCCTTGAACAACGCGATCAGGGTATTGACGATACCCGGAATCACCAGCTTGAGCGCTTGCGGCAGAATCACCAGGCCCATGCTGCGCCAGTAACCCAGGCCCATGGCCGAAGCGGCTTCGTACTGACCCTTGGGAATCGCCTGCAGGCCGCCACGCACCACCTCGGCCACGTAGGCAGACTGGAACATGATCACGCCGATCAGCGCTCGCAGCAGCTTGTCGAAGCTCATGCCTTCAGGCAGGAACAACGGCAGCATCACCGACGACATGAACAGCACGGTAATCAGTGGCACACCGCGCCAGAACTCGATGAACGTGACACATACCACCTTTACCGCCGGCATCTTCGAGCGCCGCCCCAGGGCCAGCAGGATGCCCAATGGCAAGGCGCCGGCGATGCCCACGGTGGCGATGACCAGGGTCAGCATCAGGCCGCCCCATTGGCTGGTGGCCACGTTTTCCAGGCCGAAGAAGCCGCCACGCAAGAGGATGAAGGCAACGATCGGGTAGACCACCAGGAAGCTCAGGCCGTACACCACCTTGCGCGGGATGCGCGGGATGAACAGCGGCGCGGCGCCCAGCACGGCCAGCCACACGGCCAGGTCCACGCGCCAGCGCAGTTGCGGCGGGTAGTAACCGTACATGAACTGGCCAAAGCGCTGCTCGATGAACACCCAGCAGGCGCCCGCCTTGGTGCAGTCTTCGCGGGTGGTGCCTACCCAGTTGGCGTCCAGGAACGCCCAGCTCAGCAGCGGTGGCACGATCAGGTAGATCAGGTACAGCGCCAGCAGGGTCAACAGGGTGTTGAACCAGCTGGAAAACAGGTTGGTGCGCATCCAGGCGACAGGGCCGACCGCCAGGTTGGGCGGGGGCATATTGGGTTTGAATACATGCGACGTCGTCATGGGCGTTTCCTCACCGCTCGATCAGCGCAATGCGCTTGTTGTACCAGTTCATCAGCAGGGAAATGCTGATGCTGATTGCCAGGTACACGCTCATGGTAATGGCGATGACTTCGATGGCCTGGCCGGTCTGGTTGAGCACTGTGCCGGCGAAGAGCGAAACCATTTCCGGGTAACCGATACCGGCGGCCAGGGAAGAGTTCTTCGCCAGGTTCAGGTATTGGCTGGTCAATGGCGGGATGATCACCCGCAGCGCCTGGGGAATGATCACCTTGCGCAGGGTAGGCCCGGGGCGCAGGCCCAGGGAGCGGGCAGCCTCGGTCTGGCCGTGGCTCACCGACTTGATGCCCGAGCGCACGATCTCGGCGATGAACGCCGCGGTGTACACCGTCAGGGCCAGGGTCAGGGCCAGCAGCTCGGGGATCATGACCCAGCCACCCACGAAGTTGAAGCCGCGCAGCTCTGGCATTTCCCAATGCACGGGGCTGCCGAACACCAGTACGCTCAACGCCGGAATGACCACCAGCAAACCCAGGCCGGCCCAGAACTTGTGGAACGGCACGCCGGTGTCTTCGAAACGCTTGTTGGCCCACTTGACCATCACACCAATGGCCACGAACGCCACCAGCACGGCAATCAGGAACGGCCACATGCCATCGGCCTTGAGGGCGGCCGGCATGTTCAGCCCGCGGTTGCTGACGTAGAACATGTTCCACAGGTTATGGCTGCCCCGTGGCCCCGGCATGGTCAGGAACACGGCGAAGTACCAGAACAGGATCTGCAGCAGCGGCGGAATGTTGCGGAAGGTCTCCACATACACAGTCGCCAGCTTGTTGATCATCCAGTTGGGCGACAGGCGCGCCACGCCGATGACAAAGCCCAGCAACGTCGCCAGGATGACGCCGATGAAGGTCACCAGCAGGGTGTTGAGCAAGCCGATGACGAACACCCGCGCGTAACTGTCCGACTCGGTGTAGTCGATCAGGTGCTGGGCGATACCGAACCCGGCACTGCGTTCAAGGAAGTCGAAACCGGAAGTGATGCCGCGATGTTGCAGGTTGGTCTGGGTGTTGTGAAACAGGTACCAGCCCAGGCCGACCACCACCACAATGGTAATGATCTGGAATAGCCACGCACGCACACGTGGATCGGTCAGGGAAAACCCTTTGGGTGCGCCGATTTGATTTTGCATGAAGTGCCCCGGTAGAAAGGGAATGTAACAGCGCCTGGCGGCATACGGGCCGCCAGGCGCGGGGCCGGCTTAACGTACGGGTGGTGCGTACTGGATGCCGCCGTTGTTCCACAAGGCATTCAGGCCACGGTCAATGGCCAGCGGGGTGCTCTTGCCCAGGTTTTTCTCGAACACTTCGCCGTAGTTGCCCACCTGCGAAACGATCTTCACTACCCAGTCCTTCGGCAGCTTCAGGTCCTTGCCGTACTCGCCGTCGCCACCCAGCAGGCGTGCCACGTCAGGGTTCTTGGTGGACTTGGCTTCTTCAACGACGTTCTTGGAAGTGATGCCTGCCTCTTCAGCGTTGAGCATGGCGAACAGCGTCCACTTGACGATGCTGAACCACTCCTCATCGCCCTTGCGCACGACCGGGCCCAGGGGCTCCTTGGAGATGGTTTCCGGCAGTACCACGTAGTCGCCCGGGGCGGCCAGCTTGGAGCGCTGTGCGTACAGTTGCGACTTGTCGGAGGTGAGCACGTCGCAACGGCCGCTTTCCAGGGACTTGGCGCTTTCATCGGAGGTGTCGAAGGTGATCGGGGTGTATTTCAGGCCATTGGCGCGGAAATAGTCCGATACGTTCAGCTCGGTGGTAGTACCGGCCTGGATGCAGATGGTTGCACCGTCCAGTTCCTTGGCGCTCTTGACGCCCAGTTTCTTGTTGGCCAGGAAGCCTACGCCGTCGTAATAGGTGACACCGGTGAACATCAGGCCCATGCCGGCGTCACGGGAGCTGGTCCAGGTGGTGTTGCGCGACAGCACATCGATTTCACCGGACTGCAAGGCGGTGAAGCGCTCCTTGGCGTTCAGCTGGCTGAACTTGACCTTGGTAGCATCACCGAACACGGCGGCGGCCACGGCGCGGCAGACGTCGGCGTCGATGCCCTGGATCTTGCCGGTGGAGTCCGGAACCGAGAAGCCAGGCAAGCCGTCACTGACGCCGCACTGAATGAAACCTTTCTTCTGAATCGCGTCCAGAGTGGCGCCTGCCTGGGCGAAACCGCTTACCCCCAGAACGGTGGCGGCAGTCAGGACAGCCAGGGTGGATTTCAGCATTTTCATTCAAACCTCCAAATTGCTCTTGTTGTGTAGAGCGTGTGTCCCGTCGCACCCTTTTGAGGCGATATCGACCCCGTGCCGGCTTGTTTTTGGGTCAAGCGTTTCAGGACTCATTTTTTGATTGTGTGAGCGCAGGCCGCCTTCGGGCGTTGTGCAAACTCACGGCTCCTTGATCGGTCGAACAGATGAGGCGTTATGCTTCGCCCCTGTCGTTTCGCGTGACCCGTGGAAGGTAGACCACCCAATGGCGGTTGAACCGCTTTGGCCTCCCGGCTCCCAGCCTGTTAGTGTTACCGGATGGGGTTTTCCTTCCACTTGGCGGATACATAGCAAAGCGCGTACCACGTTACAGCGCGCAAGCGTTTCAGCCCTCGTCAATGGGAAAACTTGCCACCGTGCGACATCTTTTTCCTGTATCGCCCTGATACGCCCCTTTGCAACGCACTTTATGGGAGCGTTCGCACTTTTTTGGAGCAGCCATGAGCAACCCGATGATCCTCGAACCTACCCAGCCGGCCGATGCCTGTGTGATCTGGTTGCACGGCCTTGGCGCCGACCGCTACGACTTCCTGCCAGTGGCCGAAGCGCTGCAGGCCAACCTGCCCAGCACCCGGTTCATCCTGCCCCAGGCGCCTACGCGGCCAGTGACCATCAACGGCGGCTATGAAATGCCGAGCTGGTACGACATCAAGGCAATGACGCCCGCGCGGGCCATTGACGAACACCAGCTGGATGAGTCCGCCGACATGGTCAAGGGCTTGATCGAAGCGCAAGTGGCCGCGGGCGTCCCCGCCTCGCGGATTTTCATCGCAGGGTTCTCCCAGGGCGGCGCAGTGGTGTACCACACGGCGTTTTCACGTTACCCCGGGACCTTGGGCGGCGTGCTGGCCCTGTCTACTTATGCGCCGGGGTTCCATGATGGGGTGCAACCCAGTGCAGCTCAGAAGGCCACGCCGGTGCTGTGCCTGCACGGCACCCAGGACGAGGTGGTATTCCACGCCATGGGGCGCACGGCTCACGACTTCCTCGCCGTCCAAGGCGTGCAGCTTGAATGGCACGAGTACCCTATGGGGCATGAGGTGGTGATCGAGGAAATTCGCGACATCGCCACCTGGCTGGGCGAAAAACTGGCGTGATCCGCAGCGGCTGCCGCCAGGCTGCGGCCGGCGCCGCGCGCCTTGGCCGGCAACCGAGGCACTTGTGTGGCGGCCATGCGGCCGCTGCTACACCGCGCCCGATTCTTGCATTACACTGCCCGGCGTACATTCCTTAACCAATTAATGAGAAGACCGTGCTCAAAGCACTCAAGAACCTGTTCGGATAAAGCGAGGCTGAGCCGCTCGCAGCCGAAATGACTGCTCCTGTGGCACCGAGCCCGGCTCGGGAAACGGCCATCCCCCAACCGCCGGAGCCAGAGGCCCCAGCCCCTGTAGTGCTGGCGCCAGCACGGGAAGCCGCTGCCGTCGCCCCCCAGCCAACGTTGGACGCCGAGCGGGTCAAGCCCTCCCCTCGCGAGCGCAAGCCCAAGCCTCCCCGCGCTCTGTGGAAACTGGAAGACTTCAAGGTCGAACCGCAGGAAGGCAAGACCCGCTTTCACGACTTCAAGCTCTCTGCTGACCTGATGCATGCCATTCATGACCTGGGGTTCCCCTACTGCACGCCGATCCAGGCGCAGGTGCTGGGCTTTACCCTCAAGGGCAAGGACGCGATCGGCCGGGCCCAGACCGGTACCGGCAAGACCGCTGCGTTCCTGATCTCGATCATCACCCAATTGCAGCAGACCCCGCCGCCCAAGGAACGCTACATGGGTGAGCCACGGGCACTGATCATCGCCCCGACCCGCGAACTGGTGGTGCAGATCGCCAAGGACGCCGCGGCGTTGACCAAGTACACCGGCCTGAACGTGATGACCTTCGTCGGCGGCATGGACTTCGACAAGCAGCTCAAGCAGCTGGAAGCCCGCCACTGCGACATCCTGGTCGCTACCCCTGGCCGCCTGCTGGACTTCAACCAGCGCGGCGAGGTGCACCTGGACATGGTCGAGGTGATGGTGCTGGACGAAGCCGACCGCATGCTGGACATGGGCTTCATTCCCCAGGTGCGCCAGATCATTCGCCAGACCCCGCCGAAAAGCGAACGCCAGACCTTGCTGTTCTCCGCCACCTTCACCGAAGACGTGATGAACCTAGCCAAGCAATGGACCACAGACCCTGCCATCGTCGAGATCGAGCCGGAGAACGTCGCCAGCGAAACCGTGGAGCAGCACGTCTACGCCGTGGCCGGCAGTGACAAGTACAAGCTGCTGTACAACCTGGTCAACGACAAGGGCTGGGAGCGGGTGATGGTGTTCGCCAACCGCAAGGACGAGGTACGGCGCATCGAGGAAAAACTGGTGCGCGATGGCGTCAATGCCGCGCAACTGTCAGGCGACGTGCCGCAGCACAAGCGCATCAAGACCCTGGAAGGTTTCCGCGAAGGCAAGATCCGCGTGCTGGTGGCCACCGACGTGGCGGGACGCGGCATCCACATCGATGGCATCAGCCACGTGATCAACTTCACCCTGCCGGAAGACCCTGACGACTACGTGCACCGCATTGGCCGCACGGGCCGGGCGGGGGCGAACGGTGTGTCGATCAGCTTTGCCGGCGAGGACGACTCCTATCAGTTGCCATCGATCGAGGCGCTGCTGGGGCGCAAGATCAGCTGCGAGATGCCGCCGACCGAACTGTTGCGGCCGGTGCAGCGCAAGCATTCCTGACCGCCTGCTTCCCGAGCAACGCTCGGGAACGATTACCGCTGCTGCCAGCGTTCGGCCGCCTGGTCGTCGCTGGCCTTGCCGTCTACCCACCGCTCACCGTGGGTGGTCTGCTCTTTCTTCCAGAACGGCGCGCGGGTCTTCAGGTAATCCATGATGAAATTGCAGGCATCGAACGCCGCCTGCCGATGAGCACTGGCCACGCCAACGAACACGATCGGCCCCCCCGGCTCGAGGGCGCCAATGCGGTGCAGCACCTCCACCTTGAGCAACGGCCAGCGCTGCTCGGCCTCGATGATGATCTTGCCCAGGGCCTTCTCGGTCATGCCCGGGTAGTGTTCCAGGAACATCCCTGACACCTCCAGCCCATCGTTGAAGTCCCGCACATACCCCACGAAACTCACCACCGCGCCCACGCCGACGTTGGCCGCGTGCATGGCATTGACCTCGGCCCCAGGGTCGAATGCGCCTGCCTGAACTCGCACGGCCATGGTCAGCCTCCGGTCACGGGTGGAAAGAACGCCACTTCGTCGCCGTCGGCCACTGGCTCATCGAGCTTGCACAGGTCCTGGTTGCGGGCGCACATCACATTGCTATCGCCCAGCACGCTCCAGTTGCCGCCACGCTCCAGCAATTCCTGGCGCACGTCCGCCAGGGTAGCGAAAGTACCCACCAATTCCTCGCCATCCATGCCCATGGCTTCCCGGTAACGAGCAAAGTACACCACCTTGATGTTCATGCCGGGCCCGCCTGGTAGTGGCCGCTTTTGCCGCCGAGTTTTTCCAGCAGCCGCACGGTTTCGATGACCATGCCCTTGTCCACGGCCTTGCACATGTCATAGATCGTCAAGGCGGCGATGCTGGCGGCCGTCAACGCCTCCATTTCCACCCCGGTCTGCCCGGCGAGTTTGCAGCGAGCGCGGATCAGCACGGCGTCCTCGCCGTCGGCGCTCAGCTCGACCTTGACGCTGGTGAGCATCAGCGGGTGGCACAGGGGAATCAGGTCACTGGTCTTCTTTGCCGCCTGGATGCCGGCGATACGCGCCACGGCGAACACGTCGCCCTTGGGGTGCTCGCCGTCGACGATCATTTTCAGGGTTTGCGGGCGCATCCGCACCCTCGCCTCGGCCACGGCTTCACGGGACGTCACCGCCTTGTCGGTGACATCAACCATATTGGCGCGGCCCTGGGAATCGAGATGGGTCAGCAATTGCCTTGCTCCTTTGCGGGGGAAAGCAATTGTAACCCCTTTGCGGAGTTGGGAGTTTCACGCTTCAAGCTGCAAGCGGTCGGCTTGCAGCTTGACGCGTTTGGCTACCCTTACAAATGGGATTCCGCGTACTCGGCCAGCACCGAGCGCGGTACCCCTTGCAGAGTAATGTGCACGCCGTTGGGGAAGTCCTTGAAACGCTCGGTCAGGTACGTAAGGCCCGAGCTGGGCGCCGACAGGTACGGGGTATCGATCTGCGCCAGGTTGCCCAGGCAGATGACCTTGGAACCGGCACCGGCACGGGTGATGATGGTTTTCATCTGGTGCGGGGTCAGGTTCTGGCATTCGTCGATCAGGATCAGGCTCTGCTGGAACGAGCGGCCGCGAATGTAGTTCAGGGATTTGAACTGCAGCGGCACCTTGCTGAGGATGTAATCGACACTGCCGTGGGTGTTTTCGTCATCCATGTGCAGCGCTTCGAGGTTGTCGGTGATGGCGGCGAGCCAAGGCTCCATCTTCTCGGCCTCGGTACCCGGCAGGAAGCCGATCTCCTGGTCCAGCCCCTGCACACTGCGGGTGGCGATGATGCGCCGGTAGCGCTTGCTGACCATGGTCTGCTCGATGGCCGCGGCCAAGGCCAGGATGGTCTTGCCCGAACCTGCCGCGCCCGTGAGGTTGACGAGGTGGATATCCGGGTCCAGCAAGGCGAACAGCGCCAGCGCCTGGTGAACGTCACGTGGTTTCAGCCCCCAGGCTTCCTGGTGCAGCAACGGCTCCTGGTGAAGGTCGAGCAGCATCAGTTCGTCGTCCTTCACGCCCTTGATCCAACCCACGAACCCCTGTTCGTCGATGATGAATTCGTTGATGTGCACCGCGGGCAACGGCTCCTGCAGTTGTACCCGGTGCCAGGTGCGACCGTGGTCCTGACGCGTCTCGACCTTGCTGACGCGGTCCCAGAACGAGCCGGTCATCTCGTGGTAGCCGCGCGACAGCAACGAGACGTCGTCCACTAATTGGTCAGTGCTGTAGTCCTCGGCCGCGATGCCACAGGCACGGGCCTTGAGGCGCATGTTGATGTCTTTGGTGACCAGGACCACGTCCCAGTCCTTCTTGCGTTCGTGCAGGTCGACCAACTGGTTGATGATGATGTTGTCGTTGAGGTTGCCCGGCAGCACCGTGGTGGGTGGGCCGCCCTTGGTCATGAGGATGGACAGGAAGCCTTTCGGGGCCCCCTTGCCGCGCTGGATAGGTACGCCCAGTTCGACATCGGCCGGGCTGGCATCGCCCAGGGTCTGATCGATCAGGCGGATCGCCTGACGGCATTCGGCAGCCACCGATTGCTTGCCACTCTTAAGTTTGTCCAGTTCCTCCAGCACGGTCATGGGGATGGCGACGTGGTGTTCTTCGAAATTCAGCAACGCGTTTGGATCGTGGATCAGTACATTGGTATCGAGCACATAAAGGATTGGCTTGTCGGAAGAAATGGTGCGTCCTTGATCATCCATACTCGGTCACCTTTGAGAGAGCCGTTCGACGCAATACCTGAACGGTGCTGCGCCGCGAAGTGACCGCCGTTTCCGCACGACCCAGAGGGCTGTGGACGAACGGAACTGCAATGGACGGTGGGCCGGGTGACGCCACCTGTGCTGCAGGGTTCGGCGATCTGTCTTCGTAATACCGCAAAACCCATGACGTTAAAAAGCACTTTGACGCTTTTTTGAAGTTTATTTTTCTGCATGACGAATAACGCTTGGCG
>Ga0105250_10000942_pt1 | contig 17114 bp, 19 predicted proteins | sample KBSS54metaG_FD_80425 | JGI IMG/M metagenome (GOLD analysis project Ga0105250, IMG submission 80425) | Switchgrass rhizosphere microbial communities from Kellogg Biological Station, Michigan, USA - KBS S5-4 metaG | ecosystem: Host-associated > Plants > Roots > Rhizosphere > Soil | place...
AAGATATAATAAGCCCTTCCATTGCTTATACCGTTGAATATGATACAATTACCAATTACAAGGAGGATGAATTTATGAAAAAAGTCATCTTAATTATTGTTTGTCTCCTCCTTCTAATCATTTCTTATTCGCATTTTGAAAAGAACGATGAGACAACAAAACAAAAAGAAAAATCAGTATCATCTACTTCTCATTGGATTGATAAACAAACAAATGACTCTTTTTATCATCTTGTGTTAGGAGATTCGCTTGCAAAGGGATATGGCTCGACACAAGGAGGGTTTGCCGAATTAGCTTCCAAGCAAATAGAGGAACAAATTCACAAACCGATTAGAGTAGAAAACCTTGGAGTGAACGGACTTACAACAGATCGTCTCGTTCAAAAAATTCAGGCAGAAGAAGTGCAGCAAAAAATTAAAGAAGCAAATATAATTACCATTAATATTGGAGGAAATAATTTATTCCGTTTAAATCGTGATGTAGGTGTTATAGATGGTATTAAAATGTTAAATAAAGAAAAAACTCATTTTGAAGAAGACGTAAAAAACATTGTAAAGACAGTTCGGACTCTCAACCCAAATGCTTTACTCATTCTATCTGAGCTCTATAACCCTCTACAACTCGATGATTCAATTGCTTCTTATGCAGATATGTTTTTAGATGGCTGGAATGATGCGGTTTACTCAATTTCAAAAGCGAATCAACCGTCCATTGTTTTACCAATTCGAAAATTAATACCAAATGATAAAAAAGAATTACTGTACGATCAAGTACATCCAAATGATAAAGGTTATGAAATTATTGCCAACGCGTTTACTAAACAAGTTCTATCCTACAAATATTAAAACAAAAACGAACAATTCTATTTTTATACGGTACCTTTTTTTGTTACAATGATAATGGAAGGGGGCCTTTATATGGAATCACGCGAATGGGAACGTATTGTTGATCATCTTCTTTCGTTAGTGCCTCTTTTTTATCGCAAATTTATGCTTCCTGGAGAGTTTTCTTCACAAAGGCACATGCCACCGTCACATACACAGGTGTTACTGCTATTGCATGAACGTGGCACATTAGCAGTGTCAGAAATCGGAAAGCGATTAGCGATTTCAAGGCCCAACATGACACCTCTATTAAATAAATTGATTCAAGAAGAACTTATAGAGCGTCATTACAGCGAAAAAGATCGACGAGTCATTTTAATTTCTCTAACACTAGAAGGGAAATCGTTAGTAAATCAATATCAACAATTCATTTTAGACAAACTAAAAGAAAACTTTCAAACATTATCGGAAAGCGATCGTGAACAACTCATTCACTCGCTTCAAACGATTCAAAATTTAATTTTGAAAACAAACGTATAAAGCTGCTTCCAAAGGAAGCAGCTTTATGATTCATAATAGTTTCCATAATATACATTTGAATACGGCCATGTTGTTAAGTATGGTTTTTGCTCCGGAGAAGGCTGCGCTTGCTGATATGTTTCAAACTGTTGCCTTGTATAAGGAACAGGATAATAATGCACATATGAGTATGCTTGAGGTACATAGTAATAATACATTCATTCTCCCTCCTTTTTTAAGCATATTCAAGGCGGAAAATGAATGTGACATTCTTTATATTTGTACAAGTGGTTCTCTCGCGCGTTTTTTTCTTTTTTTCAAACGTAACTTACGGTTCTTTTCATATAAATAATGCACAACAAAATAAGATATTACTCCAAATACAACCCCGAAAATTGTCATCCCAATTAATACATATACTTCACTCTGTAATAAGCTCTTTAACATAATAAAAATATTACTCGAGAAAAGATCAGATATTGTATATGGTTTATGCTGAATTACCTTTATTTCAAATGGATATAAAGTTTTCCCTAATGCATATGCAAACGGAAACAAAATTACCGGAAGAAATGATATTTTTCCGATAATATTACCAATAACCGCTGCTGGAAAAGATCCCTTTGCTAAGCGTACAATTGGATAAAAAATAAGATAAACAAGTGACGCTGTATAAATCACCAACATTTCTAAAGCAAATCCAATCGCAAATCCACGTGACACTTTCTTCGCTCCTTCTGGCGAACGGAGCAACTTATAATAATGAAATTTCAGCACTCTCCAAATACGTTGAAAAAATGAATATGTTTTTTTACCTGTTTGCACAATTATCATCTCTTTAATAGTTTTTTCTCTTCGTAGTATGAACTTAATACTACGACACAAACAACCCTATTTAACTTCACTTATACTAACTTCATCTTATTATAAATGATACAAAGAACATTCACCAAATATACATCAGACATTTCGTAACAAAAAAACCTTCCCGATTAGGAAGGTTTTTTGATGTTTTGAAGCAGACTTACCAATAATGCTTTTTGAGCGTGCAATCGATTCCCTGCTTGCTCAAAGACAACAGAATGCGATCCATCTATAATTTCTCCTGTTACTTCCTCTTCACGATGAGCGGGTAAACAATGTAAGAAGCGATACGTTGCTTTCGCATGCTGAACAAGTTTTTCGTTCACTTGAAACGGTTGAAATAATTGGTATTTCCCTTCCGTATCTTCTTGCCCCATGCTCATCCAAACATCGGTATAGATAAAGTCAGCACCTTTCACTGCCAACTCCGGATCATTCAAAACTTCAATATTTGCTCCCGTCTCATTTGCAATTTCTAGCGCACGCTTTACAATTTGTTCATTCGGTTCATACCCTGGGGGAGTCGCCACTGTCATATGCATACCGACTTTTGCACTTGCTAGCAGTAAAGAGTGACATACATTATTTCCATCCCCTAGGTAAGCAAGTTTAATCCCTTTAAATGTATGAACTTCTTCATAAATTGTCATCAAATCAGCTAATGCCTGACACGGATGATGATCATCTGTCAATCCATTAATAACAGGAATACTTGCTTCTTTCGCAAGCTCCTCTACATCTGCGTGCGAGAATGTACGAATCATAATTCCATCAATATAATGAGATAATACTTTTGCTGTGTCTGAAACACTTTCTCCTCTGCCAAGTTGCATTTCTTTTCCACTTAGAAACATTCCATGTCCACCGAGTTGTACCATTCCTGCTTCGAAAGAAACACGCGTACGAGTTGAATGTTTATCAAAAATTAACCCTAATATTTTCCCTTCTAATAAAGGTTCATGCTTCTCTTTTTTTAAATACATTGCAAATTCAATTAGCGCAATTATCTCCTCTTGCGTCAGTTCTTCTAATGTTAAAAGATCTTTCGTTTGTAATTTCGGTACTTGTATAGTTGACATAGAATTTCCCCCTTATAATATTGGTGATTTTTGTGTACAAATCACTCTTTTTATCATATTTACTGCTTCGTCTATTTCTTCATTCGTTACAATGAGTGGTGGTAAAAGTCGCAAAACATTCGTTCCAGCTTGCAATACAAGAAGCCCCTCTTTTTCTAACTGTTCTATAATGAATGTGACGTCACACTTACAAACGACTCCAATCATAAGTCCTCTCCCTCGAATATCAGTAATCCATTGAACATCAAGTAATTCTTTCTTTAATTTTTGCAGGAAGTATTCTCCCTTTTCTTTTACTTCTTGTAAAAATGAAGGTTGTTTTATAATTTGTAGTACTTCTTTTGCTGCTGTCATTGCAATGTAATTTCCGCCAAATGTTGAACCATGAGTCCCCACTGAAAAAGCAATCATAAGCTCTTTCTTTCCAAGCATTGCCCCAACCGGGATCCCATTTCCAAGCGCCTTTGCCGCTGTAACGATATCTGGGGATGTTCCGGTCTGTTCATAAGCAAACAACGTTCCCGTTCTTCCCATACCTGTTTGCACCTCGTCGATTATATAAAGAGCACCATATTGTCTACATAACTTCTCAATCTCTTGCAAAAAGGAAATATCAGCAGGTAAGACGCCACCCTCACCTTGAACAACTTCCACCATAACTGCAGCTACTTCTTCATTCATTGTCTCCCTGAGCGCGGCTATATCATTAAAGAGAATATGTGAAAAAGATGGAAGAAGTGGACCAAATCCCTTTTTTACTTTCTCTTGCCCCGTTGCGCTCATCGTTCCAAATGTTCTTCCATGGAAAGATTGCTGGAATGTTAAAACAAGAGATTTCCCCGTATGCTTCCGCGCTAATTTAAGCGCTGCTTCATTGGCTTCTGCCCCGCTATTACAAAAAAACACGTAATCTAACTCACGCCCCTCTGTTAGCAATTCAGCTACCTTTTCTTGTACCTTGTGCGAAAAAAGATTTGATATATGCCAAATTTCCTGTAATTGCTTTTTTACTGCTTCTACAAGTACAGGATGACAATGTCCTAAATTACATACAGCAATTCCAGAAGTAAAATCTAAATACTTTTCCCCACTTTCATCTATCACTTTTGTTCCGGTTCCTTGAACAATTTCAACACTGCGTCTCCCATATGTCGGAAATATATGACTACTCATACGATATTCACCCCTTTTGTTACCGTCGTTCCAACCCACTCCCCTGATGTTCCTACAAAATGTTTTGTACCATTTACAATGCTGACATGCTCGACTCCCATCTGTATTGAGGTGAGAGCAGCCTGCACTTTCGGAATCATCCCCCCTGTAATAACTTCTTTTTCTATCAGACGTAGGATCTCAGCTTCATCCGCTTTCGTTAACAACTTCCCTTCGAACAATATCCCATCTACATCCGTAATAAAAATAAGTTCTTTCGCCCCCAGCGTAGCTGCAATTCCAGCTGCGGCTGTATCTGCATTTATGTTATAAACCTGGTTTCCTCTTACCCCAATTGGAGCAATAACCGGAATATAATTCAAATCTAGTAACCCTTTTAATAGTGAAGCCTCTACACCACTAACTTCACCAACATATCCAATATCCTCATCAAGAGGCTGAACTTGAAGTAATTTCCCATCACAACCAGAGATTCCGATTGCATGCAAGCCATGCTTTTGAAAATTCATCACCATTTTTTTATTCGTGCTTCCGCATAAAACCATTTGAACAACATTCATCACTTCTTTTGTTGTCACACGTAACCCATTCTTCTTTTCAATTGGAATATTAAATCGCTTTAGCTTTGCATCAATTTCTGGTCCACCGCCATGAACAACAATAACTTGATATTTTTTCTTCAGCTGCTCTATACATTCAAAAAACACATGGTCTAAACGTTCTAGCATACTCCCACCGCATTTTACTACGATATACTCGCTCATCTTCTCTCTCCTTACGTACGATAACAAGCATTTATTTTCACATAGTCATAGCTTAAGTCGCAGCCCCAAGCTCTTCCTTTCTCCCCTCCAAGGTGCAAATGAGCATCAATAACAATTTCAGATTCCTTTAATTTTTGTTTCATTTCCTCTTGAGAAAAAGCTTGTAGCTCGCTGCTTTGTAAAACAGAAATAGACTGAACAGCAATATCAACAGCGATAGGATCAATAACAACTCCACTTTGACCAATCGCACTAATAATGCGGCCCCAATTTGCATCTTCACCATACATTGCAGTTTTCACAAGACTTGAGCCAACAATTTGTTTCGCAATCTTATTCCCTTCTTCTACTGTTCGTGCTCCGTATACATTTACTTCAACTAACTTAGTAGCACCTTCACCATCTTTAGCAATTTGCTTCGCTAAGTCCTCACATACCTTTTGCAAAGCAAACATAAACTTCTCCCACTCCGTATGATTCGTATGAATAGCAGTTGTTCCTGATAACCCACTTGCCATTACAACGACCATATCATTTGTAGATGTATCACCGTCCACAGTAATTTGATTAAATGTATGATTCGTAACTTGTGATAATGCTAGCTGGAGTGCTTCTTGTTCTATATTTACATCTGTTGTAATAAAGCTAAGCATCGTTGCCATATTCGGATGAATCATACCAGAACCTTTTGCTGCCCCTGCAATCGTCACTTCTTTTCCTTCAATCATAAACTGATAACATGATTGCTTTATAACAAGATCCGTTGTTAATATCGCTTCATAAAAGGAGGCTGCCTTCTCTTTTTCTTTCGATGGTACGAGATAGGAAATACCAGTACGAATTGCTTCCATTGGTAAAGAAACTCCAATGACACCTGTTGAAGCAACTGCCACATGATTTTCTTTTACCTGGAATTGTTTCGCAGCCAACGTTTTCATTTCATACGCATCTTGTAACCCCTGTACACCTGTACATGCATTTGCATTTCCGCTATTTACAACAATTGCTTGTAGCTTTCCTTCCACAGCTATACTTTCTTTTGTAACTTGTACTGGCGCAGCTTGAAATTGATTTGTTGTATAAACAGCTCCGCAATTAGCAGGAACATCACAAACAATTGCTCCCATATCTTTTTTCCCTTTTTTCAACCCAACCTGGGTACCAATCGCTGCAAAACCTTTTGGCGTTACAATTGATCCACTTGCAACTTTTATAATAGAATCTGTTCCAATCATCATTCTTCCCCCTTATGGATAGAGCGGCATATATTGTAATCCCGCCGTTTCCTCCAGACCTGCTAATAAGTTTGCATTTTGAATTGCTTGCCCAGCTGCTCCTTTCATCATATTGTCGATAACGGAAACAACTGTAATACGTCCTGTTCGTTCATCATAAGCCGCTCCAATGTCACAATAATTTGAACCCCTTACTTCTTTTGGACTTGGAAACTCTCCTTTAGAACGGATACGAACAAAAGGAGCATGACAATACGTTTCTTCATATAACTTCTCTAATATCTGTGCATGGATATCTCGTTTTGCTTTTGCATAGAGAGTAACCATAATCCCTCTCGATATCGGAATTAAATGTGTACTAAATGTAATTGGTTTCGCCTGTTTATTCCACTCACCAAGCATTTGTTCAATCTCTGGAACATGCTGGTGCTCATTCACTTTATAAATATGGAAATTATCATACAGCTCTGGAAAATGAGTCATTGTTGTCGGTGTTTTTCCCGCTCCTGACACCCCTGATTTCGCATCGATAATAAGTGAGTCTTCCTCTATCATCCCGCCCCGCATTAATGGCGCAGCTGCTAGTAGTGCCGCTGTTGCAAAACATCCTGGATTTGCAACCAATTCCGTTTCCTTAATAGCCAACTTTTTCCATTCACTTAATCCATACACTGCCTTTTGAAGAATTTCTTCCTTTGCAGCGGGCCTTTTATACCATGTTTCATATGTACAAGGATTCAACATACGAAAATCACCTGATAAATCAATAACTTTTAAACCAGACGCTAGCAAGCGTGGCGTTATATGTGCCGAAACCCCTGCCGGTGTCGCTAAAAATACAATACTAGCCTCCTTCGCTATTACATCCACGTCGATTTCTTGTAACGTATGGACAATAAAATTTTGTAAGTGCGGATATACATTTGTTATTCGTTCCCCTACTTGTGAAAAAGAATGGACAGATGTAATCGAAAAATATGGATGATGATGTAACAACCTTATTAACTCAATTCCTCCATATCCAGTTGCTCCAATAATCGCGACTTTCATATGCTCCTCCTTATATCGATTCTTTAAATTAAATATGATTATAATATTGTATATTTATAGAGTCAATTAAATATTTATTAATTTTAAAACTTTTAAAAACGTAATTTTTCTAGAAAAACAATAATTATAAATGAATTTTTATACACCTTTGATGTGTGCTAGTATTTTTTCTATACTTCAAGTACAATAAAAACAATACATTTATACATGCAAGCGAGGAAAAACATGAATGAAAAATTAATTGAAAAGATGTTGATAAAAAGTTTTCGGCAATATCAATGTAAACCTATTTCAAAAGAGGATCGGGAAACTTTAATTCAAAGTGTCCAAACAACCATTGGTTCGGAACCTAATATCGATGTATATGAAGCAATTGAGGATATTGTTTATGAATATATTACGGGAAAATAAAAAATAGGAGATTTCCAAATGGAAATCTCCTATTTTTTACTTAATGATTTACCTGCTATACGTTCAAAAAAACCTGGAAATAACGCAAAAAGTTTTGGCCCAACACTCATCCATTTTGGCAAATTCACTTCACGCTTTTTCGTTTGCATCACTTTTACAATTTGCTCTGCTACGTATGTTGGCTTTAACATGTAACGTCCCATATTTTTTACATATGTACCTGATTGATCAGCAATATCAAAAAAGTTTGTGTCAATTGGCCCTGGATTAATCGCTGTTACATGAATATTTGTATTTGAGAGCTCCATGCGTAAGCTATTCGTAAATCCTAATACTGCATGTTTGCTTGCTGCATACGCACTAGATTTTGGCGTTGCAATTTTCCCTGCTAACGAAGCAATATTAATGATTTGTCCACTATTTCTCTCTAACATATGAGGTAATACCGCTTTCGTACAAGCTACTAATCCAAATACATTGACCTGAAACATATCTTTCACTTCAGTCATGGACGCTTCTTCAAACGTTTTGAAAATACCAAAACCAGCATTGTTTACCAATATATCAATCTGCCCTGCATCCTTTAATATTCTTGCAAAAACAGTATCAATCTCTACTTCTTCACTTACATCTAATACGTAATAATAGCAAGGCGTATTGTAAGTCGCTTTAATCTTTCCAGCTAATACTCGTAGTTTTTCTTCTGTCCGCGCTATTAATACAGGAATCGCGCCCTCTGCTGCAACTTGCATCGCAACTTGTTCTCCAATTCCACTAGAAGCTCCTGTAATGACGATTACTTTTTCTTGTAAACGTCCCGTCATCGCTGTCACCTACTTTGCATAATAAATCAATTGTGGCGACGATTCATCAATCATCACTTGTTGATTATATGCTAAAAAGTCCAATTGTCCAACTGTTTCCGAAATCGTAAGTGGCAATTGTTCTTTATATAATACAGGAAATAATTTCACACATACTTCGAAGGCTGTCATCGGTTTTTCTTTTAATAATTCTAACACTTTGAAAGCACGTGTTTCTTGTTTTTGCAACCTTCCCTCTATCAGCTCTTTCACATTCACAATGTCTTCTCCATGACCTGATAAAATGCGTGAAATCTTCATGTTACTTAAACGTTTTAATGTTTGATTATATTGTAGTAAAGGTCGCGCTCGCTCTGTCTGTCCTTCATATGGCGGTTCTAGTATCGGATTGGAGGAAATATGACTGATTAAAGCATCCCCACCAATTAATAGTCCATCACGCTCCCTGTATAACGAAATATGAGTCGAAGCATGCCCTGGTGTTTCAATAACTGTAAACTCAGGTAACGATTCAATACTGTCTCCCTCTCGTACAGTATGTGTTAACGATCTATTACAAGAATATTTAAGTGTTTTCGTCGTAAGTAATCCTTCATCCTTCAAAAATGCTTCTGGAACTCCGAACTGTAATGCGGCTTCTTTAAAAAATTGTTGATAACGTTTCAAAAATTGAGAATCCTGCGTAATCCACGGCTCATTCCAAGGATGGCCCACAATATTTGTCTTCTCAGAAAATGTATTTAAAAGCCCACAATGATCAGCATGATGATGTGTAATCACTACTGTTTCAATGTCTTCTATCCTATATCCTAAAGTCCTTAATTGTTTTTCTAATGCTGCCCTGGCCTCTTTTGTATTTGTCCCTGTATCAATTAATGTTAATGATTCTCCCTTTACTAAAAAAACATTAACTGTCTCAACTGCAAATGGAACAGGAATCTCCATTCGATGAATTGTTACCATGTTTATGCCCCCCGTCTCTCTCCGGTTCAAAAATGAATCCCTCTTCAGTTTACAACTTCTTTAAAAATTTGTCATTATTTTCAGATAAAAAGAAGGTGTCTTCTATAATAAAACGAATATATGTAAATTTATAAGTTTTTCTTACAAAAATTAAGGAGGCTTCATCATGTCTATTCAAAATATTTCCTTTCTAGGTGCCGGATCTATAGCTGAAGCAATCATCGCCGGTCTATTAGATGCGAAGGTTGTAACGGGTGAACAAATTACAGTAAGTAACCGCTCAAATGAAACAAGATTACAGGAATTACATACAAAATACGGTGTCAAAGGAACACATAACAAAGAAGAACTACTTGCTCATGCAGATATTATTTTCCTTGCAATGAAGCCAAAAGACGTCGCAGAAGCACTTCAACCTATAAAAAAATATATAACGAATAATCAACTCGTTATTTCATTATTAGCAGGTGTTTCTACAAGTTCTATTACAAGCCTGCTTCAAAAAAATGTTCCGATTATCCGAGCAATGCCAAATACATCAGCCGCTATTTTAAAATCAGCCACAGCTATTTCTCCATCCTTGCATGCAACAGAGCAGCACATTTACATTGCTAAATCTTTATTTGAAACAATTGGCCTTGTTTCAGTGGTGGAAGAAGAACATATGCATGCTGTTACTGCACTATCTGGGAGTGGCCCTGCGTACGTGTATTACGTAGTTGAAGCAATGGAAGAAGCCGCAAAACAGATCGGCTTAGAAGAGTCTGTGGCTAAATCACTTATTTTGCAAACAATGATTGGTGCCGCTGAAATGCTTAAGGCTAATACTAAGCACCCTTCTATCTTACGAAAAGAAATCACCTCTCCTGGTGGAACGACAGAAGCTGGGATCGAGGTTCTTCAAAGTTTTAATTTTCAACAAGCACTCGTCGCATGTATTACACAAGCTACAAAACGATCACATGAACTTGGAAAAACATTAGAACAATTAACAAACGAAAAATAATAAACGGAGCTCAGAAAATAGATCTGAGCTCCGTTCTTTTATCACGATTGTCTTCTCTTATTTGCTACTCTTTCCAAAAATCTCTTCTTGAAGGCGACGCCCTGTTGGTGTTGCTGCTAGTCCACCTTCAGCTGTCTCACGAAGTGCAACTGGCATTGTTTGCCCAATTCTAAACATCGCTTCAATAACTTCATCGCATGGAATTGTGCTTGTTACACCAGCTAGTGATAAATCCGCTGCAATCATAGCATTTGAAGCACCTGCTGCATTACGTTTTACACAAGGTACTTCTACAAGTCCAGCAACTGGATCACATACTAACCCTAGCATATTTTTTAAAGCAATCGCCATCGCTGTAGCTGCTTGCTCTTGTGTTCCTCCAGCCATTTCAACAGCTGCCGCTGCTGCCATTCCACTTGCTGAACCAACCTCAGCTTGACAACCTCCAGCTGCACCTGAAATGCAAGCATTATTGGCAACAACCATCCCAAATGCTCCTGCTGTAAATAAAAATTCAATCATTTCTTCACGTGTTGGCTGTAATTTTTCTTTGAGCGCAAATAGTACGCCTGGTACAGTCCCAGCTGATCCAGCTGTTGGTGTTGCACAAATGATTCCCATTGCTGCATTTACTTCGTTTGTTGCAACCGCTTTGCTCACTGCATCCAACATCGTATGCCCAGATAAACCTTTTCCGCTCTTCATATACTCTTGTACTTTCACCGCATCTCCGCCAGTTAAACCAGTCGGTGATTTCACACCTTTAATACCACGCTCTACCGCTTGTTCCATCACGACTAAGTTTTTCTCCATGCCTGCAAGTACTTCTTCACGAGAGATACTTCTTGTCTTCATTTCACATTGAATCATTATTTCTGCAATTTTTACATTCTGTTCTTTAGCTTGCGCCACTAGTTCCGCTGCGTTCCGAAACATGGTGTGTCCCCCCTGCAATTAATCCATAATAGTTACTTGACAAATATTAGATTGTCCTTTAATTTCTTCGATAACTTCATCTGCCAACAATTCATCTGTTTCAATGACCATAAGCGCTCTTCTTCCTTTTTCCTTACGTGAAACACTCATCGTACTAATATTAATTTCATGTTTGGCAAGTATAGAAGCTACAGATGCAATCGCTCCAAAGCGATCATTATTTACAATAAGAAGTGCCGGACTTGTTCCTGATAGTTGTAAATCAAACCCATTTAATTCCACCACTTCAATCTTTCCACCACCAATTGAACAAGCGACCACTTCAATCTCCTCTTCTCCTTTATACAAACGAATTCTCGCTGTATTCGGATGTGGTGCATTCGCTTCTTCTTCAATAAAGTCCACTTCAATCCCACGCTCTTTTGCAATTTCTAGCGCACTTGGGATACGTGTATCATCTGTTTCAAATCCTAGTATACCACCAATCAATGCTACATCCGTTCCATGACCACGATATGTTTTTGCAAACGAGCCATATAACGAAATCGTAACTCTTTTTGGTTCATGACGGAAAAGTTGACGAGCAACTTGCCCCATTCTTGCTGCACCTGCTGTATGTGAACTGGACGGCCCAATCATAACTGGACCGATAATATCAAATACTGAGCGATATTTCATCATGATTCCCCCTAAATCTTTTATAAAAAATTGCTTACTACTATTCTATTAAGCTGCCGATTCTGTTGCCTTTCCTCCCGTACCACGAATTTGCTCCGCTGTACGAATTGGATAGTTTTTGAATAGAAGTGAGCCAATATATCCTGCAATAATACCAGACACCATAATACATAAGAAACATAGCGTTACTTTCATCGGATCATTAAAACCATACATAACCATAAGTCCGGCAATCGCACCAGCAATAAATCCTGGTAGCAATCCAAATTTTAACACAGAAGCCCCTACAAGCATAGCATAAACAGGTGATACCCCCATTGCTAACGCAACAAGAGTTGCACCAGCTACTCTGCCTAGACTACCTGCTGATTCTCCAACTTCTTTTAAAAACGGTATTCCAATTAAATCCCCACCAACATATAGCTGAAATGCTTCAACTAAGAAACTTGCAACTGCAGCATTTGCTAGAGCTCCCATTGCCTTTATACCATTCGGTGCTTTGAAACTAAAGAGTGAAAAAAGACTGAGTACAAATAATAATAATACGGTTCCCTTAATAATCTCTAGGATGCCCTCTCTCTTTTAGTCAATTTCGTTTCGTTACGAAAAATGGCTAAAATGCACGCTGTAACTCACGACGAATTGTAATTTGCCTTCATTATAGCTTGTTTTTTATGAAACGCTTACTTTTGTTGAATTTTAAAATTTCTGAATTGATTATTTTTTACTTCTCTTGTATTAACAATAAGACAAACTACCTATATAACAGTTTTTCAAAATGACCGATGTTTTGTGTTTTTCTCATATCCATCTGAAAATCTTAAAATCCCTGTATTAGTTCATATAGATATCAAATGATAACAGTTCCAACTATCTTGTAGAGAAAAAAATTTTATAAAAAATAAAACAATGGCAAACTTATGTTGCCATTGTTTGTAAAATGTTATCGTTCTACTGGAAAACATTTCAAATCCATAGCTATTTCTGTATTTGCAAACAACAACTGAGCTTCTTGTAACAATTCCTTATATGTATCTGCTTGATAACGCGAACTAATGTGAGTCAATATTAACCGTTTCACATTCGCTTGCAATGCAATACTTGCTGCCTGTTCTGTTGTTGAGTGAAAATAATCATGTGCCTGGATTTCATCTGCTGCTGCAAATGTTGCCTCATGTACAAGTATATCTGCATCTTGCGCAAGGATTCTACTTGCTTCACAATAACGTGTATCTCCTAAAATCGTAATGATTCTTCCTTTTTGAGGTGGACCAATAAAGTCTTTTCCGTGTAAAACCCTTCCATCCTCTAATTCAACTACTTCACCGTCTTTTAAACGTTTAAAGATTGGCCCTGGTTTTACGCCAGCTTCTAGCAGCTTCTCAACAAGGAGATGCCCTTGTATGTCTTTCTCAACGATTCGGTATCCAAAACATTCAACTCCATGTGACAACCTCTTCGTTTCTACATGAAATTGCTTGTCTTCAAAAACAATACCCTCCTCAGTAATTTCTACAATTTCAAGTGGATATTTAACATGTGTTGTACTCACCGATAATGCGACTTCAATGAATTGCTTAATCCCTTTTGGTCCGTATACTGTTAATGGAGTTGTTCCTCCTTGAAAGGAACGACTTCCTAATAAACCAGGTAACCCAAAAATATGATCTCCATGCAAATGTGTAATAAATATTTTTTCAATGCGACGTGGACGCACTGATGTATGTAAAATTTGATGTTGTGTTGCTTCACCACAGTCAAATAACCACGTTTCACCTCGTTCTTCTAACAACTGCAAAGCGATTGCCGAAACATTTCTTCCTTTTGAAGGGACGCCTGCACCAGTTCCTAAAAATACAAATTCCACTTTCTTTCCTCCAGCTCTTTATAGAATCTATCTTTCATCTTACGGAATGTTATTTCAAATGGCAAATGAATTTCTATGAACTATTCATCTAGACAACTATATTAAACGAACGTTAACGATCAAAAAATAGCAATCGTTCGTGTTTTATAGTAAAATAATTGTATTACAAATAAAGGGAGCGTTTAACTATGAAAGAAGTATTTCGTTTACAAACTGATTTTTCATCTTCATTTGATCGCTGGGTAAGTTCTTTCGTGTCTGATCACCCAGCACCACTAGAATGGACGACTTTAAAAGAGTTAATTCATGAATACACCACATCGCATACAAATCGAACGTTACCGGAATACATTTCTTCATCTATCACATATTATGCACAACGTATTTCAACAACAAACAATTCAGAGATTGTGATTTATGAAAATCCTTCCATCTCATAATCTATAAAGTGAAACTTTAATCAGTGTGGCTTCATCCCCCACTGATTATTAGCCCTCACCAACCGGGCTTTTACGGACAGTTGATCCCAATCTAGCTTTTTTGCTTTCACTGAAATTTGAGATGGGGGTCTTACTGCCTGCAAATAACGGGATAAAAATAAAAAAGCATCGAAAATCGATGCTTTTTTTGTTTTTATAAAATATACAAAATATCATCCCCTTTTTACTATGAATAATAAATGGCCAACTGGTCATTTTAAAAACATAGTATTGTAAAGGAGAGATATCATTGAAAAAATTAAAGATGTTTTCAATCATTTTTTTGGCAATTATTTCATTGCTTGGATGTGCAGGAAAGCAAAAGGAGAAAGCATTGGATAATCGCGAAAACAATGGCGTACGAAATGTTACATACGAAGGAAACAACACTAACCTTCAAAGAGTAAAAAATAATACGAACGGTGTCACGAACAATGAAACACGACTGCACATAGCAAATAAAGCGGCAGATCGAATCATTGAACTAGAAGAAATAGACAAGGCAAATGTAATCGTCACAAATAGAAATGCCTATGTTGCAGTTGTTTTACGTGAAAATGTAAAAGGACAAATCACAAAGCAATTAGAAAAGAAAGTTGCAGATCAAGTTAGAGCTACTGACCCAGATATTCGTCATGTATTTGTATCTTCAAATCCTGATTTTGTAGATCGAATGAGAGACTATGCGGACAAAATTAACCAAGGCAAACCAGTAACAGGGTTATTTGAAGAATTTACCGAAACCGTTCGAAGAGTATTTCCTAATTCTCGGTAACAAATCAAACAGCCTTAATCGAGAAAGTAGTAAGTCGAATGCTTTTGGAATCTGGAGTAACGACTGCAGGTTGGAAAACTTCATTAGATTTAGAAGCGAGTTAAATATAAAAAGTGTCATGAGTACTAAATTGCCATGACACTTTTTTTACATAAATTTATTTTCCAATTTCTGCCGAAAAGATTTCTCCTGCTTTCGAAATAACTGACTCCCTCTTTGTAAAACAGGAGTTCCATATTTATCATTAATCTGGTCAATTACAGCTAATAGTGGCTCTTCTTTCGCATCTTCTTCAAATGAAAATAAATCCAGTTGTTTAATTGATTCTGTTTTCCATTCTAATTCCGTAGCTGTGACACCAAGCAATCGAATCGGATCGCCATCCCAATGTTGCTTCCATAAACGTGAAGCAGCTTGAAAAATATCACGTTCTTCCCAAATTGCATTTTTTAATTGTTTACTCCGCGTTACTGTACGCCGATCATAGTATTTCATCATAATTTGAATGTTATAGCTGACAAGAGTCCGTTTTTGTAGCCTTTTGCTAACTGATTTCGATAAGTGCTCTAACATATCAAGCAATTCCTTCTCTTCATCCATATCCTTCGAAAATGTTGTTGAATTTCCGATACTTTTATGTTGTCCCATTTGATTTGGATCGACTTCTCTATCATCCATACCTTTTGCCCGTTTTTGTAAATCAACGCCGTGCTTTCCTATTTTTGCACGAATCACATGCGCTTCTCCCTTTGCCAACTGTTCAATTGTATGTATATGGATTTCTTTTAGCTTTTCTGCTGTTTTCTCACCAATTCCATGCATTGCTTCAACAGGACGTGGCCAAAGTAATTCCTGAATATCTCGTCTCCGAAACACAGTAATACCAAGCGGCTTTTTCATATCTGACGCAGTCTTCGCTAGAAAAAGATTTGGAGCTATTCCAATGCTGCATGGCAACTGTAATTCTGTTAATAATGTTTGTTGAATCATCTTAGCAATCTCAAGAGGTGAACCTAATCCATAACAATCTGTTATATCTAAGTAACCTTCATCTATAGAAACTGGCTGAATCTTTTCAGTAAAGCGTGAAAGAATTTGAAACATCTCAAACGACGCCTCGCGATATAATTTAAAATTCGGGTGCTTCACAACTAACTCTGGACATAACCGCTTCGCTTCCCAAAGGAGCATTGTTGTACGTACTCCGTATTCCCTTGCTTCATAACTACATGTTACAATAACCCCTTTTCGTTCTTTTTCATTCCCTGCAACCGCTAATGGTTTTCCTTTTAATGATGGATCATGGGCAATTTCAACTGACGCGAAAAAACAATTCATATCAACATGTAGAATGACACGACCGTTTTTTGGATACATTTCTCTCATGTTTCTCACCCCCAAAAAAGAACGTTTGTTCCTGAATTTATTATATCAAATTCCTCAAAAACAGTGGAGCTTTTCAATCACAAAAACACGTTCTTTCCGACTATTTTTTGATATACTGAAATCAACAATGGATAATTATGTAAAAGGAGAGAGTGATATGAAAAACCATAGTAAACTCAATTACACGTTCCTCGTTATTATATTAATTATTGCTATTAATTATTTACTACTGCCGATTTTTAATATTAATGTGAATACCTTCGCACTGCTACCTCACTTAG
>Ga0105250_10000945_pt1 | contig 17107 bp, 11 predicted proteins | sample KBSS54metaG_FD_80425 | JGI IMG/M metagenome (GOLD analysis project Ga0105250, IMG submission 80425) | Switchgrass rhizosphere microbial communities from Kellogg Biological Station, Michigan, USA - KBS S5-4 metaG | ecosystem: Host-associated > Plants > Roots > Rhizosphere > Soil | place...
TGACCGTGGTCAGCCTGTCCGAGCGCTTGGGCTACCTGGCCAGCGGGTTGAACCTGGATGTGGTGGAGCAGGCGCTGCCGGCCGAGGGCAAGTGGGATGCGGCGGCGCTCAAGGCGCTGGGGGAAAACCTGAAAAGTCAGGACGTGGCATTGGTGCTGGACCATCGCCAGCCGGAGCCAGCGGTGGCTGAGGTGATCAAGGCTGCAGGGGCCCGGTTGGTGGTGGTGGACAGTGATCCTGAAGATACAGTGACTGGGCTCAAGGACAATGTTAATCAGGTGGTCGGGGCGCTGAGCAAAGGGGCAAGTTGAGGCGCTTAGGAATCGATAACGACTCCAACGCTACCCAATCAATTCCCTCTTCAAGGGCAAATCTACATACCGGCGAATGCAGTTTTGCAACGTGATTTTGGATGCAACTTTCGATTTCAAGGGTGTGTCCTTTCGGGATCGCACCCAAACCAGCTATCAACACCGCCAACACATCCTCGCCCAACCGATCTGCGAACCGAGCAACCAGAAAATGTTTCGCCCGACGGTACTGGTTGCCAGCGGCAATCAGCTGTTCCGCCAAAGCTGAGGGTCCTAGGGCCGCCACTGCTATTTCAGGAGCATGGCGCACAACCATCCCATATATTCCCGATAATCCAATGGGTGCGGACTCAGCAACTGTGCGTAAACGATCTGCCAGATCCGAACGTTTGAACAAACAGGCCGCTATCAAGTCATCGCCGAGATTAAGAACTGCGCGTCCCATTAGATCAGACAGAGCCGCGCATTTCCAGTTGGCTGCCAGGAAGAGGCAAGCTTGTCTGAGCAATGCATAGCGTTTTGACCATCGCTGGCAATCTTCATCTGTTTCAGTCAAGCTGTGGGAGTAAATATCAACGATCGCGCGGCAATAGTCGTACCCTCTGCGCGAACAACGCAATAGTAAAGCACGTGTTAATCGGGTAGACGCCAGGGCAGCCACTGCTGACGACATTGGCTGGGCATGCAGGGCTACATACTGGGAAGCGTCATTTATTACTGCGCGATGCTGAATAAGTGAAGTAATTATCGTTTTCCATTCGGCACCCATAAAACGCGTAATTATAGGCTCAACCAGTTCATTTTTAACATAAGAGAAATCATAAGAAGCATCGAACAAAAAACGTGTGGCGACTAAAAAATCTTCAAAGTCCTTAAACGTCATGGAGCAGGCTGCTGGCGCGTTGTAGCGGATGAACAAGGTCCACGTCCCCATTACGCACTCACGCCGGCTAGACAACCCTGGAAAAAACCAGTCGCGATATCGAGCCAAAAATACTTCGAAGGTCAGAATTCGAGCTATTTCACTCCCTGGACAATCAGGTGGCTCCGTCCACTCAACCGAGATATGCCGAGACGTAAACGCATAACTTGCCTTGTGTGTACCCATTGGAATCTGAATCTCCAGTAAGTCACGCTCAAAACGCAACACTTTTGTCGCACGGCTGCTGAAAGTCGCGCAGAAGCTCACCAGGGATTGCACACGCATGGGCAGTAGGGACGCGTCAAGCCGAATCTGCGAAAGTGCATACTGATGAAGAAGATTATGAATAACATGTGGGTTCTCGTAGCGCAGCGACGCGGCGCCCATAGCGGTAACTGCGTCAAACTCAGCACGCCAGTTGCGATCCTGTATTTCGAAAGAGGCTGGGATTGGTTCATTGGCCCACTGCGACAGCCATACCTGAAATTGCTTGAAGACAGTGACTTCTCGCGGAGAAAGCGGCTCTTTACTGAGAAACTCAGTCCAGGACTGCATTAACAGGATGTAATTCGCATAACTATACCTTCCCCCATCCTTGATCGTCTGACCCAACAAGGCTTTCAACGAGGCATCATAGGTCTCGATGAGTGCAGCCTTGAACTGCTCTGCAACGTGGTCCAACTCAGCCAGGTGAAGCGCATCGCGAAAACTAAAAAAAGCATCATTGATTTCCACTGCTAGCTGGCGAGTCTCCCTCCCACCTACAGCAACAGATTTAAACATACCAACCGCCTGACGAAATTCATCAACGGGCAGCAATGCATCGAAATTGAGGCGTGTTTGGCGTGCCATGAGTACAATACTAGCAATCGGCAATGCCAATGAACGAACGTTCTGCATCGCCTCAACAGGCAAACCGGCCTCAAGATCCGTTGCTATAGAATCCAAATAGAAAACGGCATCCTCGATAGAATAGACCGGGAGCTGTGCACATTCTGCTTTCACGAAGCCCACGCTTTGGAGTACTAAAACAGCTTGTTCTCGTCTGCACTCTTGCAGTTTCACTTCCGCGATATCCAGTAGACGCCTTAACGTCTGTAGCGGCACCCAGGACACCGCCCTCTGCAAATCCAGTAAAGCCATGATGATCCGAAAATCTTTACCCCCTGCCAAAACCAACGCATCGATTAAAGGCGCCAAACACTCACTTGATGGCCATTCCAATAGACCTTGTGAAATTAACGTCGCACGCTCGTAGTTCCTCGAATATTCAGTGAGGGCAAGGGGCTCGATATCATTACTGTAGTCCGACGCTCGCCAAATGGCGGAAAGTAAGGAGGGTGACTCGATTCCACCGTCAGCGTACTGTATCCATCTAACTGGCGACGGCTGCACTGAGAGCTCGACTAAGCGATTGTAAACTTCTTGTGAAACCGGCAGTCGACGTAATTGAAGAAGTGCGTCCCGCCATGCTTGCATCGCGGCGTCCTTAGATAAATAAGCCGTGCGATTAACAACCAACGCACAGTCACCAGGCAGTACTAGCTCTTGTCGGCACTCGCTGCGGACGTGCTGTAGCAGCATAAAATCGCCGAAGATACAGGTACCACGATCAAATACAGCATAATATGCGCCAACCGGCACATGCTGGATATTCATGACAAGGCAAGTAATTTTCTGCTGACGAAACATAATACCTGCATGTTCCTCGGCTGTACCTCCGTCAACAATCACAATACCAACGTCGTCTTGCTCTCTATCACTAAGCGAAAGATATCGCCGCCACGCAGACATCAGGGTGGGCGCCACCAATAAAGCGCCAGCACACTGCCGCCCCAAAAGTAGCAAGTCAGCGCTTTGAGAGTCGAAATGCTCCAGCAATGCATTACGACTTGATTCAGTCAAAATTTGACGATTGCAAAAGGCAGCTTCAACCTGTGCCGGGCGAACCTGAAGCAGGTGAATTTGTTGAACGTTTAACTCGCGCAAGTGAGCGCCACGCCAGAGCCTTAGGCTAGAAGAAGATGGACGCACGACCAGACTTGTGGCTAAGTTCCCCGTGTTCTGAGCGCTGGAAAAACCGAATCCGATGGCATGTGAGACATTCATCCCCTCACGTATTCTCGGCATGATCGTGGTCATAGAAACAAAGCCAAGTGACGTCGAGATTCCCCACTCACAATCGACGGCATCAAAGTCAAATTCAGCCATCAATTCGTCACATAGTGATTCCAACTGGTCCAAAACCATCGAGGGCAGGAAGGGCGTGTGATCCCGGGCAACATCATCGACCACATCGGTATTGAGCAAAGGTTGCACAAAACAAGGGATAGGTTCAGCACAATCTTGGTGCCCCCTCAGTAAAAACTGGCGTCGCGCATGCGGAGCTAACCCACTTAACGCTACTTTTGCAACACACCGAAACACCAGATGAGTATTGTGACATACCACGCTTTCATAACCGCCAGCGTTAACGTGATCTTCTAAATCTTCATTACCCGCGCTGCGAACTATCCAAGGAGCGGTTCCACAAACAGACTGCACATCCCGAATCAATTGTGGACATGCAATCTCTAACGCAGCAGTGTACAAATCAATTAGCTCATCTTGCGGCACTAAGTAGTCGATGCATGGGTCTTGAAGCGGCATAATCGGGAATATCGGCAAAACAAAATGACTAAGCGATTCCAGTCTTTTTACATGAATCAGCCGGAGCATCTTGGAGCCATAACGGGTTTCTTTGACCAGCGCCATATTCAGCCACCCTAGAATATATCAAAACGGAACAATACTCGACCGATGTCATTGACATGGGCCACCTCACAGCAATGCTACAGGCTAAGCGTGTTTGTCAAAGTACACACCGCCTTGATGGGACCACAATGTGGCATATAAACCACCTTGCGCTAGAAGCGTTGAATGATTACCTTGTTCGACGATACGGCCTTGATCAAGAACGATTAGCCTGTCCATTGCGAGAAGGGTTGAAAGCCGATGCGCAACCGCAATAACCGTCTTACCTTCCATGAGATGATCGAGGTTCTGCTGAATGGCAAGCTCAACTTCAGAATCTAACGCACTGGTCGCCTCGTCTAGCAATAGTATTGGGGCGTTTTTCAGCGCGACGCGCGCAATTGCAATTCGCTGTCGCTGACCGCCAGAGAGTTTTAAACCACGGTCACCTACGTGCGCCTCATAGCCATAGCGTTTTTTTGCATCGGAGAGCTCACTGATAAAATCGTGGGCTTCTGCACGTCGAGCCGCAGCTACAATTTTTTCGTACGATGCATCAGGGCTACCATAAGAAATATTTTCAGCCACAGACCGATGCAGTAACGAGACTTCCTGGGAGACCACACCAATTTGGCTTCGAAGCGATTGCTGCGTTACGTGAGCAACGTTCTGCCCATCAATAGATATGCAACCTTGCTGTAAATCGTGGAAGCGCAACAACAGGTTTAATAATGTTGATTTGCCTGCACCCGAACGCCCAACCAGGCCAACCTTCTCACCCGCTTGAATAGCCAAATTCAAATCATCAATGACTGGCCGTCCATGCTCTATATAGCGGAAACTCACACCCTGAAAGCAAATCTCGCCCTCAGTGGCACGGAGATCAAATGCCTCCGGCACATCTACAACAGCGGGTGGCAGTGACACAATTTTCATCCCATCCCGTACCGCCCCGACGTTTTCTAACAGACTCGTCATTTCCCACATGAACCAATGCGACATACCCTGTAGTCGCAGCGCCATAGCACTGGCAGCGGCAACAGCCCCAGCACCTACTTCGCCCAGCGACCATAGCCACAATGCCGTACCCAAAGTGCCGATTGTAAGTCCAATACTGAGGCCATGATTGACAATTTCAAACACACTGATCAAACGCATTTCGGCATACCCCGTATTTCTGTATGCCTGCATCGCTTCCCGCGCGTACTCCGCCTCATGTCTAGCATGAGAAAAAAGCTTAACTGTAGCAATATTAGTATAGGCATCTGCCACGCGCCCGGTTAGCAGTGCCCGCGCGCCGGCTTGTACTTGGCTGGCCTTACCGAGACGTGGCACAAAGTACCGGAGTGCAACAATATATAATAAGAACCAAACCAAAAATGGCCAAATGAGCTTGATATCAAACACAGCAGCCAACACAACAACTGCCGCAGCATATACACCCACAGTAACTAAAACATCAGTAATTACAAAAATAGCCTCGCGCACAGCCACAGATGTCTGCATGACTGTTGTCGCCAACCTGCCCGAAAAATCATCGCAATAAAAGGAAATGGGCTGCCCCAGCATTAGCCGATGAAAATTCCAGCGGAGCCGCATGGGAAGGTTCACTGCAAGGGTCTGATGTTTAATCAGAGTCTGGAATAAAACCAATACCACGCTGAAGACCATCACAATGGCCACCCGCAACAGGAAGTCTTGCTGACCGAACAACTCACACGAAGGCAACTGAGTGTTTAGGCAGTCTATAATGCGGCCTAACAAAGCGATCACCATCGCATCAAAAATTGAAATTGTCATTGCAAGAAGCGCCATGATTGCTATCATGCCGCGAACTCCTTGCGTGCAAGCCCAGATGAAAGCAAATACACCTGTCGGTAACGAAGATGGCTCGTTCTCCAAAAATGGGTGAAAGATTCTTTCAAATTTACCTAACATAATAGAGCCTCATTGATAAGACGCGATGGGGCCTGCCGCTTCAGATAGCATGCCCTGAGGCGCCCGCCGCTAGTTTCAGAGCTCCTTACACCCGATTAACTACGAAGACATTCGAGCAGCCTGGCTACCTTTTCGAACGCATCAGCTACGCTATGCATCGCTGCTTCATCGGCCAATAACATGCGGTGAGGGATAACGATACATGACTGAGAGAATGCCTCTGCCATCGGTAATTGATGAAGCGATGGTTCAACCGCATCGACGAAAGCCTGGCTGAGGGCGAAGCGCTTACGCGAAAAGGGCTGATAGAGGTGATTATTATTCAACGTCTGATACATAGTTTTACAGGGCAAACCGAGTTCCACAGATAGCGCTGCGGCGAAGCAAGCCACGCTCACTCGTTGAGTAATGGTGAACGGCAATCGAACAACATAAGTATAGTGCACACGTTGCGTTGTAGCTGCCGCACTTATTTGAGGCATAAAACCTAACGAAAACAGTAACCGGTCCAAGATTGCGGCATTCTTCCGCCTAAGGGCTAGCTGATCATCTAACACTTCAAGCTGAGCAACCAATATAGCGGCATGGAACTCAGAAAGGCAGTGATTGTTGCCCATGATTTCTGCAGTCTCAACTAACTCCATTTCGCCCACTTCAGGCGGGAGCTTTAATAGCGTACGTCCATCCGCACGTAAATGAGCCAAGCGGCGTGCGATATCAGAACTCTGAGTAATAACTGCCCCTCCCTCTCCACTTGTAAGCAGCTTACTGTGCTGCATCGAGAAAGTTCCCGCCGCACCGAAACACCCGACATGCTTACCCGCATAGCGGGCACCATGTGCTTGAGCGCAATCCTCAATCAGTGGAATGGAGTGAGCGTCGGCTATTTCTAATAGTCGATCTAGGTCAGCGATTGCCGATCCAAGGTGAACAACAGTAATAGCCCGCGTACGCGATGTGATTGCACGCTCCAAGGCCAACGAATCAAGGCAGCCGGTGTTAGCCTCCACATCAACTAAAACCGGAACCGCATTTACACCAAGCACCGCAGATGCGGAGGCAACCCAACTCAACCCTGGCACGATCACCTCATCATAAGCACCGACCCCGCAAGCCTCTAATGCAATAGTCAAACTCGAAGTTCCCGTCGAAGATGGGATACAATAGCGAGCACCAGTGAACGTGGCGAATGCAAATGCAAAACGCTGTTCCCAAGAGACATCGCCCCCGTAGGGTCCACTAATAGACCACCGGTTGCTTTCGAGTACGATTTCAATATGGCGTTTCGTCTGCTCTGTGCTCTGAGGCCAATTCGGCCACCCCCTCACATGGGTAGCAGCACCTCCGTGAATAGCGAGTCTTTCAGCCATAAAAACCCCTTACATTAGGTAATTAAATCACGTCCGAAACACGTTAATTTGCACTAGGCGCCGAAGCAGACCAATAACCTTCGACACATCGAAATTAATTTATGCGCCGCCAAACTCTCTCCGCATATTGTACTTCCTCGCCCCCAACACGAGCAGCGTGCAACAACATCTTAGCGATGACACATTGGTTGGTCTGCGAACTGTAATTCCACATAGCATCGCATTTACTATCTATGACACCGTCAATGGACACTGTCATTGCGGGAGCCATTTTCTCTGCCACCAGCGTTCTCTCCAAATCGCACAGTGACAACTGTGAACTGTAAGGAACATCCTCGTAGTACAAGACATGTACCTCCCCTATCGCATCTGCCGCCATACGTACAATCTGATGATCTACATGCTTACCAACGGCGCATGGCGCGAAGATAAACGCTGGGAGCGTTGCTGCCACAACACCTTGAATCAAATTTAGAACGATCTGGAATCTCGGATCACTGCAAGCATCTGCGTTTATTTCTGAAAATTCGTCATAACCCATCAGGAAACTATCCGGACAAGTGAATGCATCGTATGATATTCCCCACCGGGAGCAATATGCACGATCCTCTCGCTCTCGCCGCAGCGAAATCGCATCTACCGATTGAGGGAATGATGCACTCGGGAGCGTCCATCCACTCCTTCCGAAAATAGTCAGCATGTATAATTGCGCGTGAGGATAAAGTTGCGCCACAACACCGCCAATGGAGTAACAAATGTCATCTGAGTGTGGTGACAGAAGCAGGATATTTCTACCCTTCATTGTTTCAAGGGAGCATGGCATCATATTCCCTCCTGAATCCAGCGAATCGCATCTTCAGCGGGAACAAAGTCACTGGCCCCGTCAATCATGCGAAAAGCTGCCTGAAATCGTCGCTTGCGAGTTATTGAAATTTGTCTATCTATTCTTAAGTTTGACGAAGTGATAGCAACGCCGCACTCAAAACGCTCGATTAGTTCATCAAACACGTCTGCTGTCGCAAGGGATATAGCTTGACTATCTCCTTCATAGAGCAGCAATCCCGCCATTGCCAATCCATCATGCAAAACATCCTCAAGCGCCTCACTAGCACACACGAATTGTAAAAAAGGGCCATCACCGCAGACAAGAATTGGCAAATCTCTATGCTTAATAACTTTACGCATCTCTTCCGCTAACGCATTACCCGTCTGGACCAGTTTCTGATACCCATTATGCCTATCCATATAGTCCAGCGTTGCCAATGCCGCAACTATCGGTATCGTGTCAAAATAAGCTGTATAAGTGAATTCTCTCGCTAATTCCAACACGTCAGCGCGACCGACTAAGCACGAAAGTCGGTGACCATTCGCTAAACCCTTAGCAAACGTGAATAGATCAGGGTAGTAGCCTGGTATCACTGGAAAATTAGACCCGCGCTTGGTGCGATAACCTTGCTTGACGTCATCACAGCAAAAAAGAATACCTTCTCGCTTTGTGATCAGCAGTAGTTTACGAAGGGTATCAGTCTGCAAATGAATGTAGTCGGGCGATACTATCACCAAGGCAACCTGACCACGATATCGTGCTAATATCTCCTCTAACAGTTCGGGAATAAAGTAGAAATCAAGTACTCCACTGGTGTTAGCTTCAAACACGCATCCACTGCTGCCCCAATACTCCCCCCATCCATGATATCCCGCACTCGCAATCAATTGCCTGCCTGAAAAGTGCCTAGCCGCCAAAACTGCCGCCCTGCATGCTTCCGTGCCCGAGCTGAAAAGGGCAAGCGAACTGTCCTTCATTCCAACGTCGCCAATAATTCGACCTGCCAAATCTTCGTGATAATCACTCCAGCACGTTGCTGAGGAAACTCTGTTAAGCAGGTGCTGACTAATCGCTGAGTTCACGGCTGGATGGTGATGTCCAAGTGTGACACTTCCTTTACCGTTCATTAGATCAATATACTCTCGTCCATCCGAAAGCATCACCTTTGCTCCTTCGGAGGAGGTCGCACGCCGCTTGGGCTTCGCCGTAATAATATTGGTAACAATGTGATGAGGTCGTTCCATATCAGATCCATCCATGTACATTGAGTTCAGCTAATTCGACAGCCGTCATCATCAAGCGCAATAAGTCGCGCTTAAATAACAGGCAGCCGTTATCACTTGGCAATCTAACACTACTTACCCTCGACTCAATTATGATAAGGATGGCCAGCGGCAGGCTGTCGAGCACACTAGACCACTCGAGGCCACACAGTATGGTGAGCTTCTGCGAATCATCAATTGCAAGATGATTTTCAAGAATAAAGACTGAGACCTCCAATTCAAGAAAGCTAATATCCCCCCAGTTGGCTTCAAGCTGAAAACGATGAAGTCTACCTGACAGGTCTACTTGCCAATGCCAACTTCCACTGCTATAACGTATCGAAGAGGGAAATAAACCGCCCTGAGCCCCGGGCCACGGCACCGGCCTAACCAAAAATATCTGAATAGCTTTAGGTAGTATTTTTTTAATATCAATCCCCAAGCGTTCACGTATTTTTCTTGCCACGGACACCCAGCGCGCACCCAACGATAATATTAACCGCCCGTTATGCGCATAACCTGTGCAATTAGATAATGGAAGCACTAACCAACGTGCTGCTTGCTGTAACAAATCATCTCGCACTTTCTCGACTTCAGTTTCATACAATGATATAAACGACTTACTGATTCCGATATCTGCCGTGATGACATAGCCATCAACTAGCCAAGCTTCGCGCGTGGGACATTGACGCTGTATTCGACTGAACTCCGCCCGACCGAAGGCATATTCACCGATGAAACGTAGATGTAGTAGTTTTGAACCTTCGGGCAGGACAATTTCGAGCGGAGTTTTGCGTGGATTCACTAATGGACGGCGCCCCGTCTGAACTCTGCAGTCGTTCCATGGGAGCCAAGCGCATCCAGAACCATAGCTTAATTCGCCCTGTGGGCATCGCAGAAGCAACTGCGCTTGCTCGGGAATCAAAGTAATTCCATCTGCGTTACGCAATCGGTCGAAAAATTGATCATGCTCACTAGGCAGTAAACTCTGCCAAAGCCGTCTTCTGTGCGTATGTTTTTTTATGCACACGCTCACGGACAAATAGTTTAGATTAAGAGGTGATAGCCGCCTTAGGTTACCGACGCTCGAGAACCATAGCTCAATGTTTGGCATATTTATTTTTTCTGCAACTAAGCTGACGGTACCACCCGTATCAGGCCGATCATCTACTATTACAATTAGCGGAGACCTTTTTTGCTTCAACAACTCCCGAGCGCTATCCAAACCAGCAACAGACGCTAATCCTGAACTTGGCCTCACCATACACCAATGCACATCAGTGGCACCAAGATTAACCAATGCTGCTTTCCACAAAGGCGCTATATAAGCGCCGCCGGTGAGAACTCCGACAATCAGGAATGAGTGATCGAGCGATACGGTCGCAGTCAGCCGTTCAACATCATCAACTATTTGTGCCAGATTTGCGAGATCATACCCACAGCATTCAGGCATCGGCACACGTAATACCTTCGTAAGAACATTAAGTGCCGAGACGCAAGTGCATATAATATCAATGCCACTTGGACAAGCATCACTATCATATTCAGCAGGTTCGCTTCCCAGCATCATTTTTGCTGCAAGATCAGCCTTCCGAGCCGCTAGTTCCAGGCACTTTTGAAGCTTCAGCTCCACACACTCGTCAAACATGCAGCCCTGTATATCTGCAGCAAGCAAATCAGAAAAGATCTGTACCTTTGCGCATGCTACCAGATAGATATCCTGGACATCTTCAACGGCCGCTGAATCAATCTGTGCCACCAGCTTGGCTAAGTTAACCGAGAAGCGAGCAGACGGCTGCATTTTTTTGAGGCGCTTAGCTGAAAGCTTATTCATCGCTCTCACCACCTAGAACCTATAATTTTTTCTCTCACAGAGAAGTCTTAATGCGCACTAAGCACGCACCAATCCGCTAGCTCACGCCAAACAGTCACTAATACAAGATTCGAGTAACGATGCATCAACCAGAACAAGAGGTCTTCTAGGGGGGCCGGCCGAGTCACCTAGCCGTTCAAGCAAAATCATTGCAATTTGCTGAGGGCCAGACGTTAGATACCCTCGCTTATTATCCATACGTAATAACGCCATGACAGCGGCCACCGTGACGCCGTCAGGCAACCGAACATTCAATCCATTGAGACTAAGCAGTTTATGATGCACAGCCCTATCAGCGATACTCAATTGCCCCATACGAACTGAAACTTCTGCGGCCACTACCATACCAAGTGCAACCGCTTCACCGTGTGGCACCCTCCCCTCAGCCGCCAACTCAATTGCGTGGCCTACTGTATGCCCATACTCAAAAACCAGCGCTTCATTTCGCTCACACTTATCAACTCGCATAACTTTTTGTTTAGCCCGCAACCCGCACTCCACAATCGTCATCAACTCCTGACTCGAATAGCCTGCTCCGACCTTCAAAATTTCCTCGAGCAAAGGTATAGTATCCACAGATACGACCAACGCATTCTTTATAATCTCATACATCCCTGACCGCACTTGCTCTGAAGACAACGTCTGCAAATACCCAATATCAATATAAACAGCTAGCGGGGCGTGGTAGCACCCAATCAAATTCTTACCCACAGAAAGATTAACAGCCTGCTTAAGCGATGCTACAGAGTCGGCGGCAGCAATTAACGTCGTCGGAACATGAACAAACCGAATACCACGAAACAACATCGCAGCTATCAAACCTGCAAGATTCCCTACAACACCACCTCCAAAAGCGACAATCAGGCTGCCGCGGTCAACTCCAGCTTTCACCATGCTCTGGGCAAGCGCTTCGACGGTTCCCAATGATTTAGCCGACTCACCCTCCTTGACCACCCAACAGTGGCAAGGACTATGCATTGAAAGCTGTTCACACAATGCACTAGCATGCAGCCTATCGACTTTCTGATCCGTTACTACGTGATAACTAGATGCATTAAAATCGCGCAACCCTGAAACGATTTCGTTCCGGCATTGCTTACCGAGCCATATAGGATAGCTCTGATCATCAATCTGAAAAAGAAACTCACGCATAGCGTTAACCTTTCATTTCATTCATTTGACCAGAAGCGGGAAATTATCACCGCCACCATGAATACTAATTAACAATTTTGGAATCTAGGCCAAGCTGCCGCCGGTGACTGAACAGTAGCACGCGATACCCTGGCCGCCAGTTGATTTTATACATAGTGAATATTCCTACGCCTCCCGCAGACACGGACTACAGACGTTACTTATTTTTATAATTTTCATCACCCAATGACAACAATCACTAACGCAGCGTCTACATTGACATGAGCCGTGCGGGCAAGCTTTTTCAGGAATCTAATAGAACGCCATTTAGATAGTCAGTGCACCCTCACTAATGATTTAACAGCGACAGGAGGTACTCATGAGCGTTGAGTCTAAATGCACCAAGGCCCTGCTTGATGATCCATTCGATGTGATCGTTATCGGCAGCGGTGCCTCAGGCGCGGTTGCTGTAGATACATTCGTACGAGCTGGACTACGTACTCTTCTGCTGGAAGAAGGGCCAATACTGGAGACCGGTACAAGTAACATAGACGTCGACGAACAAGCCGAATATGCTATTGCGGGCAATGTATGCGAGGGCTGGACAAAGCACGGCTGGCCTTGGAGCACCCGCAACCTTGGTGGCGGCACCGTCTTTTACGGAGCTGCTTCCTTCCGGTATACCGATTTTGACTTTGACCCTAGTGAGCGGATACACGTAGAAGGGTTGCCTGTCAAATGGCCAATTAACGCTGCAGATCTCGCGCCCTTCTATAGCGAAATCGAAGATATTCTTTCAATCAATCATGTCGATTTTGAGTGCTCGCTTATTCAAAAGCCTAAGACATTGAGCCTTCCTGCAGAGTATCTTTGGACAGGAGCACAGAAGCTTGGCATGTCGCCTCGCCCAACCCCTCTGGCGATCGACCGAAGTCGATGTGACAACTGTTCCTTATGCATCGCAACTCTATGTACTCGTGGTGCCAAGCGCGACGTTGTGAGCGCCCTGATCACCCCATTAGCACACATGCAAAACTTTTATTTGCGGGTAAATATCAAGGCAATTGCTTTGCAACAGGAAAAATATAACTGCGCCAGTGCGGTGCGATGCTTTGATACTGCATCCGGTAAAACTTATACGCTTCGCGCACGGCGATTTGTGCTGGCTTGCAATGCCATCCAAACGGCTGCTCTTTTGCTTCGGTCAGTATCACCATATGCACCCTACGGCATGGGTAACGATCACGACATGGTTGGTCGGGGTTTGTGCATGAAACTCAGCGAGTACTCGCAGGGTTCTGTTCATGCTGACCTACAAACGGTCAGGGACCATCCAAGGGGTTATGCAGGACCATTTTCAACGGTTTGTACACTCGACCACTATTTGGATCAGCGCTGCCCAACCGGCGTTGGAGGGTTGATGTATGAGGCCAAGCACGATGACTACAGCCTGCTCCCAGATAAAGGTCTTGTGCTACGCGTAGAAACCATCCTCGCCGATCACCCCAGTTTGGGAAATCGAATACGCCTTTCCAGTTGTAGAGACGCAATGGGCTTACCTCGATTGATTATTGACTACACAACCGCAACCGTGGACAAAGCACGCCTGAATTTTATGGTGGAACGTTCAGCCGATTGGCTAAAAGCCTCAGGCGCTCGAAACATTAAGCACCACGCCTCTGCCTTCGCAATGGGCAGCACCCATTTGCATGGCACGTGCCGGTCCGGTACCGACCCTAAAACATCAGTAGTGGATCGAAACGGCAAGATTCACTCAATGGATAACGTCTATGTCGTCGATGGTAGTTATATGCCATACCCCGGCGGATTGAACCCAACCCTTACGATCCAGGCCAATGCGCTGAGAATTTCACGTCATATCATCAGTGACGCTGGATTTACATCCACTTTAACTCCTTACAACCACCCATGAGTACTGACACCCATGACGCCATTATTCATCCGAAACTTGATTATTTACACAATAGCTAACGTAACAGGCATGAGCCCATGCAAAATCGCGCCACTAAAGGAGATCAAACTTGACGCACGCGACTGGGAACAAATATTCAGCCGACTAGAAGCTACACTTGATATGGAGATATTAATATTAGCCCCCAACACGCGAACACTTTCTATCAACAACCTAACCCAGGATATTCACAATAACTCACCCTCCACTGTAGCCACCTAAAATAACACCCCCACCCACTCTTCCGAGTTGATAGAAATGGATATTTTAAAACTTACTCCTTTTTTCCACCACCCCGACACTGACGCATGGCCAGCCGCGTATGACTCGGTAGGCGGCATGCAAATTCAGACTTGGCGGCAAGCCGTATGGCTTTCTCAAGCGGGCATTAATCAGCACGTCATGACTATCGGCTTCCCAGGGTTACCTAAATTCAGAACCTTACACCCTAATCTTACGATTGAGCGCATGTTACTACCGATGCCCCTAATACGCTCAGGCTTCAGTGGCTTCGTTGGCTTAACACACTCTTGGGCATTCGCGACACTATTCACACTCTTCCGAAAGAAAAGCCAGTATGCTGCCGATATCGTGCATGCGCATCTCGATGGGCAAATTCCAGCGCTCCTCGTCGCTTGGATTGTGCCACGTTTTCTACACCGCCCTTTAGTGGTAACTGTTCACTGCAGTCGGCTTGCGGTCTACACTCCTCACTCTTGGCTAGACAAGCTACAGCATCGTCTAGCCAAGTGGTTGGAATCCAACGTTGTTAGCACGGCCTCCTCAGTGATAGCACTGACACATCGTACAGCGTCACTGCTTTCATTTCATGCTCGTCATGTGGCAGTCGTGCCGGACATTGTAGATCCCTTACAATTCGCTCCACCATCACGCGAAGCAATCGCTGTATTTCGTGGGCGTTTCGGCTTGAAACAACAAGCAATAGGGTTTGTAGGTCGTATCGCGCGGGAGAAAGGATGGACACATCTGATCCCCCTTGCTAAAGCGCTGCGTGACGAGGGCTACGAATTGATAATCATTGGTGACGGAACACAGCGAAATGAACTGGAACATGAAATTGCTAAAGCCAAGTTACAGGACTGCATCACCATAACGGGTTTTATCCCTAACCATGAGGTCCCATTGGCAATCGCAGCCTGCCGCTTAATTGTAATGCCGTCAGAGTATGAAGAATTTGGCGGCGCGAGCATTGAGGCGCTGGCCACTGGTACTCCCGTTGTGGCATTTGCCGTTGGCGGCCTTCAAGAAATATTAAGCGGCATCACACCCGACCTGCTCGTCACCCAAGGAGATACACTTTCGTTAATTGCCAAAGTAAAAGCGGTTCTTTCCGGAGAGTACGCTCAGAGCATTGACCCAGTAAAACTCCGAGAATTCGTCACACAATGCTTCCCCCCTTCTGCAATGGTCACCGAAGTCATTAATCTATACCGCCGCGCTATTAACAACGATGCCGCTAACTTGTAATTTACGAACAGTAGTACGCAACAGCCCTCTCGCACAATCAGTAGGGCTTTATTAAAAAGGATAACTTATAATGTCTTTAGCTCATCTTTCCAATACGGCTTCAACACACGAAATCCTGCAGAGTCTGAACAGGCATGGTTATGCCATCATTGACAAACTTGCTTCCGGCTCCGTAATGGACCGCATCGCGGATGAACTGCAGCCCCACATTATTGCCACACCATTCGGCCCCGATGACATTCTTGGGCGGCGTACACAGCGTACCGGCGGTCTTATTGCGAGGTCACCTGCCGTACGCGAACTTATCTTAAATCCTACAGTTCTCAATACCACTCGACAATTTCTCTCGCATGCAACGACTTTTCAGATCCACTGCACGCAGGTCGTTTCACTTCACCCAGGTGCGCGCGCGCAGACGTTGCATCAAGATGAGGTTGCCTGGGACATGTTCCCCTTCCCGAACGACTTTCACGTGCAATGCAACACGCTGTGGGCAATGACCGACTACACAGAAGAAATGGGCGCCACTCGCGTGGTACCGGGCAGTCACCGGGCGGGGCGCAACATTAATTATGACCACTCCGTTAGCTATCCAGCAGAGATGGAAAAAGGCTCAGTACTCATCTACGACGGCAAAGTCTATCACGGCGGAGGCGCAAATTCCTCAGGGCGTGTTAGGTCAGCTATCAATTTAACATATGCACTCGGCTGGCTTCGCCAAGAAGAAAATCAGTTCTTATCTTGTCCTATAGAAGTCGCTCGGACTCTTCCAGATGAATTGCTGCGCCTCATGGGTTACCAATGCGGAGCGTTCGCTCTTGGGTATGTTCATGGATTCGAAGACCCAATGACTGTTTTAGGTCGATGTGAAGTCGGTAAACTTGTGGGCGCAGCGATGTTATTGGAAGGAGAGCAAAACGCAGATCGACGCTCATTCCTGCGGGACGCTAATTTCGATTGACTATAGCATTGCTGTTGACGATGAGAGCGTGACAAGCCCTTTATGATGACCCTGGCACTCTGGCAAGTAAGACTGTTAGTTGTTTATGCGCATACACCGCTGATACCGCTCATCCACCCTGCCCGCAAACCACGCAGTGGTGAGCTTGCGGGTAATCTTCGGGCTCTTCAGCTCGATCCCCGGCAAAACCGCACGCGCCACCGGTTTACCTGCCGCCGCATCCGCCAGCTCGAACACACCGCTGTACAGCTTGCTGTCTTCAAAGGCCAGGCTGTCACCCGACTCCAGCTGGCTGCGAATCTGCGGGTTGCGCAAACCCA
>Ga0105250_10000948_pt1 | contig 17080 bp, 13 predicted proteins | sample KBSS54metaG_FD_80425 | JGI IMG/M metagenome (GOLD analysis project Ga0105250, IMG submission 80425) | Switchgrass rhizosphere microbial communities from Kellogg Biological Station, Michigan, USA - KBS S5-4 metaG | ecosystem: Host-associated > Plants > Roots > Rhizosphere > Soil | place...
AATTCTTCGGGGTAACGCTGACGACTCATGGCACCTCCTATTTGGGCCTCATTATGAGGCTTGGAGGTGTCTACGAAACCAGGGGCGATTCAGTCCATTGAGTTCCTCGATCTTGAATCCTCAATCTGGGGCGGCAGCTCAAGCGCCGATGTTCCAGTTGACCCGTGCTGAAATAGGAAGCTTGAGCCATCTGGACCTCCTGCGCCTCGTCCAAGCTGGCTTTGCCCTCAATGATGTCCAGGCTATGGTCCGCTCGTCGTGCTTGTTCAAAACCCGCAAGGCCTTGGAGCAGATCATGGGAAAGTCTGCTCGGGCCATCCAGCGGCTCAGTGCCACCCATAACGATGCCCGATTGAATCCTCAGCAGAGCGCTTTGGCGCTCCAATACGCACAAGGGCTTGAGCTTGCAGTGATTGTATTCGGCACTCAAGCGCTCGCCGAGCATTGGCTGGGGCGGCCCTGTAAGCATCTGTCAGGTCTGGTTCCCTTCGAGATGCTTAATTCCTCGGTGGGTTTCAAGGTTGTGGTGGACTACCTGGAGCGCGCTCGCTTAGGTGTTTACCAATAGCGGCGGCCCTTCAGGCGATACGATCCTCGGGGTTGATCAGCTCTCATACGCTCGCTGACGTAAGGAGATTCGGATGAAAGTTATCGGCAAGGTCGAAATAGAAGGTGTCACTGATGTTGTTTGCGATGTCTGCCGACTCACCACGAGGGTAGTTGGCGGAGGCCTTCAATTCGCAACGTTGCAAGCTCATTGGGGGTATGGATCAAAGCATGACGGTGAGCGGTGGGAGATACACCTCTGTGAGGACTGCTTTTTTCAAGCGGTTGCTGGCCTCAAACAAGAGCGGCGTACTCAAGGGCTTTTCGACGAGGGCGGTGGTATCCCGGATGACGATTTCGGCTTGATAACGAAAGATGATTTCTTCAATGGATGATGCTGTGTATCCACAGCGCATCCTATCCGCAGAGGAAAAGGTACTCCAGATTGGCCTCTGGCAAGGGGAGCCTAAGGGTCGAACACGGACGGTGCGACTGACCGCTGTCGACCCAGGCTGTGTGAAAACCCAAACGGGTCTCTGAAGAGCGCGAGCGTACGTGAAATCTGAAATGGCTGGGTTATTCAGCTAACCCAGATTTCCCGCAGGAGCGCGAAACTCTGGTCTTTTTTTAACCAGCCGGATCTTGCCAAGCGTTTTCACACAGCCAGGACCCAAAGCTGTCGTTCGCTGCTGGCAAAAATCGAGCAAAGGCAGCCATCCGATGACCTCTATCGAACTAGGGGCAATTAAGACTGTATCGTCTGTTAGAACTTACACATTGAACCCGCGAATGAGCGCCTGCCCAATCCACCTTAGTAGCCATGCTGACGCAGGGCCGCTCGCAGGGCACCGGCCGCATGGTGAAGAAACTTTGCTGGCATAGCGAGTGCTTGGCGGCAGCACAGATCTCATTGCCGCCGGAGGCGAGACAGCGATCTGCGCCACATTGTGCTCTCTAACCTGCTCGAACTGGCTGATGCGCGAGCGAGAGAGCAGGCGAATGTGAACTAACGAGGATCTGGACTATGAGACGTTCAAGAGCATTTCCTCATTGATATCGTCATTCAATGTCACGTTTCGTTACCCAGCATGCTGTTTAAGCATGCTGGGTAACGAATTTTAGCATTAGACGGCATAGCGGCTGGCTTATACCTTGTCCTGAACCAACAAAAGCGAACCTGGGCTAAACCGCCCTTTGATACGTCCTGCCACAAAAATAATTAATAGGCACTGAATGATGCGTAAACACCAAGCTAACGCACGCTGGCTGGCCGCCACCCTTGCGACTTTCGTTTCCCTCTCGCCGCTAGCTAGCAAAGCCCAGTCGGGCTTTATCGAAGACAGCTCACTCACGCTGAATCTGCGGCATTGGTACTCCCACGAGGTGGGTCACAAATCCACCTACTTTGCGGCACCCACCGATCAAGGTATTAGGCCAGTACGTGACCGTACCGCCTGGTTGCAAGGTGCCAAGCTGGATTACGTATCTGGATTCACTCAGGGCGCAATCGGTCTAGGTCTCGACTTTTCTGTTTATGGTGCGGTGGCGCTTGAACGCAGCTCGCTAGCCGCAGCTGGCGGCAGCAGCCGCCTGTTGGTAGAGAAGGACGGCGATGTGGTGAACGATTGGGGCAAGGTGGGTATTGCCGCAGCAAAGTTCAAAGCGGGAGAGACCGTAGTGAAGGTGGGCCGTCAACAGGTGCGCACCCCTGTAATGGACTATGCAGACACCCGAACCTTGCCGGCCTCTTTTGAGGGCGTCTCGCTAGAAAGCCACGATATCGATGCACTCACGCTCAAGGCGGGGTATTTCGATCGGGCCACTCCACGCACTGGGGCTGGGAGTGAGGATTTGACTCTTACCATGACCGCACGAAGAGTTGAAGGCGACTGGGTTGGGTACGCCGGTGGCGATTATCAAGTGGGTAAATCCACAAAAGCCAGCGTATATCTGAACCGCTACAACGATATCTGGGATCGCACGTATCTGGGATTCAACACAAGCCATCGTTGGAGTCCCGCATGGAACAGCGAGGTTCAAGCTGATTACTACAACACTCAGTCTAGTGGGCGGGAGCTAGCTGGCAATATCGACCAGCAGGTTTACGGGCTTAGCCTAACGCAGAGCTACCTAAACCATTCGGTTAAGCTGGGTCTGCAACAGGTTGTAGGTGATGAGTACTTCGACTACGTAGGTGAGTCGAATGCAATTTCGCTGCCTAATACCATGCTCTCTTACTACAACGGGCCCAATGAGCGCTCATTCCAGGTCAAATACACCAACGACTTTACCGCATACGGCGTGCCAGGCCTGAAAACCATTCTTTGGTACATCAAGGGTTGGAATATTGATGGTACTGATTATGACGGCGGGCGCAATGCTGCTTATAGCTGGGCATCTAGGCAGGATGGTGAGAGCCACTACGAAGTCGGTGCATTTCTTAATTATGTCGTTCAGTCGGGACGTCTGAAAAATCTAAGCATTCTCACCGGTAATGCTTGGCACCGAGCAAGCAGAAACCAGATTGAAGGCAACCTTGAAGAGTTTCGTTTCATTGTCAACTTGCCGGTGAAGCTCTTCTGAGCTGTCGCGTAATCATCAGGGAGAATTACCATGAAAGCATTCAATCCTTTGATATTCGTAGCCGTATTCGGATTCGCTACATTTCACGCCTGGGGCAATGAACCTACCGGCACGTGGGTGAAAAAGGCAGCCCTGAATGTACAAGAAGAAGTGGTCCGCCTGCGTCGACAAATCCACCAGCATCCCGAACTGGGTAACCAAGAGTTCGAAACTGCCAAGCTGGTTGCGGAAGAATTGCGTAAGTACGGAATTGAGGTGCGAACTGGTGTAGCTCGTACGGGCGTGATCGGTGTACTTAAAGGCGGAATGCCTGGGCCAGTTATGGGCCTAAGGGCTGATATGGATGCCTTGCCGATGCCGGAACAGACCGGCTTGCCGTTCGCAAGCAAAGCGAAGGCAATGTATCAAGGTAAGGAATCGGCAGTGATGCATGCCTGTGGCCATGATACCCATACCGCCATGTTGCTCGGCGCAGCTCGGCTCCTGGCCGAACACCGCGAAGAGATAGCCGGCACTGTAGTGTTTATTTTCCAACCTGCAGAGGAAGGTGGCGCGGACATCGACAATTTCGCGCAGGGGGCCGAGGTAGGAGCACGGAAAATGATCGCTGAGGGGGTACTGAATGACCCCAAGATTGAGGTCATGTTTGGTCTCCATGTTATCGCAGGGATCCCGTCAGGCGAGCTGCGTTACCGTCCCGGCGCAATCATGAACAGTGCTGATGGATTGCGCATCAAGCTCAACGGTACTCAAGCTCACGGCTCAATGCCCTGGAAAAGCAATGATCCTATCGTTGCCAGCGCCCAAGTCATTAATGGTATGCAGACCTTGGTCAGCCGCCGTGCGGACCTGACGAAAGGGATGGCTGTCGTCTCTGTTGGCAGTATCCACGCAGGTACTGCACCTAACAGTATTCCGCAGGACCTAGAAATGCTCGGCACCATTCGTACCAGCAATAACGACGTTCGCAAGACCGTGTTGGGTGATCTGCCTGGAATGGTCAGCAAGATCGCTGAAGCGAACGGAGTGAAACCAGAGGTCGAATTGTCGGAATACGCACCAGTTCTCGTGAACGATCCGACACTTACCGAGGGAATGATTCCTGCGCTACGGCGAGCATCTGATGGAAAAGCATCGCTGCTCGAAACCTCATTCTCCGCAAGTGAAGATTTCGCTCACTACGCCAGTCGAGTACCCAGTCTTTTCGTTCTGTTAGGCGCGACGACACCAGGCCAAGACATGGCTAAAGCGCCGATTAACCATAGTCCTTTCTTCACTGTTGACGAAACCACGTTCAGTACTGGTGTACGCGCCCATGTGGAGTTCGTCCTCGCTTACCCAGCGTTTGCCAAGGCGCGTTGAAAGCATCAAGCCCACGGCTGCGCGTTGCGTAGCCTCTTTGTAGAGATAGCAATATGGAAATCTGGAAGTGGAGTGCGACCCAAACCCGTGAGCGGATCGCTGCGGGAGAGGTCACTTGTGCCGAGGTCGTAACCCAGCACATCGCACGCTGCGAGGCGATTAATCCCTCGATCAATGCAGTGGTAACACGCAATTACGAGCAGAGTCTGGAGCAGGCACGCCTAATGGACCAGCAACGGCGAGTGGGCGATTCGCTAACACCGCTCTTTGGTGTGCCTGTGACGGTGAAGATCAATGTGGACCAAATCGGGTTTGCCAATTCAGATGGAATCGCAGCCCAGTCCGAACGTATTTGCCAACAGGATGCACCGGTAGTCGCTAACTTGCGTAAAGACGGAGCGATTATCATTGGGCAAACCAATACCCCAGAGTTCAGCACTCGCTGGTTCACCGGTAACCCGTTGCACGGGGCCACCTTCAATCCTTGGAGCGCGGCTCTGACGCCCGGCGGCTCGTCCGGTGGTGCCGCGTCCGCAGTCGCGTCTGGCATCGGATGTATTGCCCATGGCAACGACATGGGTGGTTCACTGCGGTATCCGGCCCATTGCTGTGGTGTCGTTACCCTACGTCCCTCAATGGGCCGCATCGCAAATGGCTCACCTTCATGTGAAGAAGGCCGCCCCCCAATCTCTCAGCTGTTCTCAGTACAAGGACCAATTGCTCGAACAGTCCAGGACGTTCGTTTGGCCTTCGATTCGATGAGCCGTCCAGACGCTCTTGATCCCGATTGGCGCGGAGGCCGCGCAAGAGGCAAAGTCGACGGACCATTGAGAGTGGCGTATTGCATCGATCCGTTCGACGGTGGTGTTGGCCCGTCCGTATATCGTGCTATGAAAGTTGCTTGTCAGGCACTGGAAGCTTCCGGACACCAAGTCGAAGAGGTACAGCCACCACTGGCATTAGAGGCTGCAATGCTCTGGGGCCGCCTTGTCGCAGCAGAGTCCACCGCGCTGTTTGTGGAAGGTGTCAAGCGTCACGGCTCGGCTCAAATCAACGACGTGGTTAACGGCATGAATGACTACTTTGGCGGCTCAAATGGCGAACAGCTGCTACGTGATCTGCGTCTGCGCAACTTGATTCGTCGCCAGTGGAGTTTGTGGCTCCAGCAGTTCGACGCCCTCCTGATGCCAGTTTCAGCACGCGAAGCATTCCCTGACAACTACGATCTCGGTTCGGCCGACCAGTTGAGTGAGCTGCTCGATGCCCAGCGCTATCTGTATCTGGTGAATCTACTCGGCTTCCCAGCGGTCGCTGTGCCGACTGGTTTGGATGGTGGGGTTCCGCAAGGTGTGCAACTGATAGGGGCTCCGCTGGATGATGAGCGCTGCCTGAGTCTTGCCGCCGATATCGAACGACAGTGTGGGGTCATCATCCCCACGCTCTGGGATCAACAGGAATCTTTCCTCAGCAAGGGCCTTTGAACCATGACCCGTTTTATCAGCGTTTCCGATATCAGTAGTTACTTGGCTCGGGAAGGGTTGCAAACGTTGCTTCGGCGACTAACCGATTACATTGAACAAGATTTTCGTCGTTGGCCAGAATTCGATAAATCCGCAAGATTGGCTAACCATAGTGACGTTGGTGTCATCGAGCTTATGCCTGTATCTGATGCTGCCCGTTATGCATTCAAATACGTCAATGGCCATCCAGACAACATCGAGCACAATCTTCCAACAGTTATGGCGTTTGGCGTACTGGCAGATGTAGCTACTGGGTACCCATTACTGTTGTCGGAACTGACGCTGACTACCGCGATCCGCACTGCGGCGACATCTGTGCTGGCAGCGAAATATCTCGCGCGAGATGACGCTAAGGTCATGGCGTTGATCGGCAATGGATGCCAGAGCGAATTTCAGGCGGTTGCCTTCCACACCTTGTTAGGAGTCGAGCGAATTCAGTGCTTCGATGTCGATCCATTGGCAACCCAGAAACTGCTTCGCAACCTTAAAGATTTCCCCAATCTTGAAGTGGTGGCTTGCAGTTCCGCCCAGGAAGCTGTGCAAGGTGTTGATATTATAACCACGGTGACAGCAGATAAGTGCTTGGCCACGATCCTTACAGCCGACATGTTGACGCCTGGCGTGCATGTTAATGCGGTTGGCGGGGATTGCCCTGGTAAAACAGAGCTAGCCAAGGATGTGCTTCTGCAAGGTAAAGTTTTCGTTGAATATGAACCTCAAACCCGTATTGAGGGTGACATTCAGCAACTTCCATCTGATTTCCCCGTAACTGAGCTGTGGACTCTCATCGCTGAAGGGCACCATGGCCGGACATTTAGAGATGAAGTCACTATCTTCGACTCAGTAGGTTTTGCGTTAGAAGACTATTCGGCACTGCGCCTGCTTTATGAGTTAACCGCACAGGATGGTCTTGGCAGTCTCATCGAATTGGTTCCCGAACTAGCTGACCCGAAGGACCTGTATACCTTGACCAAGGGGGGGCAGGCCACGCGCAGTTTGCGTAAGGTAGCCTGAATCTCAACGCTCACTGACCGGCGGCCAACGGGCTGTCGGTCTCAACGCTAGTCACTTGCAACCGCTTTACACCAGCTCAATATAATCAAAAAAGTGGGTGAACCATGAGCAACACGGCTACCTTCAAGCGTAATCTAGGTCTGTTAGACCTGACCCTGATTGGCGTCGGGTCAATGATCGGTTCCAGCTGGTTATTTTCCTCTTTGCTTGCAGTGAAAATGGCAGGCCCCGCAGCCTGGATTTCTTGGCTGATCGCGGCATTTGCCAGCTTTTTCATTGCGATGACCTTGGCTGAATTAGGCAGCGCTCTACCCAAGACCGGCGGTCTCGTGCGCTACCCGGCCATGACCCACGGACCTTTGATCGGCTTTGTCGTTAGCTTTGCCGCCTTCATCATGTATTCTTGCGTAGCTGGTCTAGAGGCTGTAGCGGTGCGGACTTACGCCAGTGCTTGGCTGCCCGAGTTGGGTGATAAAGACCCGACATTGCTAGGTTGGATTTTCCAGGCTGCTCTGATCGTAGTTTTCTTTATCGTAAACTACTTTGGGGTAAAGTCGTTTGGCAAGGCGAACACAATCGTGACCGCAATTAAGTTAGGTGTGCCAGCTGTAGTTATTATTACTCTGGCAATGCATTTTCAGCCTGCGAACTTTGCTGCGCAAGAATTTGCACCTAACGGCATAAGTGGTATAACGGCGGCAGTCTCTACCGCAGGGCTCATCTTTGCCTTTGGTGGATTCCAAAACATCGTAATGTTCAGCGCTGAGGTGAAGAATCCATCGCGCACCATCACCTTGGCTATTTTCTTCTCATTGCTGATCACAACCCTCGTCTACGTATTGCTTCAAGTAACTTTCATTGGGGCAATCCCTGCCGAGGAGTTAAAGCAAGGATGGAGCGGGCTCAATATGAGCACTCCATTTGCCGATTTGGCCACAATGCTTGGTCTTGCCTGGCTAGTAAAAATTATCATGGCCGATGCGCTGATTTCACCAGCCGGGACCGGCAACGTGTTCCTTGCAGCTACTTCAAGGCAGATCTATGCTTGGGCGCGCAATGGTACGTTCTTCAAATGCTTCACGAAACTCGACCCCAAAACGGGCGTGCCAAGATTGGCTCTTTACCTATCTCTTTTCATGGCCCTGTTTTGGACCTTACCTTTTCCATCTTGGGAGGCTTTGGTCCAAGTGAATTCGGCTGCAGGGGTCATGCTTTTCACGCTGCTGCCAATCTCCGTAATGTCACTACGCATGAGCTCACCGGAACTTCCGAGGCCTTACCGTATTCGTGGCATCGGTATTGTTGCACCGATCGCTTTCGTCTCTGCAACATTCATCTTTTACTGGGTAGGCTGGAAGACCCTCTCTTGGATGCTGAGCGCGTTTTTGGTACTAATGGCCGCGTACTGTCTTGTGACAAGGGGCAGGACGATTGCCGGAGTTGAGCTTACGGAACAGATGCGTTCCAGCGCGTGGATCGCTGTGTATTTCTTGAGCATGATGCTCGTCAGTTACGCCGGAAACTTTGGTGGGTTGGGGCTCATTCCAGCTCCATGGGATCAGGTAATTATCCTATTGCTAGCACTGATTTGTTTCTACTGGGGTGCCTCTTCTGGTCGGGTTCGCGCTCAACAGCACAGCATACAAGCCACGCCTGCTTAATGGATGTTTTTAAGGAAACATGAAAGCCGTTTGGCGATGGCTTCTAAGGCCTGTGGACAATAATGTTCGGCGCTCCATCCCGCATGTAAGTCTATTCCTAGATAGGGTTGTGTAGGGCTAGGAAACGGATCTTTAATGCGGAGACTATGGGCGCCGAATCTTGGTAAATCAGTAACTACTCCGATCCCACGTCCAGCTGCGCACAGTGCTTGCAATGTTGTGGCATGCCCGCATTCTGTAATGCCCCGGTAAGACAATCCCGCGCGTGCCACCGCTAAGTCAAGCTGCATTCGGCTAATATTTCTGCTATCGAGCAAAAGCAGGTCGTTCATCAGCAATTCAGCCAGGCTGATTTCGTCACGTCCTTCGATTGCCCAAGGGTGTTGAGCGCTGACATAGGCGCGTAGTGGGGCGCGCCCAAGGTAAAGGCTGCATAAGTCACTGCTGACAACGCTCGGCGTGACCAACATATCCATACCCTGATGGAAGAGCTCAAGCAACTCCGCGTGCGGTGCGTCTTGGGTTAGGATCATGGGGTCTCGCTCGCCCAGTGTAGTGATGAAAGGGGCAATGAACTCGCTAATGCTTGCGAGGGTTGCTGCGATGCGCAACTGGCGAATCTGGCCGCTGGCCAAGCCTTGAGCAGCCAAATTGATGCTACGCGCTTTTTCCAACAACTGTCGCGCTAAGGGCACCAGGGCGTGGCCTGCAGCGGTCAATGCTAGACGGTTCCGGTTATGCTCAAACAGTGGAAGGTTGAGTTCTTGTTCCAATGTCTGGATCTGGCGACTTAGCGCCGGTTGCGCCAAATGCAGTTTTTGCGAGGCTGCTGTCACTGTGCCGTGCTCAACCACGGCTAGAAAGCATTCGATCCGGCGGATGTTCACTGTTCCCTCGTATCATTCGGCGCAAGGCTATGAAAGCCGGAATACTTTCTATCATACCGGTAGCTTTTACTGAGTGCTCATTTGTAGTCTTGTAAATTGCCGAATGGATCAACGTATGCGTAAGCAGGAGCGGGAACGTCCTCAGCCTCGAGAGAGCCGGATACCGAGCCTGTTGGATTTCACCCTGGTGAAAAACTCCTGCGCATATCGTCCTTGCTCTCGTAGTCCATAGCTAGAGTTTTTTCGCTCCCCCAAACGGCACGTAATAATCGACATCGGCGGGTGGCAGGGTGGTCAAGTCGAATGCAGGTCCGGTGGGATACAAACGCTTGGTCAAGTCAGGTGCAATTTCCCAAAATTTTGCTACACACAAAGTTACAGTGCCCTACCACGCCTCTAGCCTGGGTGAACTACGCTTTTTCACTCCAATGATGCGAGGTTGATGCGTATGGCCAGTGGGATTTTTCATGTGGAGTTTCGCGCGAGCACAGGCGATTTCGGTGACGGGCTCGTGGTTGTGAAGGACGGAGCGGTGAATGGAGGCGATCCTCACTACCTCTATCAAGGGGAGGTCCCAACTCAATCTGGCGAGTTCGAGTCGCGGTTTACCGTGCGGAAATATCGTGACGGTAACGTAAACGTCGTAGGCATCGACAACTACACCCTTTTGGCGAGGGGGCGTGTTGACTACGAGGGTGGCACCATCGAGCTGCGCGGGGCTGTGGAGGGACACCCTCAGCTAACCATTCAGCTAGGAGGCCGTAAAATCCAGCCGGTAGTGTGAGCCAGCGTCGATACCGCCTTCGCTTTTCACCCATGCCCCTTGGGTTGTTGCTGGATAGGGGGCCATCCCTCGACAGGCAAAGCCCAAAAAAAGACCCCGCCGATTGGCGGGGTCTTCAATTCAGTGATCCAAGCGTCACTAGCTCCTGATCAGCCACCGATGACAGTGCTTGCCGCGATTCCATCATGGGGGCGCCGCCGCTTCTGCAGGACTAGGCCCAAAGCGATGGTGAACACCGTTAGGAGGCCGGTTGCGGTTACTTCGCTTCGGTGCTCAGGCAGCACCACCATCGTGGTCAATGCAGCTACGATGAAGCCAATAACCAGCCAGGTGAGTACTGAGAACATCCACATCTTCAGCATGATCGGTGTCTTGCTGCGCTCAAGCTTGTACCGCATCCGCATCCGCAGCTGGCAAACGGCGATCACCAGATACACCAGCAATGCGATGGCACCTGAAGAAGCCAGCAAGAAGCTGAAAACCTGCGCCGGTGCGAAGAAATTCAGGGCTGTAGTCAGCAGGCCAATGGCAGTGCTCGCAATTACCGCGAAGGCCGGCACGCCTTTGCGGGTCGTGCGGCGGATCACACCAGGAGCATCACCTCGCTGGGCCAGCGAAAACGCGTTGGAGGTGGGGTAAAAGAGGGCATTGTGACATTTTCTTCGAAAAACGGAGCGAAGCGCTCTGGAAGTCCCGATTTTACTGGGTTCATAAACAGGCGCCGCAACGAAGCGTTGACCCTTGTTTACAAGGAGTATAAATAGCGCTGTGTGACATCCTTTGAGAACGATCATGGCTGACAATGCGCTCATCGATCTGCTGAAGCAAACCGGGCCCCTGCTGAGCAGTGATTTGTCCAAGCTCCTAGAAACCAAATCTGGACTGACCCCTGAAGCAGCCAGAAAGCGTGTCGAGCGCGGGTGCGCTGGTATGACCCGTCTCAATCACATCATCTTTCCCCATCGGGCGCGCTTCTGCTATCTCCAAGATGACTACGGTTCTCCTTTGTTCTTCGACAATTTGATGGAGGCCCTGAAGAAAACGCGCAGCTCCTATTTCGCGGCATTACAAGCTCTCGCGCTTCGCGGCAACGTGATGCCTCGCCGGCATTTTCTTATAGCCTGCGGTGCGCCGGTTGCTCAGAAGAAACACATCTCAGCAGAAACCCTGCTGGAGCGACTGGTGAAAGCCACGCTCGTAAAGGAGGTGGCACTCCCAGGTGGCGAACCCTGTGTGGTGCGATGCGATCACCACCAGATGCTCGAAATGACCTCCATGTGGGCAAAGATGAAGGGTCGGCTCATTGCAGAGAAGGTAACCCTGTTGGCGGTAAAGGATTGGGCCCGCAACCTGGGGATGGTGAGCTACGACTCTGTTGAAACACGCGAGGATGAGGGGTCAGAGGCGTTACCCAAGGTCGGAACGTTCAATTGGGACTTGGCCGGCCCCTCCTACTTATTTCCGATGCGAGAATACGTCAGCACAGCTCTCAAACCAGGCTTCTTCGTTTGCGACTTGGCGCTAAACGGGTGGGTGACCGCCGCGCACCTGGCAGGGTTCGTCAACAAATGCGTGACGCTTCGCAGTCTCAAGAAGGTGGGCAAATGCCTTCAGATTTTTGTCGCTGAAAGCTACCAAACTGAAGCTTTTGCTCTTCTAAAGGAGCAGGGCATCATTCCGGCAACAACCGAGAGCCTGTTTGGCCGGGATGTGGCAGTAGCCTTGAAGAACCTTTGTACGGTATTGGCCGACACTGCGAAACTCACTCAAAACCCGGAAGCGCTGGATAAAATTTTCAACGATTTATCCCGGATCGAAGGCGCGGCTTCAACGCTGCGCGGCAGCCTTTTTGAATTCGCGGTTGCCCAGATCGCGCGGTCTACGTTTTTGGGATATCCCCAGGAGATGAACCGGATTGTCAAAGACAGCATCGGAGCGGAAGCGGAAATCGACGTGCTGGTACACCGTCCGAATCATGAAGTCGTGTTCATCGAGTGCAAGGGAATACACCCGATCAGCACCTTAGATGACGCCGAAGTGGAGAAATGGCTGCTCAAGCGCATTCCTGTGATCAGGGGGTTTGTCAAAACGCACTCCGAATGGTCTGGCATCTGCCAAAGGTTCGAGCTGTGGACGAGCGGCAAGCTTTCCGAAAATGCGACTGCGATGGTGAACGCAGCGCGGGCGAAAAATCCAAAATTGGATATTCAGCTACGTGATTCCGAGTACGTCCTTGCCCAAGCCATGGGGAGCAATGATCAAGGGCTGATTAAAGCTTATCGCCAGCACTTCGTGACCCATCCAATGCAGGAGTTTGAAGAAGCTCGCAAACGTGAGCAGCGGAAGGCCGAAAAAGCCAAGGCTAGGTTGAACACACCTTCTTCACAGTCCCTAACCGCGCCACTGATCAGTCCGCCATCGACCAGTGCATTGGTCATTTCCCCTTAGCGGACCTTTAATTTTTCCCCACTCGGTAGAAAAAATGAACGCAACAAACAGTCTGGAAAGAGCTGAGAGATTTGGTGATCTGCCAACCAATCGGTTTCACCTTGTGGCAGCGAGGCTGGCTGGTCATCTCAAGCTAGGGCTAGAAGCAAAAAATCAAGGCAATCGATGGTAAGGTCAAGGAGTCAGGCCGAGCTGTGGCGACCGTGGCGACGTTAAAAGAAAAACTCGGCATCCGGAAGCAGCACGAACTGGTCGGAATCTGCGCTGAGCTCTTCAGGATGAGATCGAGGAGGAGCGCAATGCGCTGATCGATCAGATGGAACAGCTGTTACAGCAACCGGTAAATGATGAAACCCTGTTCAGGGTGCAATGGGTGCCACAATGACCAGGCAGGTAAGCAAAAAGAAGGCCTCGATATGATCAAGCAAGTCAACGACTCGGACCAAATCTCGCGGTTGGTGTTACGCGGTTACAAGTCCATCGCCGACTGCGAGCTGGAGCTGGGCAGGCTCAATGTACTGATCGGCGCAAATGGTGCCGGCAAGTCCAACCTGATCGGTTTTTTCCGGCTAATAGGTAAGATATTGGATGAGCAGCTACAGACCGCCGTTGGCCTCGCCGGTGGTCCCGACGCGCTGCTGCACTTTGGTCGGAAGAAAACTGAGCAGCTGCGCGCAGAGCTCTATTTCGGTAACAATGGCTACCGCTTCACCCTGCGTCCTACCCAAGACAATCGCATGATGTTTGCTAACGAGGCGCTTTGGTGGAACGCGCATGGAGACTGGCGCGCAACGTCAGGACATTTTGAGTCCTATGCGGAAAGCCAAAAACATAAGACACTGATCTACCGGCATGTTGTGCCTGCAATGCGCAGCTGGCGTCTGTACCACTTCCATGACACTAGCAACAGCGCGTTGGTCAAGCAGATTCACAACCTTAATGACAACGAATACTTGCGCGACGATGGCCGCAACCTCGCAGCTTTTTTGTTGCGCCTGAAGAACCATCACGAAGAGCACTACCGGCGTATCGTCAAGGCCATCCGATTGGTTGCGCCATTTTTCGGCGACTTTCACCTGCGCCCGACCGTCGACAACCGGGAAAAGATTCAGCTCGAATGGACCGAACAGGGGCAGGATGAGCCCTTTACCGCCAGCGCCCTCTCTGACGGTACCTTGCGCTTCATCTGCCTAGCCAGCGTCTTACTGCAGCCGGAGCAGTTCATTCCGGCGGCAATCCTGATCGACGAGCCGGAGTTAGGCCTGCACCCGTTTGCCATCAGCGTGCTTGCTGGGCTGATGAAATCGGCAGCCCAGCAGCACCAGTTGATCGTTTCCACCCAGTCGGTCGAGCTGGTCAACGAGTTCGATGCAGAAGATCTGATCGTGGTCGACAAGCGTAGTGGTGCTTCGACCTTTAAACGTCCGGACAGCACGGCTCTATCTGAATGGTTGGCTGAGTACAGCCTTGGCGACTTGTGGAAGAAAAACCTGCTGGGCGGGAGGCCTGGACGATGAGCCGCCTTTATCTGCTGGTTGAGGGACAGACCGAAGAGGCCTTCGTCAATGAGCTACTGGTTCCATATTACGCTCGGCAGGGGCTTTACTTGATACCGATCATCGTTAGCACCAGCCCTGGCCATAAGGGCGGTGTTGTGAGTTACGCCAAGATCAAGCCGCAGATCGAAAAGCTCTGCAAACAGGATGCTGGCGCTCATGTCAGTACTCTGTTCGATCTTTACGCACTACCTGCTGACTTTCCTGGTAAAGCCCTCGAAGGCTATCCAGCCAACGGCAGCGGGCACCAGAAGGCAGAGTTCCTTGAGGCGGCACTTGCTCTGGATATTGATCAGCGTACTTTCATCCCCAATCTTCTGGTGCATGAGTTCGAGGCGTTGCTCTTCGTCCGCGTAGAGGCTTTTGCTGAGTGGACGGATGATGACCGAGTGCTAGAGCCTTTGTTGGCGGTAACCAGGACTACTGCGCCGGAAGACATTAACGACAGCCCGCAAACCGCGCCCTCCAAGCGAATACTCGCCGCTGTGCCTGGCTACCAGAAGACTGTGCATGGCCCGTTGATTGCTTGCGATATTGGGCTCGATGCGATGCGGGGTGCATGCCCGCACTTCGCAGCCTGGCTGAGTAAAATCGAGCAGTTGTTGGAGTGAGCTGTAGCTTTACGCAACCTGTGGCTGCTGGTACCCAATCCATCAAATGCTCAGCAGCTCTAACGGGCGACGCATCCGCTGCGAAACGGTAGTACAAATTTCACGAACGCCGGAGTGTTGATGGACGCTCTGGAGGCCAGAATCGCCGAAATACTCAAAGAGTGGCAGATTTAGAAGGGCTGTGCGCTGGGACACGGCGCACTCGGGTCGAGGAAGAACCTCTCATCCGGAAAATTCTGATTGTCTGAACGCCTTACTGCTCTGGTAGATACGAAAAAGCCCGCTCTCGAGGCGGGCTCTCACGCGTCTCCAAGGGGAGGCAATTTGCCAACAAAGTCTCGGAGCCAAGCACCGTAGGTTACACTCCACGGCCACCTTTGTCAGCAAGGCACAGGTCAGGGCATTTGGCCGCGCTCTTAGCTGCGCATTACTTTATTCCAATCAATTTCGTATCCGGCGTCCTGGAGCTCCCGGCTCAGAGATTGCTTCCAACCCTCGTCGTTCATCGAAGTCCAGACCACGCCTGCGAAGTCGCTTGGAATTTCGACTTGACCACGTTTCAGTGCACAGACTCTGTCACGACCTAGGTAGCCTAGGAAATAACCAAGCTCCAGCAGGACGTTCTGTCTGGCACGAGGCTCCAGCTGTCCGCCCTTTACGCAGCCTTGGTCGTCAGGTGTGAGCAGCACCACGGCAAATCCTACATCTCGGTGTCCTTCAATCTTCTCGATTACAGTCCGACCCCGATTTGCTTGCTCATGGAGAATAATTGGCTCAAGACCAAGCTTTTCAAGGAAGCGAGCCACCGACTCTCTAGCCCCCTCGTCATGGCCGTGAACCACAAACACTCGACCTGAATGGACAATTCTATATTCAGGAGGGACAACTGTTTGGACATCCTCAGAGGCTGGGAGATCTGCCAAATCCTCTTTCAAGCTTTTCTGCGCTTGCTCAAGCAAAGCGATAGAGTTGTGCACGCTGCGTTGAATTGGGGAGTGATAGTCAACCCGTTCTCCGATACTGACGAACATCGGATAATACGTAAGGTCTGTGGCGGCAGAGTAGGTGCGGTAGGCATTGGTGTCTTCCCCAAAGCATCTGGTCAGTGTGTCCTTGATGGCGACCTCCAAAGCTTTTAGCTCAGGTGTATTCCCTTCCCAGACGGTATCGAGGTCGAAAGCACGAAGCTCTGCAATTCGTTCAGATAGCCGAGTAAGGCCACGGTCGATCTCTTGCGATGTCAGCCTCAGCTTCGGCTGTGGAGGTACAACAGAGGGGGTTTTTCGTGCCATGGTCCACGCATTCCTTGGTAGCGGTAGGCCATTATTGCGTATTTGAAATGTCTGTTCACCCTCTGGGCCCAAGGCCGCTGCTGCTTCAAACGAGACTGACTTATTTATTTTTGCGAGACACAGACCCACGCTGGCGGGGTAGCGAGACTGACTTATAAAGTCAACGTGTCAGCCTACAGAAGTCAAGCTACGCGAGCCCGCGAGACTGACTTATTTGTTTAAGATCATAAAAGCCCTCCACATGGAGGGCTTTTTTCTTTCTGATGATCAGGCCATAGCGCACCAAGACACCCGGTCCAGATCATGCCTCACGTTGGCTGCATTAACTTGAACGGGCTTGGGCTGTGCAGGGGGTACTGTCAGATCTGCATCGCCATGCCGTCCACATTCATCGCTGCCTGGCGCAAGGCTTCGGAGCGGGTGGGGTGGGGGTGGCAGGTCAGGGCGATGTCTTCTGCCGACGCCGAGAACTCCATGGCCACGCAGAACTCACCGATCATCTCGCTGACGCTTGGGCCTACCAGGTGCACACCCAGTACTTCATCGGTTTGGGCATCGGCGATGACTTTGGCGAAGCCTTCGGTCTCGTGGTTGATCTTGGCCCGGCTGTTGGCGGTGAAGGGGAACTTGCCTACTTTATAAGCACGCCCTTCGGCTTTGAGCTGCTCTTCGGTCTTGCCCACGGACGCCAGCTCCGGGCGGGTGTAGATTACGCCAGGGATGAGGTTGTAGTTGACCTCGTGGGGCTTGCCGGCAATGCGCTCGATGCAGGCGACCGCTTCGTCTTCGGCCTTGTGCGCCAGCATCGGGCCGGAA
>Ga0105250_10000950_pt1 | contig 17022 bp, 16 predicted proteins | sample KBSS54metaG_FD_80425 | JGI IMG/M metagenome (GOLD analysis project Ga0105250, IMG submission 80425) | Switchgrass rhizosphere microbial communities from Kellogg Biological Station, Michigan, USA - KBS S5-4 metaG | ecosystem: Host-associated > Plants > Roots > Rhizosphere > Soil | place...
CAAACGAAAAAAGAGATGCCTCTAATGTAAAGAGGCATCATCTTTTTATATGTTCTGTTCTAACCTTTATACTTGTGGTTCAGATACTTCAGTTTCTACTTTTTTCTTGCCTTTTCCTTTTTTCAATCGGCGATTTTCAAGCATTAGCCAGATTTGAGAAGCTACGAAAACAGAAGAGTACGTACCTACAACTAGTCCAATCATTAATGCAAGTGAGAAGTTTCGCAGTGATTCACTACCGAAGATCAGCAGTGCAATAACAGGAAGAAGTACCGTTAAAACTGTATTAATGGAACGACCAATTGTTTGACGAATACTTGAGTTTACGATTTCTTCTAAATCTTTCACGTCGCGAATTCGTTTTTTCTGTTTGTATAACTCACGGTTTCGGTCAAATGTAACAATCGAGTCATTGATGGAATAACCAATGATTGTTAATACCGCAGCGATAAACGTTAAATCTACTTCCAACCTAAAGATACTGAACACAGTAATCATAACAAAAGCATCATGTAACAATGCAATTACAGCAGATACCGCATATGTGAAACGGAAACGAATACTCACATATAAAATGATAACCGCTGAGGCAATTATAACTGCAATAAATGCGCTTCGCGCGATTTCTTTCCCGATTGTTGGAGAAACCGTACTTATATTCGGCTCTGTACCATATTTATCGTGGAAGAATGTTTTTGCTTTTGCAATTTCATCTTTCGATAAAACACCAATTGTACGAACAGCAAATCCTTTATTGTCATCGCCTGTTGGTACAATATCTTCTTTTTTCACATCAATCTTCAGTTCATGCAAGTCTTTTTGTACTTGAGACACACTAATCACTTGTTTTGATTGCAAGTCCATACGTGTACCACTTGCAAAGTCAATACCAAGGTTCATTTTGAAAATTGGTAGTATAATTGCTCCAGCAATCACAACGACAATTGAGAATAAGAAGAATTTGTGACCAATATTTACAAAGTTAATGCGATCAAATTTCGTTGGTGCATGTTCTACCCCTTTTGACAACGGAATAATTTCTTTCTGTTTCACACCAAAATAAGAGATTTTCTTATCGAAGTAACGGCTTTTCACAAGCAATCCAAGTAGGAAACGAGTACCGAATACGTTCGTAATGAAACCAACTAAAATACTTACAATTAAACTTGTTGCGAACCCTTGTACAGAGCTTGTACCACATACAAATAATACACCAGCTGCAGCAAGTGTTGTAATGTTCGCATCTAAAATTGTTGCTAACGAACGATGGTTACCAGCACGATATGCTGACATCATTGACTTACCAATTCGTAATTCTTCCTTCAGTCGTTCGTATGTAATGATATTCGCGTCAACCGCTATACCAACCCCGAGCACCAATGCCGCAATGCCTGGTAAGGTAAGAACTGCATGCATCCAGTTAAAGACGAGCAATGTAACGAAAATGTATAAACCTAACATAATGACCGCTACAAGCCCTGGTAAACGATAGAATACAAGCATGAATAAGAAGATAAGAGCAATCCCGATTGCACTAGCAAAAATCGTTTCTTGCAATGCTTGTTGACCAAATTTTGCTCCAACAGATGTTGAATACATTTCTTTTAAATCAACAGGAAGTGCACCCGCATTTAATAAAGATGAAAGTTGTTTTGCACTTTCAACTGTAAAGTTTCCACCTACGATTGAAACTTCAGCTTGATTAAACACTTGGTTTACTGTTGCTGCTGATAAGAATTTCGGATTTGGTTTTGCAGCTTCTGCTTTATACGAATCTTTACCTTCTTCAAAATCAAGCCAAATCACCATTAAGTTTGTTGGTGGAGGCATTTTAGATATTTTTTCAGTCACTTCGCGGAATTTATCAGCGCTTTTCAATGTAAGCCCTACACTTGGTCGACCTTGTTCATCAAACGTTTGCTTCGCTCCGCCGCCCTTTAAATCCGTTCCGTCCATGAGAAGGTTATCATTCACATCACGGAATGTTAATTTTGCTTGTGTAGATAAAATTTCACGTGCTTTTTGCTGATCTTTCACGCCAGCAAGCTGAACACGAATTCGATCTTTTCCTTCGATTTGAATGTTCGGTTCACTTACACCAAGAACATTGACACGATTATTAAGGGCACCCACTGTACTTACAAGTGCATCATGATCGATTTTATCTCCCTTTTTCGCTGGCTTTACTTCATACAAGATTTCAAAGCCACCACGAAGGTCTAGTCCAAGACTAATTCCTTTTGTTATGTTTTTTCCTGTCGCGCCAATAATTCCACCGATTAATAAAACGATGAGAAAAAAGGCGACGATTCTAGTACCGCGCTTTGCCATATGTACCTTCTTTCTGCTACTAAAACCATAAACAAATCATATCATTCATTTACGCTAGACAATTTCCTGTAACAACCATTTCTGTTTATTCACAGGCATTCCTTTACACTTCTGCATTTGTCTAGTTAGTAGGCTTCCTTTCTGTGAATTTTCAACTTTCATACTAGCCATATAGGCAAAACCTCAGTTCTACATTTTAGACGCTGGGCTGCAACCTATATCTTACTACAAATTTTTATGACTTCTGCTTCCTACCTCCTTTACTTAAAATCTCTGACATATACATTCCTATTTATCAATACCTATCATTATACTGCAAAAGGAAGAACAAACCAATTACAGTCGGTTATTTATTTTCATATTTTTCAAATGACCAAAGTGGCGCTTGATACGCTTCTACTGTTAAATATGTCATGTACTCATTTGCTGTTAATGTTAGCACATCATTCACAAGCCCATACAATCTAACTTCACTATCTACTTTTTTCCACTTTTTACTTTTTAAACATTTCCAAATATCATTAACAGTTACTCGATCATAGCCAAACATTTGGAATTCTTCTACTTTGCTCTCTAAAACGACTTGTAACTGTCCGCGGTAAGCTTCTACCAAATCTTCTTTTTCAATCATACCATCACATCTCCTTTTGATTTCAGCACGAAAAGTCGCTTTTCATCCCGCTCTAATGGACAGCAATAACTGTCTTTAAGGGTTTTATCGCTCTGCTCTTTCCCATGAAAGTCTTACTTTATAAGCGCATCCTCTTAAATGCTTGTCATTCTTGTCTCATACGTGCATATAAATTATTGTAAATCATTCCATTGATTTTGAGAAGGTAGGAGAAGATCATGACGAGACAAAGCTTTTTACGAGGTGCATTTATTTTAATGCTAGCTGGTTTTATTACAAAAATTCTCGGGTTCATAAACCGAATTGTAATGGCGCGTATTTTAGGAGAAGAAGGCGTCGGTCTTTACATGATGGCTGTCCCCACCTTTATTTTAGCAATTACATTAACACAAATCGGACTTCCTGTTGCCATTGCAAAATTCGTTGCAGAGGCGGAAGCAGTAAATGACAAACAAAAAGTAAAGAGAATATTAACAGTATCATTAGCTGTTACATCCGTTATTAGTATTATCTTAACAATCGGCATCATGCTTCTAACGCCCATCTTAGCTGAAACTTTATTAACGGATAAAAGAACGTACTATCCACTAATGGCAATTTTACCTGTCGTTCCTGTTATTGCGGTTTCCTCTGTTTTGCGCGGCTATTTCCAAGGAAAACAAAATATGAAACCAAGCGCATATGCACAAGTGTTAGAACAGGTTGTCCGTATTACCATTATTGCCGTATGTATTCGGTTATTTTTACCTTACGGTGTTGAATACGCCGCTGCAGGTGCAATGTTATCAGCTGTTCTTGGGGAAGTTGCTTCTTTATTATTCTTACTCACTTTATTTCAGCGTGAAAAACATCTTTCTATACGAACTGGTTTTCTAAACACTGTCAAAGAAAGTAAACATACTTTTCATTCACTTATGGAAATTGCACTTCCAACTACAGGAAGTCGCTTAATTGGATCGGTCTCTTATTTTTTCGAACCAATTATCGTTATGCAAAGCTTAGCGCTAGCTGGTGTTGCGGCTTCAGTTGCTACACAGCAATACGGCATATTAAACGGCTATGCATTTCCTCTCTTATCATTGCCAGCCTTTATTACATATGCGCTTTCTACAGCACTCGTACCATCCATTAGTGAAGCAATGGCAAAAAAACAACATCGATTAGTAGAACACCGTCTGCAACAAGCGCTCCGCATTTCTTTAATTACTGGAGGGTGGTCAGTCGTTATTCTTTATGTATTTGCTTCACCTGTTTTAACTCTCATGTACGGTTCAGACAGCGCAACTGCATTCATTCAATTACTTGCACCATGCTTTTTATTTCACTATTTTCAAAGCCCCCTTACATCTGTTTTGCAAGCTTTAAACTTAGCACGCGCCGCGATGATGAACACGTTTATCGGAGCCATTGTAAAACTACTCGTTATTTTCTTACTCGCTTCACGTCCAGAATTTCAAATGATGGGGGTCGCACTTGCAATTGCCGCTAACATTGTGACGGTAACATTCCTTCACTACGCTACCGTCTTAAAGAAAATTACATTTACAATTCACATGAGAGATTATATTTTCGGGGGAATTACGATTGCCATTGCAGGAGCTTTCGGATTCTATCTTCATAAATATATTGTTTTTTCACATTCACTTGGCATACAAACATTATGGGAAATTACACTAACCACTATCCTTTATATTCTGCTTCTTCTTATTTTTAAACTGATTCGTAAAGAAGAATTACGACGTATTCCTATTGTTCGTAAACTTTTGATTTCAAAATAAAGTGAAACTTTACTCAGTAGAGGATTCTCCATCCCCACTATCCGCAAATAGCTGGGTAAATAGGCTTGCCTCTAGTCTGGCAAGCCTTTACTTCTCTTTCACATCGACAAAAAACTGTCCATTTTGAAAACTACAATACAAAATTTTTTTCACATCGTTATGCCCTAAGTTTTTTAATTTCTCTACTAGCCAGCCATCCGAATGCTCAATCATCTGTAAATGTTTATATTGAATTTCCCCATCAATAATTAAAGGAAGCGAAAACAGCGGTGTATCATTTTTACTCTTCTTACTTTTTTGTTTTTGAAAGACAGACAATTTTCCAGATGGCTCTAAAATAGCATACTCTACATCTCTTATATCTCCAACTCCCAGCTCACGTAATTGCATCATTAAGTCGTCTATATTATAGCGTTGCTTCCGCATCTGTTTCTCATCAATTTTTCCTGCATTCACAATAATAGCTGGCTCACCTTCTATTAAATGACGAATACGCTGATTTTTCAAAGAAACAATCGATAAAGTTATTTGCACAGCCATGAGCAATACCATAGGAACAAGTTGATGCCAAAGAGACTTATCTGTATTTTCAATTGCGACCACAGCCATCTCACCAAGCATAATAAAAACCACTAAATCTAATACACTAAGTTCTCCAATTTCGCGTTTTCCCATAAGGCGAAAGATAATTAAAATCACAACATATAAAAGCATCGTCCGTCCAATTATCGATAGCCATTCCATTACTTTTTTCTCCTTTTTTAAACATTTTCTACTCATAGGTTTCCCTATAAAAAAGAAACTAGTCTAACTTATCAAAAATGAAAATATGCTTGTATTAAAAAGGGGGAATGCATAATGGATGGAACGAAAAAATTATCTACAGCAATCGGATTTGGGATTATCACTTTATTAATACTGGCCTCTATTACAAGTATGTTGATTGCTCTTTTATTAAAGTTTACAGATATAAGTGAAGGAACATTGGCTATAACCATTTTTATACTCGCTTTTCTTTCCATGCTCATATCCGGGTTTATCGCTGGCAAAAAAGCGCAAGGAAAAGGATGGTTCGTCGGATTCACAACCGGACTTATCTTTGCTATTCTTGTTTTTCTCGTTAACTACTTAGGTTTCTCTCACGCTTTATCTAATTCACAGCTTCTCTATCAACTTGGTTTAATGGGGGCAAGTACACTCGGAGGCATATTTGGCGTTAACATGTCAAAACGTACAGATTGAAAAAGCCCTGCATTCGCAGGGCTTTTTACTATTACTTCTTCACAACTTCACGAATCGCATTGCGATCGAATGTTAAGTGTGCACCACCAGATTTAACAACAATTGTAGTCTCATCTACTGATTCAATTGTGCCGTGTAAGCCACCGATTGTTACGATAGGATCACCTTTTTGGATTTCGCTTTGCATTTGAGCTACTGCCTTTTGACGCTTTTGCTGCGGGCGAATTAATAAGAAATAGAAAATCGCAAACATCGCAACGATCATGACAATATTCATCATACCTGGATTCATTTTTTGTTCCTCCTTTAATTATTATGTATTAGAAGTTTTTAGCATTCGGTTTATTAAAGCCATATTGTTCAAAGAACTCTTCACGGAAATCGCCAAGACGGTCTTCACGAATGGCTTGTCTCACCTGCTCCATTAAGTTTAACAGAAAATGAAGGTTGTGATAAGACGTTAAACGAATTCCAAACGTTTCATCACATTTCATTAAGTGACGAATGTACGCACGAGAATAATTTTTACATGTGTAGCAATCACAATTTGGATCAAGTGGGCCAAAGTCTCTTGCAAACTTCGCATTTTTCACAACAAGACGTCCTTGACTTGTCATACATGTACCGTTTCGAGCAATACGAGTTGGAAGTACGCAGTCAAACATATCAATACCACGAATTGCACCATCAATTAATGAGTCAGGAGAACCTACCCCCATTAAATAACGTGGTTTATTGTCTGGAAGAAGCGGTGTTGTAAATTCCAGTACGCGGTTCATAATATCCTTTGGTTCCCCAACTGATAATCCACCTACTGCATAACCAGGGAAGTCCATTGAAACAAGGTCTTTCGCACTTTGGCGACGAAGTTCTTCAAACTCTCCGCCCTGTACAATCCCAAATAACCCTTGATCTTGTGGACGTTCGTGAGCTTTTAAACAACGCTCTGCCCAGCGGCTCGTACGTTCTACAGATTTTTTCATATATTCAAAAGTAGCAGGAAACGGTGGGCATTCATCAAATGCCATCATAATATCTGAACCTAATGCATTCTGAATCTCCATCGCTTTTTCTGGTGATAAGAATAACTTGTCTCCATTTAAGTGATTACGGAAGTGAACCCCCTCTTCTTCAATACGACGGAAATCACTTAAACTAAACACTTGGAAACCACCGGAATCTGTTAAGATTGCACGGTCCCAGTTCATAAATTTATGTAAACCACCTGCTTCACGTATAATTTCATGACCTGGACGAAGCCATAAATGATACGTATTACTTAAAATAATGCCAGAATCCATCGCCTTTAACTCTTCTGGTGACATTGTTTTAACTGTTGCAAGTGTACCAACTGGCATAAATGTTGGTGTATCAAATGAGCCGTGCGGTGTATGAACGCGACCTAAACGGGCACCCGTTTGTTTACATGTTTTAATAAATTCATAACGAATTGCTGTCATAGATTTACTCCTTTTTATTTACTTCTTTCTTTAGCATGAGATGCAACAAACATCGCATCACCAAAGCTAAAGAAACGGTATTTTTCTTTTACTGCTTCATTATAAGCATGAAGGACATTTTCTCTACTTGCAAATGCACTTACAAGCATAATTAATGTTGATTTTGGCAAATGGAAGTTTGTAATTAAACCGTCAATTGCTTTAAATTCATATCCTGGATACATAAAAATATCCGTCCATCCCGATGTCGCACAAAGCTTACCATCGTGATCTGTAGCAATTGTTTCTAGTGTACGTGTTGACGTTGTACCAACAGTAATAATACGACCGCCGTTCTCTTTCACACGATTTAACAAATCTGCCGTTTCTTCTGACATATGATAATACTCAGCATGCATATGGTGTTCTTCAATTGTATCCGCAGACACTGGTCTAAATGTACCAAGGCCAACATGAAGCGTAATGAATGCTAAATGAACGCCTTTTTTCTTCAATTTCTCTAATAATTCTTCTGTAAAATGAAGCCCAGCTGTCGGCGCTGCTGCAGAACCAATTTCCTTCGCATATACCGTTTGATAACGATCACGATCTTCCAGTGTTTCTTTAATGTATGGAGGAAGCGGCATTTCTCCAAGTTCATCTAAAATTTCATAAAAGATACCGTCATATGAAAACTCAAGCTGGCGGCCACCTTGATCAGCTGTTCCAATGCAAGTTGCTTTTAACTTTCCTTCACCAAAAGAAATGATAGTTCCTTCTTTTACACGTTTAGCTGGCTTTACAAGCGTTTCCCATTTATCTCCATCTTCTTGCTTTAAAAGAAGCACTTCAATATGTGCGCCTGTATCTTCTTTCACACCATGCAAACGAGCAGGCATAACTTTCGTTTCATTTAAAACTAAACAATCACCCTCATGTAAATAAGAAAGAATGTCAGTAAAATGCTTATGCTCTATATCACCTGTTTCACGGTCTAACACCATTAATCTTGATGTTTCGCGCTGTTCAAGCGGCGTTTGAGCAATGAGTTCTTCTGGTAAATGAAAATCAAACAGATTAATATCCATAACTATATCCACCTATTTCTATTTAAATCGATTTATTATAAACATAATAAAAGATAATACAATACTTAACACAATACATGTAATGATCGGAAAATAAAAGGTAACGTTTCCTTTTTTCACAAAAATATCGCCTGGAAGCCTTCCGATGAACTTCCAAGCTACTCCAACGACAATGAGAAGAATACCAGCTGTAATAAGCAGCTTTGGCATATCCGTCATACCCCTGGCATCTCCATTCCGAAATGTTCATAAGCGAGTGGCGTTACAATTCGTCCTCTTGGCGTTCGTTGTAAAAACCCAATTTGTAGTAAATATGGTTCATACACATCTTCAATCGTCGTAGACTCTTCCCCAATTGTCGCTGAGACCGTTTCTAATCCAACTGGACCACCACGGAACTTTTCAATAATACCAAGCAATAATTTATGATCGATATGATCAAGCCCTAGTTTATCGACTTGCAATAGTTCTAATGCCATTTGTGTAATTTCCATCGCAATCGTTCCATCGCTTCGAACTTGTGCAAAGTCACGAACACGTCTTAGTAACCGGTTTGCGATACGCGGCGTACCTCGTGCACGCCTTGCAATTTCTAAAGCAGCTAATGAGTCAATTTCAACTTCAAACACTTCTGCTGTACGCTCTACAATAGCTGATAGTTGATCTACTGTATAATACTCTAACCGTGATAACACACCAAAGCGGTCACGAAGCGGTGCTGATAATGCACCAGCGCGCGTTGTTGCGCCAACCAGCGTAAACGGCGGTAAATCAAGCCTTACTGAGCGTGCTGATGGGCCTTTCCCAATCACAATATCAAGACAAAAGTCCTCCATTGCTGGGTATAGTACCTCTTCAATTGACCTATGCAAACGATGAATTTCATCAATAAATAATACATCACCAGGTTGAAGCGCCGTTAATACTGCCGCTAAATCTCCTGGGCGTTCAATTGCTGGACCTGACGTCGTTCGAATATTAACGCCCATTTCATTGGCAATAATATTCGCAAGCGTCGTTTTCCCAAGTCCTGGCGGCCCGTATAATAGTACGTGATCCAATGTTTCCTCACGCATTTTCGCTGCTTCAATAAACACTTCTAAATTATGTTTCGCCTTATCTTGGCCAATATATTGACGGAGCGTCTGTGGCCGTAACGAATATTCTAAGTCCGCATCTTCATATGCCGATTCTCCTGAGAGAAGACGTTCGTCCATTCTACTCACCTCTTACCATTTAGTAAAAGACTAAGTGCCTTTTTAATATACTGATCCGTCGTAAGTGATTCTTTTAATAACTCCGGTACAACACGAGAAACTTCTCGTTCTGCATAGCCAAGTGCACGAAGTGCCTCAAGCGCTTCATCAAGCTCAGCTGATGAACCCTTCTTCTCGTCGAAACGTTCTACATCTGAGAATAAATCAACAAACGCATCTGGTACAACATCAGCTAATTTTCCTTTTAAGTCTAAAATCATTTGACGTGCAGTTTTCTTTCCAACTCCCGGGAATTTCACTAAGAACTTTTCATCCTCATGTTCAATTGCTTGCACGACCTGCCCCGTTTGACCAGAAGCTAAAATAGCAAGTGCACCTTTTGGTCCGATTCCTGATACACCTAAAAGTTTTGTAAATAACAAACGCTCTTCACGTGTCTTAAATCCATAGAGCGCCATAATATCTTCTCTCACATAATGATATGTATATACACGAATTTCTTGCTTACTTCTTTGAAATACATATGGATTTGGCGTAAAAATTTGATAGCCGATTCCATTATGATCAAGAACGACATATTCTGGCCCTACATATTCCACATAGCCTGTAACATATTCAAACAAAATACGATCTCTCCCTCTCAAATCATGTATTCCATTTTAACATATTTAATGATAGAAAAGCGAGACTACCCCAACAAATGTTCTCTATTTAGCTTTTTCATTTTTTTCATATTGACAGAACAACATAAAGCAAATTAATATTACAAAGACGATAATGATTATCAATACTAATTAAAGGGGTTACATAAAGGTGAAACGCAATCTATCTATTCTATTTACTCTCATTCTTGTTGTTTTTACCATTGTTGGTTGCTCTTCTAAACAAGAAGAAGCACAGCCAAAAGAACAACCGAAAACAAAAGTTGTAAAACATGCAAAAGGTGAAGTTAAAATTCCGACAAACCCAAAAAGAATTGTCGACTTATCTGGATCATCTGAAGAACTATTACTTCTTGGTCATAAACCTGTTGGTACAGCTAACACGTATAAAGATAAAATCCAAGATCATTTGCAAGAAAAGCTAAAAGATGTAAAAGCAGTTGGTTGGTACTGGGCACCTAAAGTTGATTTAGAAGCGGTTACTGCTTTAAAACCAGACTTAATTATTTTAAACAACCGTCAATTGAAAATTTATGATCAATTAGCAAAAGTTGCCCCAACAGTTGTTCTAGAAACAAACTTAGAAAACTGGCGCGACAAATTTAAGGAAGTAGGCAAGCTATTTGACGAAGAGAAAAAAGCTGATAAATGGATTGCAGACTACGATAAAAAAGCAGATTCCTTATCTAAAAAAATTAAAGAGAAAACAAAAGATGAAAACTTTATGTTCCTTGCTGTAACACCGCAAAACTTCCGTGTATATGGCAGCTTCGGATATGGTGATATTCTCTTTAATGATTTAAAACTTCCTGCAACGAAAGGAACAGATTTAAAACAGACGATGGCACAAGTATCATTAGAAGGCCTTGTTGCATTCCAGCCTGATCAAATGTTTATCGTAAACTTTGGTGGCGAAGCAGATAAAGTGTTCGATGACTACAAAAATAGTGCTGTTTGGAAAGATAACAAAGCTGTAAAAAATAATCATGTTTACGAAGTAAGCAATGAAGTCTTTAACACAAAAGCATTCAACCCTATTGGCAAAGATATGCTAATTGATGAAATTGCAAAACAAATTTTAGATAAAAACAAATAAGAAAACCAGCAGCCCACATCAGCTGCTGGTTTTCTTATTTTGCACTGCATACTGCTTCATTTTCTCAATCGTCTTCACAAAACGCTCTTTTGACTTGATACGAATACCACGTTTTAGCTTTGCACGATCATAACTTTCTAGCTTTTTCATATCAATTTGGAAGAATGAGTGAATCGCATTATCACTTTTTGGTACACCGTTAAAAATTTGCAGTATCCCCTCATTGGAAACACCAAAATACCCACTCGTTTTAAGTAGTGGTGAAATATCATCCACCTTTTTTTGCAGTACAATTTGCGTATCATCACGATCGACAAGCTGCCATTCTTTATACTGCTGAAGAAACTGTTCTAAATTTGCTACTTTTTCAGTGAAAATTTCCTCACTTACCTCTCCATCTACATACATACGCTCTAATAGAATCGTAACTTGAGGTTCTTTTTGCGTAACCTCTAATGCAGAAGCCGCAGCTATCACACTTGATTCATGATATAAACAAAACATAGCGATTACAACTTGAACTGCAACCATCATGAATTTCATTTCCGCTCACCTCTTCTAAGCAAAATAAAACTTCCATTTGTAGTTTTTCCGGAAATAGAAGTTTTATCCATAGTAACAGCGGTGGTTATAATGAAAATAAAAAATGCAGGTAAGGTGTAATCCCTACCTGCATGAGTCATTTACTTTTATATAATAAGAAAGACGCCTGCACATAGCAGGCGCCTTGATGCGTTTACGGCGAGAGACCAGGCGGCCACATCCGCGTGTTTAGCACTTAAGCATATCTCTCGTCTTACGTAAATTAGCTCATCGCTTTGCTAATATAACATTAATGTAAAAAGAACGCAAGCTAAACATAGAAAAATTTCATTAACTTTTTACAACAGTATTTATTCCTATAACCATTAAAGTAAAATATAAATTGATTATTGCAACATATATGTTACAATAGATGTAGATACAATGAAAAATCTGGCAAACAGGAGTGAGTATATTGAAAAGAATAAACGATGAACGTTTAATCCTTCAAAATTTAAAGAACGTTCGAATTGCCTTTCTCTTTCAATCAATTGGTATAATAGGCATCTTAGGATATATTGGCTTCAATGAAGGTATAGATCAAATTACAAAATCTCCACTATGGTTATTATTCATACTAACAAGTATACTTCTAGCCTATTTACAAATGGGAATCTCTATTGATGCAGAAGAAAATGAAAAAGAAATGAAACTAACGCCTTATTACAAACTTGTTTTACGCTCTGCTATCGTAGGGATCATTTTTGCTATTATTTATGTTATTTTCAGCCCTGAAAGACCGCGATGGGAAGGCATTCTTATGGGAAGTATTCTCTTCTTATGCTTTTTAGCTTCTTATTCTGTTGGTTACTTTATTAAGAAAAAACGTATGCAGGATATTGATGAGTGACCTCCTGCACCGCCTTTTTGATACTTAAAAAATCAAAAAGGGAAAGGCATAAACCTTTCCCTTTTTTGTTATCGCACTGTACCAGTTAGACCAGCACGAATGTCTCGGAACATATTTGTTACATCACGATTTAAATCGTTTGTAACTGTTCCGCTGCGCAGACGCGTATTCATCGCATCCACACGTTCAAACATGTCATTTTTTACTGTTACATATACATTTCGGTTTTTCACGTCATTCGCAACTGCTTGACGGATTTCATTTGCCATTGCCGTTTCATCTGTCACTGGATTGCGTGGTTTCACTGCAATAGCTACATCATTTCCACGCACAACTGTAGAAACACGATCCACATTATTCATACCCTTAACACGATTTGTAATTTTTTCTGCTGTCTTACCATCATTGTTAATGTATGAATTATTCATTGTAACGTTACGAGTTGGATATGGATTTGCCATTTGACCGTGGTAATTTACATCACGGTAATAGTTATATCCAACATCATTACGACGATCATATACATTATCCGTAACTCTATTTCCATTTCGATATGTTACATAATCTGTATATCGATCAGTACGTGCTACATTATTTTTGTATGGTTGTGTATCATAATAAGATGTACGTTCATAATTGTAGTTCGCATTGCGCCCATCCATCGCACTTTTATTCTTAGGTGTACCACATGCAGCTAATGCACTGGTAACTAACAAAGAAGCGGCAATAATTTTAATTTTTTTACTCAATATAAAAACCCCCCTTGTTAGGTTGAACTTCTCTCTCGAAAAGCTCCTTCTTATAGTGAGTAACAAAGGAGATTTTTACACTTGTTAATATTTCACTAGGAATTTTCTAACACGACCTCTTTATTGTTAACACAACTCTCTCTACTCCTCATCTTCTGCAAGTGGTTCTCCAAAAATCTCTGGTGGATCTTGCTGATAATTCATCGCACCTGGCTGCGGTGCATATGCGACTTGAGCTGTTGGATAATATGGAGAATTAGGATAATATGGCCCACCTGGCTGTGGACTATATAAATTTCTTTCCTCACCACATCCACAATCTTCTTCTGCTGGCATCATTTGTGGAACATTATTACCAGCTTGCGGTTGGTATGGCATTGAAGTATGTTGCACTGGCATTTGGTGCGGCATCATTTGCATACCTTGTGTATATGGCATTTGATAATATGGATACTGTTGTGGCATCATTTGCGATTGATATGGCATCGGTATTTGCTGCGGCATCATTTGCGGTGGTTGATTATTATCCATCATCGGCATCATTTGCGGCATTTGGTTATTATCCATCATCGGCATCATTTGCGGCATTTGATTACTATCCATCATCGGCATCATTTGTGGTGGTTGATTATTATCCATCATCGGCATCATTTGCGGCATTTGATTACTATCCATCATCGGCATCATTTGCGGTGGTTGATTATTATCCATCATCGGCATCATTTGCGGCATTTGATTACTATCCATCATCGGCATCATTTGCGGCATTTGGTTATTATCCATCATTGGCATGATATTCGGCATTTGGTTACTATCTATCATCGGCATCATTTGCGGCATTTGGTTATTATCCATCATTGGCATGATATTCGGCATTTGATTACTATCCATCATCGGCATCATTTGTGGTGGTTGATTATTATCCATCATCGGCATCATTTGCGGCGGTTGATTATTATCCATCATCGGCATCATTTGCGGCATTTGGTTATTATCCATCATTGGCATCATTTGCGGCATTTGGTTATTATCCATCATTGGCATGATATTCGGCATTTGGTTATTGTCCATCATTGGCATGATATTCGGCATTTGGTTATTATCCATCATTGGCATGATATTCGGTGGTGTTACTTGTGGAATAATAAGACTTTCTTTTGTCACATCCGGTGCAACTATATTACCCACATTTTCTTTTTGCACTTGTGGCGAAACAACATTACTGACGTTTTCTTTTTGCGTTTGCGGCGCAACTATATTACCTACATGTTCCTTTTTCGTTTGCGGCGCAACTATATTACCTACATGTTCCTTTTTCATTTGCGGCACCACTATATTACTTACATTTTCTTTTTTCGTTTGTGGTGACACTATATTACTTACATTTTCTTTTTTCGTTTGTGGTGACACTATATTACTTACATTTTCTTTTTGCGTTTGTGGTGACACTATATTACTTACATTTTCTTTTTGCGTTTGTGGTGACACTATATTGTTCGGTTTCATCTTATTAATAATTTGCGGGGCAATTAACTCGCTTCCTTTTTTTATTACATCTGAAATTTTATAGTCTTTTGCAGGCTTAATGGGTGGTTGTGGCGGCTGTGGTAATATATTTACTGAAAACTTTGTGCTTTCTTTTTCCACAGGTTTCTCCACCTTTTCTACAACTGGTGGCTTTTCAATTACAGCTGGTTTTTCAACGGCAGGCGGCTTTTGAATAGGTATTTCTTTCTGAATCGGTTTTTCTTTTTGGATTGGTACTTCTTTCTGAATCGGCTTTTCTTTTTGAATGGGCATTTCTTTTTGCGTTTGCTGCATAGCCGGTTGCTGCGTAATCGGCACAGATTGATATGGTGCTTCTTCTTCATCTTCTATTCCAAGCGGCGTAGGTGTCGCTGCAAATTCTTTTTGTTGTACCTCTTTTACATATTCTTTTGGAGGAGCTGAACCAGCACCCATATTTTTTTTCACATGCACACTGCTAGATGGCACTTTTATTTTCATACCTGGCATAATCAGATCGGGATTAGTAAGCTGCGTATTCGCCTTTTTTAACGTTTCAAAATCTACTCCGTACTTTTTCGCAATTTTCCAAAGGGTATCCCCTTTTTGCACGATATGAATTTTCAAATTTTCCCCCTCCTGTATTACTTATCTATAAGCCAAAATAATGTAAAGTGAAACTGTCCTCTATAATTTAACACTCTTGCTCTTACCATTTAGTCATACACAATATTGCACGAATATGAAAAAATACAATGATTCCCTCAACACAATGTATGACTGCAATTAGCTAATTATGTTTAATAAAAAAGCGACGGAAATCCGTCGCTTTTACACACGCTCTAACATACGATTTAAGGCAAGGACTGCTTCTTTTGTCACCTGCTTCTCTACTTGAATAACATTGATTTCCTCTCCACGCTCTATCGTTTCTAACACCCACAATAAATGTGGTAAATCAATACGATTCATCGTTAAACAAGGACACATAAAAGGGTTTAATGAAATGATTTCTTTATCAGGGTGCTGATGAAGAATTCGATTGACTAAATTCATCTCTGTACCAATCGCCCATTTACTTCCAGATGGCGCTTGTTCAATCATGTCGATAATATATTTTGTTGATCCTGCATAGTCAGAAGCTGCTACCACTTCATAACAGCATTCTGGATGCACAATAATATTCATATCGGGATGATTTTTTCGCACACTTTCAATATTTTTCACAGTGAAATTTTGATGAACCGAACAATGACCTTTCCATAAAATCACCTTCACATCTTCTATATTCCCATCATATTCTAATGAATCTGTATGCGGATCCCAAACCGCCATTTTATCTAATGAAATACCTAGGTCATACGCTGTATTTCTTCCTAAATGTTGATCTGGTAAAAAAACAAGACGCTCTTTTTGCGTAAATGCCCAAGATACCATTTTTTTTGCATTTGAAGATGTTACTGTCGCCCCGCCATTTCGTCCACAAAATGCCTTAATAGCTGCCGTAGAATTGACATATGTTAATGGAATCATCGTATCCCCAAATAACTGCGTAAGTTCGTTCCAAGCTCGTTCTGTTTGTTCGATATCTGCCATATCCGCCATGGAACAGCCAGCACGCATATCTGGTAAAATAACGATCTGTTCATCGGCCGTTAACATATCTGCTGTTTCAGCCATAAAATGCACCCCGCAAAAGACAATATATTTCGCTGCTTTATTGCTAGCCGCTACTTGCGCAAGTTGCAATGAATCTCCCGCAGCATCTGAAAATTGAACAACTTCATCCTTTTGATAATGATGCCCTGGAATAAATAATGCTTCCCCTAATTTTTCTTTAATTTCACGAAC
>Ga0105250_10000959_pt1 | contig 16902 bp, 16 predicted proteins | sample KBSS54metaG_FD_80425 | JGI IMG/M metagenome (GOLD analysis project Ga0105250, IMG submission 80425) | Switchgrass rhizosphere microbial communities from Kellogg Biological Station, Michigan, USA - KBS S5-4 metaG | ecosystem: Host-associated > Plants > Roots > Rhizosphere > Soil | place...
ACAGATTTCCCTCAGCAGTGTCGTTTTGGTCAAATTTGGAGTGCTTATAACAATGGCAAAAATCGTCGACATCAAAGGTCGTGAAGTTCTCGACTCCCGTGGCAATCCCACTGTGGAAGCCGATGTGCTTCTCGACAACGGCATCATCGGCAGCGCCTGCGCGCCGTCCGGTGCTTCCACCGGTTCGCGTGAAGCACTCGAACTGCGTGATGGCGACAAGAGCCGTTACATGGGCAAGGGCGTGCTGAAGGCCGTCGGCAACATCAACGGCCCTATCCGTGACCTGCTGCTGGGCAAGGACCCTTCTGACCAGAAGGCCCTGGACCACGCCATGATCAAGCTGGACGGCACCGAGAACAAGGCTTCGCTGGGCGCCAACGCCATCCTGGCCGTGTCCCTGGCCGCCGCCAAGGCCGCCGCCCAGGACCAGGACATTCCGCTGTACGCGCATATCGCCAACCTGAACGGCACCCCGGGTGTCTACTCCATGCCAGTGCCGATGATGAACATCATCAACGGCGGCGAGCATGCCGACAACAACGTCGACATCCAGGAATTCATGGTTCAGCCGGTGGGCGCCAAGACCTTCTCCGAAGGCCTGCGCATGGGCACCGAGATTTTTCACCACCTCAAGGCTGTGCTGAAGGCCCGTGGCCTGAACACTGCCGTGGGTGACGAGGGCGGTTTCGCGCCGAACCTGACGTCCAACGAAGACGCGCTGTCGGCCATCGCCGAAGCCGTGGCCAACGCCGGTTACAAGCTGGGCACCGACGTGACCCTGGCCCTGGACTGCGCGGCCAGCGAATTCTACGAAGACGGCGTCTACAACCTGGCGGGCGAAGGTCACACCTTCAACGCCGAAGGGTTTGCCGACTACCTGAAAGGGCTGACCGAGCGCTACCCGATCATCTCCATCGAAGATGGCCTGGACGAGTCCGACTGGGCTGGCTGGAAAGTGCTGACCGAGAAGCTGGGTGACAAGGTGCAACTGGTCGGTGATGACCTGTTCGTGACCAACACCAAGATCCTCAAGGAAGGTATCGACAAGCACATCGCCAACTCGATTCTGATCAAGTTCAACCAGATCGGTACCCTGACCGAAACCCTGGAAGCCATCCAGATGGCCAAGGCAGCCGGTTACACCGCGGTCATTTCGCACCGTTCGGGCGAAACCGAAGACTCCACCATCGCCGACCTGGCCGTGGGCACCGCTGCTGGCCAGATCAAGACCGGCTCGCTGTGCCGCTCCGACCGCGTGTCGAAGTACAACCAATTGCTGCGTATTGAAGAACAATTGGGCGCCAAGGCAGTCTATCGTGGCCGTGCCGAGTTTCGCGGCTAAGCTTTAGATGGTACAAAGCAAGCGCTGTACAGCACAAAGCCTGGCCTAGCCAGGCTTCGTGCCATCAGTACGGCCGTTTATTTCCACTGGATACCTTGATGCGCAGTCCCTATTGGTTGTTCCTTGTCCTGCTCTTGCTGCTGGGTGGCTTGCAATACCGCCTTTGGGTCGGTAATGGCAGCCTGGCCCAGGTCACGAGCCTGGAGCAGCAGATCGCCGACCAGCACGCCGAGAACGAGCGTTTGCTGGAGCGCAACCGTGTGCTGGATGCGGAAGTGGCAGAGCTGAAAAAGGGCATGGAGACCGTTGAAGAACGGGCTCGCCATGAACTGGGCATGGTCAAGGACGGTGAAACCCTTTATCAGTTGGCCCAATGACCTATTCTTCTCCTGCCTTCTGGGCAGTGATTCCTGCCGCGGGCGTTGGCGCCCGGATGGCAGCCGACCGGCCCAAGCAGTACCTGCACCTGGGCGGACGAACCATTCTCGAACACAGCCTTGATTGCTTTCTCGGCCACCCTGGCCTCAAGGGGCTGGTGGTGAGCCTGGCTGAAGACGACCCCTATTGGCCGGACCTGGCCAGCGCCCGTGACCCGCGCATTCAACGTGCCCCGGGTGGGCGCGAACGGGCTGACTCGGTACTCAACGCCTTGCTGCACCTTCACGCCAACGGCGCTGAGGATGACGACTGGGTGCTGGTGCATGATGCGGCCCGGCCGAACCTGGCGCGGGCCGACCTGGACAAGTTGCTGGGTGAGCTGGCCCATGACCCGGTGGGTGGCCTGCTGGCGGTGCCGGCCAAGGACACCCTCAAGCGCGCTGATGCCCATGGCCGGGTGGCCGAGACCGTCGACCGCACCACCATCTGGCAAGCCTACACGCCGCAGATGTTCCGCCTGGGGGCCTTGCACCGGGCGCTGGCTGACAGCCTGGTGGCCGACGTGGCAGTCACCGACGAGGCCAGCGCCATGGAGTGGGCAGGCCAGGCGCCGCGCCTGATCGAAGGGCGCTCGGATAACCTCAAGGTTACCCGCCCCGAAGACCTCGAGTGGCTGCGCCAGCGCTGGGCGCAACGATCGCGGTAACTGCTTCCCGCGCTTCGCCGGTCCCACGGGGCGCAATCATCCCCTGCAGGGGCGGGCAGCGCTCTACTCAGGCACCCTGATACTCTGGCCTTGACGCCAACCCTGCCTTCAGGAAGTCCACCAGTTTTCTCACCTTCGGCGACAAATGCCGTTGCTGCGGGTACAACGCCCACACCGCGGTATTCGGCGGTTGGTGCGCCTCCAGCAGCGACACCAGCGCGCCCGTTTTCAGATGCTCCAGCACGTAATAATCAGGTAGCTGGCATAAGCCCATCCCTTGCAGCGCGGCATCCAGCACGGCCTGGCCGCTGTTGCAGCGCCAGTTGCCTTGTACCCGCTGGGTCAGCTCACGGCCGTCATTCTGCAATGGCCACTGGTCTGTGCTGCCGATCAGGCAGTTGTGCCGCGCCAGCTCCGACAGGCTATGGGGCCGCCCGTAACGCTCCAGGTAGGTGGGGGATGCGCACAGGTACATGCGCCGTGGCGCCAGCCGCGAGGCTATCTGCCGCGAATCCTGCAGGCGCCCCAGGCGAATGGCCAGGTCCAGGCCCTCATGTACCAGGTCCAGGGTGCGGTTGCTCAGTTCGATGTCCACCCGCAATTGCGGGTACTGGCTCATGAAGCGGGTCACCAGCGGCACGATGAACCGTTCCCCATAGGCGACCGCGCAGGTCATGCGCAGCAGCCCCTTGGGCTCGCTATTGAGGTCGCCCATGGCGCGCAGGGCTTCCTCGCGGCCGTCCTGCAGGCGCTGGCAGTGCTGCAGGAAGGTCTGCCCGGCTTCGGTCAGGGTCACCCGCCGGGTACTGCGGTACAGCAGCCGCGTTTGCAGGCGTTCCTCCAGCCGGGCGATCTGCCGGCTGATGTGCGAGGAGGAAATGCCCAGGCGCTCGGCGGCGGCGGTGAAATGGCTGAATTCGGCCACGGCAACGAATTCGTCGATGCCATCCCAGCGGTTATCGCTCATTGATTGTCCCTGTACAGCAATAATGTTTTGCCTTTGCTCGGATTATTCATCATCTGTGCATGAATTACACTGGAGGTCTTATTCAACACGTCAGGAGCAGGTTGCGATGATCAAGTCCCGTGCCGCGGTAGCATTCGAGGCCAAGAAGCCGCTGGAAATCGTCGAAGTGGACGTGGCCATGCCCAAGGCGGGCGAGGTACTGGTGCGGGTAGTCGCTTCGGGTGTCTGCCACACCGACGCGTACACCTTGTCCGGTGCCGACCCGGAAGGCATCTTCCCGTCGATCCTGGGCCACGAAGGTGGCGGTATTGTCGAAGCGATCGGCGAAGGCGTGACCTCGGTGGCCGTGGGCGACCACGTTATCCCGCTGTATACCGCCGAGTGCCGGCAGTGCAAATTCTGCCTGAGCGGCAAGACCAACCTGTGCCAGGCGGTGCGCGCCACCCAGGGCAAGGGCCTGATGCCCGACGGCACCTCGCGTTTCTCCTACAACGGCAAGCCACTGTTCCACTACATGGGCACCTCGACCTTCTCGGAATACACCGTGCTGCCGGAAATCTCCGTGGCCAAGATCCAGAAGGAAGCACCGCTGGAGAAAGTCTGCCTGCTGGGTTGCGGCGTCACCACCGGTATCGGTGCCGTGCTGAATACCGCCAAGGTCAAGCCTGGTGACACCGTGGCCATCTTCGGCCTGGGCGGCATCGGCCTGTCGGCCGTGATCGGCGCGGTCAAGGCCAAGGCCAGCCGCATCATCGCCATCGACATCAACCCGGCCAAGTTCGAGATCGCTCGTCAACTGGGTGCTACCGACTGCGTCAACCCGAAAGACTTCGACCGCCCGATCCAGGAAGTCATCGTCGACATGACCGACGGCGGCGTGGACTTCTCCTTCGAGTGCATCGGCAACGTACAACTGATGCGCGCCGCACTGGAATGCTGCCACAAGGGCTGGGGCGAATCCGTCATCATCGGTGTGGCCGGTGCCGGCCAGGAAATCTCCACCCGTCCGTTCCAGCTGGTCACCGGGCGCGTGTGGCGCGGTTCGGCTTTCGGCGGCGTGCGTGGCCGCACCGAGCTACCAAGCTATGTGGAAATGGCCGAGAAGGGCGAGATTCCGCTGGATACCTTCATCACCCACACCATGGGCCTGGAAGACATCAACAAGGCGTTCGACCTGATGCATGAAGGCAAGAGCATCCGTTCGGTCACCCACTTCTGAGGAGCAGCGGCAAGCTGCACGCTGCAAGGGGGATGCGTGCCTCTTGCGGCTTGCGGCTTGAGGCTGGAGAAAATCTATGACGCTGGACAATATTTCCTGCCAGAAAAGCGCAGGTGGCTGGCACAAGCGCTACCGCCATCGTTCCGAGGTGCTGGGGTGTGACATGGTGTTCGCGGTTTACCTGCCGCCCCAGGCGGAGCAGGGCGGCAAGTTGCCGGTGCTGTATTGGCTCTCGGGCCTGACCTGTACCGACGAGAACTTCATGCAGAAGGCCGGCGCCCACAAGCTGGCTGCCGAGCTGGGGCTGATCATCGTGGCGCCCGACACCAGCCCGCGCGGCGCGGACGTGCCGGGTGACCCGGACGGCGCCTGGGACTTCGGCCAGGGGGCGGGGTTCTACCTCAATGCCACCCAGCAGCCCTGGGCCCAGCACTACCGCATGCACGATTACGTGGTCAGCGAGCTGCCAGCGCTGGTGGAAGCGCATTTTCCCGCCTCGGACCGTCGCGCCATCAGCGGCCATTCCATGGGTGGGCACGGGGCGCTGGTGTGTGCCCTGCGCAACCCTGGGCGATACACCTCGGTCTCGGCGTTTTCGCCCATCAGCAACCCCATGGATTGCCCCTGGGGCCAGAAAGCCTTCTCCCGCTACCTGGGCGAAGAGCGTTCGCGCTGGCGCGAGTGGGATGCCTCGGTGTTGCTGAGCGAAGCCAGGGCGCCGTTGGCGCTGCTGGTGGACCAGGGCGACCGCGACGACTTCCTGGAAAACCAGCTCAAGCCCGAAGCCCTGGTGCAGGCGGCGAAGGCGGCGGGGCACGACCTGGAGCTGCGCATGCAGCCGGGCTATGATCACAGCTATTACTTCATCGCCAGTTTCATCGACGACCACCTGCGCCATCACGCCAAGGCGCTGGCGTAACGGTGTTTCCCGTGGCAACGGGCGAGTCCGCGAGGCTGCAGGGTGATGTCGTTTTGCCGCTGATCGGCGGCATTCCGGCGCCGCTTTTTGCAGCCCCGTTGTTACGTAAAGCAGGTAGAATCACGCCCTGTCTCATTCAGGGCGTTCCTTTTTATGCGTATTGGCCACGGCTACGATGTGCACCGTTTCGCTGACGGCGATTTCATTACCCTGGGCGGCGTTCGCATCGCTCACACATTCGGCCTGCTCGCCCATTCCGACGGCGACGTGCTGCTGCACGCCTTGAGCGATGCCTTGCTCGGCGCCGCGGCACTGGGTGACATCGGCAAGCACTTCCCCGACACTGATCCGCAGTTCAAGGGGGCTGACAGCCGTGTGCTGTTGCGTCATGTGGTGGGTATCGTCCAGGCCAAGGGTTGGAAGGTCGGCAATGTCGACGCCACCATCGTGGCCCAGGCGCCCAAGATGGCCCCGCACATCGACACCATGCGCAGCCTCATCGCCGAAGACCTTCAGGTCGGACTGGACCAGGTCAACGTCAAGGCCACCACCACCGAAAAGCTGGGTTTCACTGGCCGTGAGGAAGGGATCGCGGTTCACGCCGTGGCCTTGTTGCTCACAGCATGACTGAATTCGAATTGCTGGGCCCCTGCGCCGCCGGGCCTTCACTGGGCCGTGCCGTACTGAAAGCCACCGCCGACGACTTCCAGGTCGACGAGGTGCTGGATATTCCCCTGGCGGGCGAGGGCGAGCACCTCTGGCTGTGGGTGGAAAAACGCAATCTCAACACCGAGGAAGCGGCCCGTCGCCTGGCCAAGGCCGCTGGCGTGCCGCTGCGCACCGTCAGCTATGCCGGGTTGAAGGACCGCCAGGCGCTGACCCGCCAGTGGTTCAGCCTGCACCTGCCGGGCAAGGCCGACCCAGACCTGCGTGCTGCCGAAAACGAAACCCTGAGCATCCTCAAGGTGGCCCGGCACAAGCGCAAGCTGCAGCGCGGCGCTCACTCGGCCAACGGCTTCACCTTGCGCCTGACCGGGCTGCAGGCCGACCGCGAGGCGCTGGACGCCAGGCTGAAGCAATTGAGCCAGACTGGCGTACCGAATTACTTCGGTACCCAGCGCTTCGGTTTCCAAGGTGGCAACGTCCATGATGCTCGTCAGTGGGCCGAGCGCCAGGCCCTGCCCGAGCAGCGCAATGTGCGCTCGCGGTTGCTGTCCACGGCGCGCAGCTATCTGTTCAATCAGGTGCTGGCGGCAAGGGTGGCCGATGGCACCTGGAACCAGGCCCAGGTCGGCGACCTGCTGGCGTTCACCGACAGCCGCAGCTTCTTCCCGGCCGGTGAGGCCGAGTGCAGCGACCCACGCCTGGCCATTCTCGACCTGCACCCCACCGGCCCGTTGTGGGGCGAAGGTGACTCGCCGGCTGCTGGCGCCATCCATGCATTGGAACAGAATGTCGGTGCAGCTCTGGCGCCGCTTGGTCAATGGCTGGCAAAAGCGGGCATGGCGCACGAACGACGCATCCTGCGGCTGCCCATCGGCGGTTTGACGTGGCATTATCCAGAGCCTGACATTCTGCAATTGGAATTCGTCCTGCCGGCCGGATGCTTCGCCACTGTCGTGGTGCGCGAGCTCGTCGATCTGCTGCCTGCAGGGCACACGGACAGCCCATGCGTATTCTGATTTCTAACGATGACGGGGTCGCCGCCCCCGGCCTGGCCGCGCTTTACGAAGCGCTGGCCGACTATGCCGAATGCACGGTGATAGCCCCGGACCAGGACCGCAGTGGTGCCAGCAGTTCGCTGACGCTGGACCGGCCGCTGCACCCGCAGTGGTTGGCCAACGGCTTCATCAGCGTCAACGGCACCCCTACCGACTGCGTGCACCTGGGGCTCAATGGCTTGCTGGCGGACCCGGCCGATCTGGTCGTGTCCGGTATAAACCTGGGTGCCAACCTGGGGGATGACGTGCTGTATTCGGGCACAGTCGCTGCCGCGCTGGAGGGCCGCTTCCTGGGGCGTACCGCCTTTGCCTTTTCGTTCCTGTCACGCGAGCCCGACAACCTGGCCACGGCGGCCTGGTATGCCCGGCACCTGGTGCAGGCGCACGAGCAGCTCGACCTGCCGCCGCGCACCGTGCTGAACGTGAACATTCCCAACCTGCCGCTGGATCGCATTCGTGGCATTCAGCTGACCCGCCTGGGCCACCGTGCTCGCGCGGCAGCGCCGGTGCGGGTGGTCGACCCCCGCGGGCGCGAGGGCTATTGGATCGCCGCGGCGGGCGATGCCGAAGACGGCGGCCCCGGCACCGATTTCCATGCGGTCATGCAGGGGTATGTATCGGTCACGCCATTGCAGCTGGACCGTACTTTCAGCCCGGCTTTCGCCAGCCTCGAAGGCTGGTTGGAGGAACTGCGCTGATGCGTGAACAAGACGACCTGACCCGGCGCGGCATCGGCTTCACCTCCCAGCGCACCCGTGAGCGGCTGATCCAGCGCCTGTACGAGGAAGGGGTGAGCAACACCCGCGTGCTGGACGTGATCCGCCGTACTCCCCGTCATCTGTTCGTCGACGAGGCCCTGGCGCACCGTGCCTACGAAGACACGGCGTTGCCCATCGGCCATAACCAGACCATCTCGCAGCCCTACATGGTGGCGCGCATGAGCGAGCTGTTGCTGGAAGCCGGGCCATTGGACAAGGTGCTGGAGATCGGCACCGGCTCAGGCTACCAGACTGCCGTGCTGTCGCAACTGGTTGAACGCGTATTTTCGGTGGAGCGTATCAAGGTGCTGCAGGACCGGGCCAAGGAACGCCTGGTGGAGCTCAACCTGCGCAACGTGGTGTTCCGCTGGGGGGATGGCTGGGAAGGCTGGCCGGCGCTGGCGCCCTACAACGGCATCATCGTCACCGCGGTGGCCACCGACGTGCCCCAGGCCCTGCTCGACCAACTGGCGCCGTGGGGGCGCCTGGTGATTCCGGTGGGCGCCGGTGAAGTCCAGCAGTTGATGCTGATCGTGCGCGAGGAGCATGGCTTCTCTCGGCATGTACTGGGGGCGGTGCGCTTCGTGCCGCTGCTCAATGGCCCCTTGGCCTGAGCGCTTTTCTCGCGCTGGGTGAATTCTTCCGCAGGGTGTGTGTCTGACAGCGCAGCCTTTACAGGTTGTAACGCGAATGGGTCAGTAAAGTCCGAGTGGATGGTTATAATTGCGACACAACAGTCTATTTTTCTATCAGCCACCATTTTCAAGGGAGCGGCGGGTGAGTCCCACAGTCAATCGGCAGCATGCAGGACTATCGAGCTACAAGCTTCTGGTGATTGGCCTCGCCCTTGCAACCACGTTGGCCGGTTGTTCCAGCAGCCCTTCGGGTGGCGTACGGGTGGTGGACCGCAGCAACGGCGGTTCGGCCAGTGCACCCGCGGCGCCGGAGCGCCAGCCGGTCACCACGGGCCAATACCGCGTCAAGCGCGGCGATACCCTGTTCTCCATCGCCTTTCGTTACGGCTGGGACTACAAGGCCTTGGCGGCGCGCAACAGCATCCCCGAGCCCTATACCATTCATCCGGGTCAGACCATTCGCTTCGGTGATGGGCGTGCGCCAACTGTAGCGGCTTCCACTACAAAAACTGAAACTTCCACTTCGCCCGGGGGTTCCTTCACGGTGACTCGTCGGCCCATCATCTTCACCCCGGTGCCGGGCGACAAGAACCAGAAAGCGCCGGCGCAGAGCGCTCCGGCCACGGTTCCCGAGCCTGTGCCCGTGCCCGCTGGCGAGAAGATCGCCGGGGGTTGGACGTGGCCGGCCAATGGTGTCCTGATTGGAAAATTTGCTTCAAACGGTAGTTTGAATAAAGGCGTTGATATCGCCGGGGAATTGGGACAGCCTGTTTTTGCTGCGTCTGATGGTTCAGTGGTGTACGCCGGGAGTGGCTTGCGGGGCTACGGCGAGTTGATCATCATCAAGCACAGCGATACCTACGTCAGCGCCTACGGTCACAACCGCAGGCTCTTGGTTCGGGAGGGGCAGCAGGTCAAGGCCGGGCAGACAATTGCCGAGATGGGTTCGACGGGTACCGACCGGGTGAAGCTTCATTTTGAAATTCGCCGCCAGGGCAAACCTGTAGACCCGCTGCAATTCCTGCCGCGCCGCTGACGTGTTGCCAAGCCTGTTCCGTGATGTAGCGGGGACAGGCTTCAGCGCTGCCAAGGATATGCGCGGCGCTAGAGCTTGAGGTCGAACTCAACAAAGGGACTATAAAAAATGGCTCTCAACAAAGAAGCGCCGGAGTTTGACATCGACGATGAGGTACTCCTTATGGAAACCGGCATCGTCCTGGACGCGGAGGCGGATGAAGAACCGGCGGTTCCCTCTGTTCGTGCCAAGGCCAAACAATCCACAACGCTCAAGCAACACAAGTACATCGATTACACCCGTGCGCTGGATGCCACGCAGCTGTATTTGAATGAAATCGGCTTTTCCCCCCTGCTGTCTCCGGAAGAAGAAGTGCATTTTGCGCGGTTGTCGCAAAAAGGCGATCCGGCTGGCCGCAAGCGCATGATCGAAAGCAACCTGCGCCTGGTGGTGAAAATCGCTCGTCGCTACGTGAACCGTGGGCTGTCCCTGCTCGACCTGATCGAGGAAGGCAACCTGGGCCTGATTCGCGCCGTGGAGAAATTCGACCCCGAGCGCGGCTTCCGTTTTTCCACCTACGCCACGTGGTGGATTCGCCAGACCATCGAACGCGCCATCATGAACCAGACCCGGACCATCCGGCTGCCGATTCATGTCGTGAAGGAACTCAATGTCTACTTGAGGGCGGCGCGTGAACTGACCCAGAAGCTCGACCATGAACCGTCACCGGAGGAAATCGCCAGCTTGCTGGAGAAACCGGTGGGCGAGGTCAAGCGCATGCTGGGGCTCAACGAGCGAGTCAGTTCGGTGGACGTGTCCCTTGGGCCGGATTCGGACAAGACCCTGTTGGACACCCTCACGGATGACCGTCCTACCGATCCCTGTGAACTGCTCCAGGATGACGACCTGTCCCAGAGCATCGACCAATGGCTGTCGGAACTCACCGACAAGCAGCGCGAAGTGGTGGTACGTCGCTTCGGCCTGCGGGGCCATGAAAGCAGTACCCTTGAAGACGTAGGTCTGGAAATTGGCCTGACCCGGGAGCGGGTACGGCAGATCCAGGTCGAGGGCCTGAAAAGGCTGCGCGAGATCCTCGAGAAGAACGGCCTGTCCAGCGAGTCACTGTTTCAGTAACCGCCTGGCCACGCAGACGCCCCGACTGGTTCGGGGCGTTTTCATTTGTGCTGCTGGCGCGCGTGTGCGTGATCGCGTACAGGTTCTGTAAGCGATTGTGGGGCGTTGCTGTCAATGGTTCTCCGACGTTGCCCGTATCTTGTTGTTTTCCCAGCGTAATCTCGGATATTTCCGCCAAGTAACGACTTTTTCTGAAAAGTTTGCCGACTTGAACCGCACGCTCATTCCATTAATATCGAACCCGTGCCAAGGATTCGGCACAGGCTTTCAAGGACGAAGGCCAGGACATCGCAAGAAGCGATTCATCAGGACGATGACAGGGAATACAAGGAACAGGGACAAAAAGGCGGGGCGGGCTAAACCGCCCCTTTTTTTGCCTGGAATTCGATCGGGGCTTTCTGCTGACGAGCAACCACAAAAAAGGCCCCACGAGGGGGCCTTTCAACAGCCTGCAAACGCCTCAGCGTTCCAGATGCTCGATCTTGCCGGTCTTGCCGTCCCACTCAGCCGCGTCCGGCAGTGGGTCCTTGCGCTCGGTGACGTTTGGCCAGACTTCTGCCAGCTCGGCGTTCAGCTCGATGAAGTTCTCCATCCCTGCAGGGATCTCGTCTTCAGAGAAGATCGCGACGGCAGGGCATTCAGGCTCGCAAAGCGCGCAATCGATGCACTCATCCGGGTGAATAACCAGGAAGTTCGGGCCTTCGTAAAAGCAGTCCACCGGACAGACTTCTACGCAGTCGGTGTACTTGCACTTGATGCAGTTGTCGGTGACGACGAAGGTCATTTCAAAATATCTCCTCAAGGCGGCAGCGAAGCCCCTTTGCAAGGGCCGCTCGGTTTGGGCTGGTCAGCCGGCGGACCAGGCTAAGAGCCCGTGGCATTCCCAAACCGCGCGGGATTCTATCAGCTTGCACGCTGCTGCGTTAGATCCGTGTCTTAAGTGTATAGAGTAATTCAATTGCTTGACGTGGCGTCAGGCCATCAACGTCGGTCTTGCTGAGTTGTTCCAGCACCGGGTGCGGCAAGCTGGCGAACAGATCGCTCTGGTGCGGTACCTGGGGTTGGCCCGGGGCGCTGGCGAGAGGTTCGTGTGGCAGGCTCGCTGTTTCCAGGCGGCCCAGGTGTTCTTTGGCGCGGGCGATGACCGCGTTCGGCACGCCGGCCAGCTGCGCCACGGCCAGGCCATAGCTCTGGCTGGCAGGCCCTGGCAGCACGTGGTGCAGGAACACGATACGTTCCTTGTGTTCGGTGGCGCTCAAGTGCACGTTGGCGACCAGTGGTTCGCTTTCCGGCAGTACCGTCAATTCGAAATAATGGGTGGCAAACAGCGTGTAGGCGCGTAGTTGCGCCAGGCGCTCGGCCGCGGCCCAGGCCAGCGACAGGCCGTCGAAGGTGCTGGTGCCACGGCCCACTTCGTCCATCAGCACCAGGCTCTTGTCCGTGGCGTTGTGCAGGATGTTGGCAGTTTCGCTCATTTCCACCATGAAGGTCGAGCGCCCGCCGGCCAGGTCGTCGCTGGAGCCGATCCGGGTAAAGATGCGGTCCACCGGTGACAGCTCGCAACTGGCGGCCGGCACGAAGCTGCCGATATGGGCCATCAGCACGATCAGTGCGGTCTGGCGCATGTAGGTGGATTTACCGCCCATGTTCGGGCCGGTGATCACCAGCATGCGCGTGTTGTTGTCCAGGTCCAGGTCGTTGGCGACAAACGGTGTGGTCAGTACCTGCTCGACCACCGGGTGGCGACCCTGGTTGATGCGCATGCAGGGTTCGTCGACGAACACCGGGCAATTGAGGTCCAGGGTGAGTGCGCGCTCGGCCAGGTTGCTCAGCACGTCCAGCTCGGCCAGCGCCGCGGCGGTGTCCTGCAGGGGCGGCAGGTGGCTGATCAGGTTTTCCAGCAGCGCGTCATACAGCATCTTTTCCCGGGCAAGGGCGCGACTCTTCGCCGACAGGGCCTTGTCTTCGAACGCCTTGAGTTCCGGGGTAATGAAACGCTCGGCGCCCTTGAGGGTCTGGCGACGGATGTAGTCGGCGGGGGCCTGCTCGGCCTGCTTGCTTGGCAGTTCGATGAAATAGCCGTGCACACGGTTGTAGCCGACCTTCAGGTTGGCCAGGCCGGTGCGCGCCTTCTCCCGTGCTTCCAGGTCGATCAGGAACTGGCCGGCGTTCTCGCTCAGGGCCAGCAACTCGTCCAGCTCGCTGTCATAGCCGGTCTTGAGCACGCCGCCGTCGCGGATCACCGCTGGCGGGTTGTCGATGATGGCCTTGCTCAGCAGGTCGGCCAGTTCCGGGTAGGTGCCGGCGATGGTGGCCAGCAACGCCAGGTGCGGCGCTTCCAGGTCGGACATGGCCACTTGCAGGTCCGGCAGTGCCGCCAGGGCGTCGCGCAGGCGCGCCAGGTCGCGTGGGCGGGCGTTGCGCAGGCCGATACGGGCGAGGATGCGCTCGATGTCGCCGATTTCCTTGAGCTGCGGCTGCAGGCTTTCAAAGCGGTAGCCTTCCAGCAGGCAGCGAATCGAGCTCTGGCGTGCCTGCAGTACCTTCAGGTCTCGCAGCGGGCGGTTCAGCCAGCGGGTCAGCAGGCGGCTGCCCATGGCGGTCTGGCAGCGGTCGATCACCGATTGCAGGGTGTTGTCCCGGCCGCCGGCCAGGTTCACGTCCAGTTCCAGGTTGCGGCGGCTGGCGCCGTCCAGCACCACGGTGTCATCCAGGCGCTCATGGCGCAGGCTGCGCAGGTGGGGCAGGGCGGTGCGCTGGGTTTCCTTGGCGTAGCCCAGCAGGCAACCGGCGGCACCGATGGCCAGGGTCAGGTTCTCGCAGCCAAAACCCTTGAGGTCCTGGGTCGAGAACTGCTGGCACAGGCTCTTGTGCGCGCTGTCGCGCTCGAAGTCCCAGGGGGCACGACGACGCGAGCCGCGGCGCTTCTCGGCGGGCAGGCCCTGAGGCCAGTCATCGGGGATCAGCAGCTCCACCGGGTTGATGCGTTCCAGCTCCGCCAGCAGGTTCTCCCAGCCCTTGATCTCCAGCACGCTGAAGTTGCCGCTGGTGATATCCAGTACCGCCAGGCCGAACAGGCGCTCATCACCCAGTACCGCGGCGATCAGGTTGTCGCGGCGCTCGTCCAGCAGCGCCTCGTCGCTCACCGTGCCTGGGGTGATGATGCGCACCACCTGGCGTTCCACCGGTCCCTTGCTGGTGGCCGGGTCGCCGACCTGTTCGCAGATCACCACCGACTCGCCCAGCTTCACCAGCTTGGCCAGGTAGCCCTCGGCGGCGTGGTAGGGAATACCGCACATGGGAATCGACTGCCCCGCCGACTGGCCGCGAGCGGTCAGGGTGATATCCAGCAACTTGGCCGCTTTCTTCGCGTCTTCGTAGAAGATCTCGTAGAAATCGCCCATGCGGTAGAACATCAACTGATCTGGGTGCTGGTTCTTCAGCTTCCAGTACTGCTGCATCATGGGGGTGTGGCTGGAAAGATCACTCATGCAGAAACTTGGCTCGCGGTGGCGGTGTGACAAAAGGCAAGCGGCGAATACTACAGGGATTTGTTCAGCGGTGCCGCCCCCCGATGGCGTCAATATGCCTTCCATGAGGCAAAAATGCACTGGAGCATTTACAAACCTGGGCTGGGCCGCGCACTATGCAGGGCATGCACACACGAAACGTAGCCTACGTCCTCAAGGAATTGCTCGCGCGCGACGGCCTCTCCGCCACGGAGTTGCACCGCCGCACGGGAGTTCCCCAGTCCACGCTGTCGCGCATTCTGAGCGGCAAGATCGTCGACCCCGCCGACAAGCACATCGCCAAGCTGGCCGAATATTTTCGCGTCAGCACTGACCAGCTGCGCGGGCGCGCGAGCCTGGCAGCCGGTGGCCATGCCGAATTGCGTGACATCAGCCTGTGGGACGACGACACCCCGGTGGAAGACGACGAGGTCTCCATTCCTTTCCTACGCGAAGTTGAACTCGCGGCCGGTTCCGGGCGGTTCGTCATCGAGGAAAGCGAGCGTGCCAGCCTGCGCTTCGGCAAGCGCAGCCTGCGTCACAACGGGGTGCAGTTCGACCAGGCCAAGTGCGTGACTGTGCGCGGCAACAGCATGCTGCCGGTGCTGCGCGACGGCGCCACCGTGGGCGTGAATGCTGGCAAGCGCGGCATTGGCGACATCGTCGACGGCGACCTGTACGCGATCAACCACAATGGCCAGCTGCGGGTGAAGCAGTTGTACCGCTTGCCCACTGGCATACGGCTGCGCAGCTTCAACCGGGACGAACACCCGGACGAGGACTATACCTTCGCGCAGATGCAGGATGAGCAGATTGCCATTTTGGGGCACGTGTTCTGGTGGGGGATGTATGCGCGGTGATGCGCAGCTGAGCGCATGGCCTGATACTGCCGAGCCCTGAAGGTACCCATCCAGGCGCTTGCCACCCATCCATCAAATAAATGCAAAAACGCATTGTAAAAATATGCATCAGTGCATAATCTCCCTTCTAACGGTCTAGCCAGGAGGGACAAGACATGCAACTGAACCAGGATTTTCTTCAGGAAGTCCCTGTGTGGCTGGTGCTGATGCTGGCGCTGCTCGGCGGGGTGACAGGTGAAATGTGGCGCGCGGACAAGGAAGGCGCACAGGGTTGGCATCTGCTGCGGCGTGTGCTGATGCGTTCGGGAGCATGCATGGCCTGCGGTCTCGCCGGCACCATGCTGCTCTACGGCGCCGGGCTTTCGCTGTGGTCGGCCAGCGCGTTGGGTTGCATGACCGCCATGGCGGGTGCGGACCTGGCCGTGGGGATCTACGAACGCTGGTTGGTCAAGCGCCTGGGCCTGGCAAGCGGCACACGCCGCAAGCGCCTGCCCGAGCGTGGCGACTGAGGGTGTCGGGCGTGAGGGCAGTGGTGTACGGTAACGGCATATCCTCCCCCTGTCGCCATGGAGCATTTCGATGGACCCGATCACTCAACTGTCGCAGTCGCTGGGTGAAGGCCTCAAGGGCCTGAAGCAGCAGGTCACCACCGCCGAGTCTTGCACCGGCGGCGGTATTGGTGAGGCGATCACTCGCATCTCGGGCAGTTCCGCCTGGTTCGAAGCCGGTTACATCACCTATTCCAACGCGCAGAAAACCGCGCAGTTGGGGGTGGCGCCGGAACTGTTCGCCCGTGTCGGCGCGGTGAGCCGCGAGGTGGTCGAGGCCATGGCGCTGGGCGCGGCCGAGCGCAGTGGGGCGCGTTTCGCGGTGGCCGTCAGTGGCATCGCCGGGCCTGACGGCGGCACGCCCGGCAAGCCGGTGGGCACCGTGTGGCTCGCCTGGGCCGACGGCCGCCAGGTGGTTTCCCAGCGCCAGCAGTTCGCCGGGGACCGAGACGAGGTCCGCCGACAAACGGTAAAGGCCGCGCTAGAGGGGCTGATACGTCTTGTAGCAGGAGAAATCTCAATACAGGGGTAGGCGTGCAACGTTCCCTGTGGAATAATACTGGCTACTTATACAGTTATTCGGCCATCAGGCCTAATTGATTTCTAGAGAGGACTTTAATGGACGACAACAAGAAGAAAGCCTTGGCTGCGGCCTTGGGTCAGATCGAACGTCAATTCGGCAAGGGTGCCGTGATGCGTATGGGTGACCACGACCGCCAGGCTATTCCTGCTATCTCCACCGGCTCCCTGGGCCTGGACATCGCGTTGGGCATCGGCGGTCTGCCGAAAGGCCGTATCGTCGAGATCTACGGCCCGGAATCGTCGGGTAAGACGACCCTGACCCTGTCGGTGATCGCCCAGGCCCAGAAGATGGGTGCCACCTGTGCGTTCGTCGACGCCGAGCACGCCCTGGACCCTGAGTACGCCGGCAAGCTGGGCGTGAACGTCGACGACCTGCTGGTCTCCCAGCCGGACACTGGCGAACAGGCCCTGGAAATCACCGACATGCTGGTGCGTTCCAACGCCGTCGACGTGATCATCGTCGACTCCGTGGCGGCTCTGGTACCGAAGGCCGAGATCGAAGGCGAAATGGGTGACATGCACGTGGGCCTGCAGGCTCGCCTGATGTCCCAGGCGCTGCGCAAGATCACCGGTAACATCAAGAACGCCAACTGCCTGGTCATCTTCATC
>Ga0105250_10000962_pt1 | contig 16882 bp, 17 predicted proteins | sample KBSS54metaG_FD_80425 | JGI IMG/M metagenome (GOLD analysis project Ga0105250, IMG submission 80425) | Switchgrass rhizosphere microbial communities from Kellogg Biological Station, Michigan, USA - KBS S5-4 metaG | ecosystem: Host-associated > Plants > Roots > Rhizosphere > Soil | place...
CCACGGCTTGCGGGTCAGGCCAAGCTTGTTGGCATTACGCGCCAAGAGGCCGGCGGCGATCACGTTGCGCGGGTTGCTGGTGTTGGTGCAGCTGGTGATGGCGGCGATGATCACCGCGCCGTCGGGCATTTGCCCCGGCACGTCATCCCACTGCCCGGAGATGCCTTTGGCCGCCAGATCCGCTACCGCCACACGGGCGTGCGGATTGCTCGGGCCGGCCATGTTGCGCACCACCGACGACAGATCGAAGGTCAGGCCACGCTCGTATTGCGCGCCTTTCAGGCTGTCGGCCCACAGGCCGTTGAGTTTGGCGTACTGCTCGACCAGTTGCACTTGCTGGTCTTCGCGACCGGTGAGTTTCAGGTAGTCGATGGTCTGCTGGTCGATGTAGAACATCGCTGCGGTGGCACCGTATTCCGGGGCCATGTTGGAGATGGTCGCGCGGTCGCCGAGGGTCAGCGCCGAGGCGCCTGCGCCGAAGAACTCCAGCCACGCGCCGACGACTTTCTGTTTGCGCAGGTATTCAGTCAGCGCCAGCACCATGTCGGTGGCGGTGATGCCGGGTTGCAGCTTGCCGGTCAGTTCGACACCGACGCTTTCCGGCAGACGCATCCACGAGGCGCGGCCGAGCATCACGCTCTCGGCTTCAAGACCACCAGCGCCGATGGCGATCACGCCCAGCGCATCGACATGCGGGGTGTGGCTGTCGGTGCCGACGCAGGTGTCGGGGAATGCCACGCCGTCGCGCACCTGGATCACCGGAGACATTTTCTCCAGGTTGATCTGGTGCATGATGCCGTTGCCCGGCGGGATCACGTCGACGTTTTTGAAGGCCTTTTTGGTCCAGTTGATGAAGTGGAAACGGTCTTCGTTACGCCGGTCTTCGATGGCGCGGTTCTTCTCGAACGCCTGCTTGTCGAAACCGCCCGCTTCCACCGCCAGCGAGTGGTCGACAATCAATTGCGTCGGCACCACCGGGTTGACCTGCGCCGGGTCACCACCCTGTTGCGCAATCGCGTCACGCAGGCCGGCGAGGTCGACCAGTGCGGTCTGGCCGAGAATATCGTGGCACACCACGCGCGCCGGAAACCACGGGAAGTCGAGGTCGCGTTTGCGCTCGATCAGTTGTCTGAGGGAATCGGTGAGCGTGGCCGGGTCGCAGCGACGCACGAGGTTTTCCGCCAGCACGCGGGAGGTGTACGGCAAGGTGTCGTAGCTGCCGGGCTGAATCGCTTCGACCGCCGCACGGACGTCGAAATAATCCAGGGAACTGCCGGGCAGGTTTTTGCGGAATTCTGTGTTCATCGGGTCAGGACTCGGGTCACGGTAGTTTCAAAGGGTGGGCAGACGCCCGACTCAAGATTCACACCGTCCCTTGTAGGAGTGAGCCTGCTCGCGATAGCGGTAGATCAGTCGACATCAATGGTGAATGTCAGTCCGTCATCGCGAGCAGGCTCACTCCTACAGGGATTTGTGGTGGCTTCAAGGATCGGGTCAGCTCACCATTCAGCGACGTTCGATTGGCACGAACTTGCGCTGTTCGACGCCGATGTACTCGGCGCTTGGACGGATGATGCGGTTGTTGGCGCGCTGTTCGAACACGTGCGCGGCCCAGCCGGTCAGGCGCGAGCAGACGAAGATCGGCGTGAACAGCTTGGTCGGGATGCCCATGAAGTGGTACGCCGAGGCATGGTAGAAGTCGGCGTTGGGGAACAGTTTTTTCTGCTCCCACATAGTCTTGTCGATGGCTTCGGAGACCGGGAACAGCACCTTGTCACCGACTTCGTCGGCGAGTTTTTTCGACCAGCCCTTGATCACCTCATTACGCGGATCGCTGTCCTTATAGATCGCGTGGCCGAAGCCCATGATCTTGTCCTTGCGCTCGAGCATACCGAGGGTGCCTTTGATCGCCTCTTGCGGCGACGAGAAGCGCTCGATCATTTCCATTGCCGCCTCGTTGGCGCCGCCATGCAGCGGGCCACGCAGCGAACCGATAGCCGCCGTGACGCAGGAATACAGGTCGGACAGGGTCGATGCGCAAACGCGAGCGGTAAACGTCGAGGCGTTGAATTCGTGCTCGGCGTAAAGGATCAGCGACACGTTCATCACTTTGACGTGCAGTTCGCTCGGCTTCTTGTCGTGCAACAAGTGCAGGAAGTGGCCGCCGATAGTCGGCTCGTCGCTGACGCAGTTGATGCGTTTGCCGTCGTGGCTGAAGCGATACCAGTAGCACATGATCGCCGGGAACGCGGCGAGCAGACGGTCGGTCTTGTCGCGTTGTTCGGAGAAGTCTTTCTCCGGCTCCAGGTTGCCGAGGAACGATCAACCGGTGCGCATCACGTCCATCGGATGGGCGTCGGCGGGGATGCGTTCGAGCACTTCTTTCAGTGCTTGCGGCAGGTCGCGCAGCTTGCTCAGCTTTTGCTGGTAGGCATCGAGTTGTGCGCGGGTCGGCAGTTCGCCGTACAGCAGCAGGTAAGCCACTTCTTCGAACTGCGCGTCTGCTGCCAGTTCACGCACGTCGTAGCCGCGATAGGTCAGCCCGGCACCGGCCTGGCCCACGGTGGACAGTGCGGTTTGCCCGGCAACCTGGCCACGGAGCCCGGCGCCACTGAGTACTTTTGCTTCGGCCATTGCTGTCTCCAATCTTCTTGAATTTGTAGGGGAAACGTGTGGGAGCGGGCTTGCTCGCGAAAGCGTCGTGTCAGTCACTTTTTTATTGCCTGACTCACCGCTTTCGCGAGCAGGCTCGCTCCCACAGGGGATCTTGTTCAGCCTTTCTTTTGTGCAAACAACGCATCAAGCTTCTGCTCGAACGTGTGGTAATCGATGCGATCGTAAAGCTCCATGCGCGTCTGCATGGTGTCGATGACATTCTGCTGGGTGCCGTCGCGGCGGATCGCGGTGTAGACGTTTTCCGCTGCCTTGTTCATCGCGCGGAACGCCGAAAGCGGGTACAGCACCAGCGACACGTCGGCGCCGGCCAGTTGCTCGGTGGTGTACAGCGGCGTCGAGCCGAACTCGGTGATGTTGGCGAGGATCGGCGCCTTCACGCGGTTGGCGAACAGCTTGTACATCTCCAGCTCGGTGATGGCTTCCGGGAAAATCATGTCGGCGCCGGCCTCGCTGCACGCCGCGGCGCGATCCAGTGCCGACTCCAGACCTTCCACCGCCAGCGCGTCAGTACGCGCCATGATCACGAAGCTGTCGTCGGTACGGGCATCGACGGCGGCTTTGATGCGGTCGACCATTTCCTGCTGGCTGACGATTTCCTTGTTCGGACGGTGGCCGCAACGCTTGGCGCCGACCTGGTCTTCGATGTGAATCGCCGCGGCGCCGAACTTGATCATCGACTTCACGGTGCGCGCCACGTTGAACGCCGACGAGCCGAAACCGGTGTCGACGTCCACCAGCAGCGGCAGGTCGCAGACGTCGGTGATGCGCCGCACGTCGGTGAGCACGTCATCCAGGCCGGTGATACCCAGGTCCGGCACGCCGAGCGAGCCTGCGGCCACCCCGCCACCGGACAGGTAGATCGCTTTGAAACCGGCGCGCTTGGCCAGCAGCGCGTGGTTGGCGTTGATCGCGCCGACCACCTGCAATGGGTGCTCGCTGGCGACCGCATCGCGGAAACGCTGGCCTGGAGTGTTCTGCTTGGAACTCATGACTCACCTCGTTCAGTGGCTGTCTTATTGTCGGCGCCGTCCTGGTAATGACGGGCGATGTTGCGTTTCGAGGCGCCGATGTGACGGCGCATCAGCAATTCCGCGAGCTCCCCGTCACGGTCGGCGATGGCATCGAGAATCCGGTGGTGTTCGGCGAAGGCCTGACGCGGGCGGTTCGGCGTGGTGGAAAACTGGATGCGGTACATGCGCACCAGTTGGTACAGCTCGCCGCAGAGCATTTGCGTCAGCGTGCGGTTGCCGCTGCCCTGGATGATCCGGTAGTGAAAGTCGAAATCGCCTTCCTGCTGGTAATAGCCGACCCCGGCCTGGAACGCCGCGTCGCGCTCGCGGGTTTCCAGCACCCGGCGCAGTTCGTCGATTTCTTCGACGCTCATGCGCTCGGCCGCCAGCCGGCAGGCCATGCCTTCAAGGGATTCGCGGATTTCGTAGAGTTCGAGCAATTCGGCGTGGCTGAGCGACACCACCCGCGCGCCGACATGCGGTACGCGCACCAGCAGGCGTTGGCCTTCGAGCCGATGGATGGCCTCGCGCAGCGGCCCGCGACTGATGCCATAAGTGCGCGCCAGCTCGGGTTCGGAGATCTTGCTGCCTGGGGCGATCTCGCCTTTGACGATGGCCGCCTGGATGCGCCGGAAGACGTTTTCCGAGAGCGTCTCGGAATCGTCGCCGCTGATGACCGGGGGATCGAGTTGATCCAGCATGATTGTCGACACCTTCAAATCCAATGCGGCAAAAACTAGCCAATTAGCCCGCATCAGTCAAAGGATAAATGGATATTGTCGACAATCGTCTAATAGCCCTAGGCAATCTCCCACAGGATTACCCAAGGGGTATAGACCGGCGGGAGCGCTGGCGCCATAAAACCACCGTGCTAGAATGCCGCCCGCATTTGCTGGCCATTTGTACGGCTTGTCATAAAAAGCTGATAGGCACACGAAGGAGCTTGCGCAGTATTGCCAGGAACCTGAACCGAAAACGGAACGCTGCGCACCAGGATTTATGAGACTCAAGCCCTTCCCCACATTTTTTGCGCTGTTTTGCCTGCCCGGCCTCGCCGCGGCGGGGGAAAAAACCGTGTACGGCCTCAACGAATACGCATCGCTTGACGGCATCAATCTGCAAGTCGCGGCCAAACTCGACACCGGCGCCAAGACCGCCTCACTGAGTGCCCGCGACATCAAACGCTTCAAACGCAACGGCGAGTCCTGGGTGCGTTTCTACCTGGCGATCGACGCGGCGCATTCGCACCCGATCGAGCGGCCGCTGGCCCGGGTCAGCAAGATCAAGCGCCGCGCCGGCGACTACGACCCGGAAGAAGGTAAAAAGTACACCGCGCGCCCGGTGATCGAGCTGGATATCTGCATGGGCACGGCGTTGCGCAGCATCGAAGTGAACCTGACCGACCGAAGTGCGTTCCAATATCCGCTTTTGATCGGCTCCGAAGCCTTGAAACGCTTCGACGCGCTGGTCGACCCCAGTCTTAAATACGCTGCCGGCAAACCTGCCTGCACCATCGCCGCTCATACCGCCGAGTAATTTCCATGCGTTCTCTAACCTTCCACCTGAAAATCCTGATCACCATTCTGGTGCTCTTGGGCGTTTCGGTTACGGCCTATCAGATTTTCGTGCTCGGCATCCCGGTGACCGAAGATGCCACCGACGACCTGTGGAACATCGACGCCAAAGTCGAGTTCGTCGCCAGCACCAAGGATCCGGTGAAGGTCCAGATGTTCGTGCCGCCCCTGAGCCGCGATTACGTCAGCCTCAACGAAAGCTTTATCTCCAATAATTACGGCGTGGCGGTCAACCGTATCGACGGCAACCGCAAGGTCACCTGGTCGGCGCGCCGGGCCAAGGGCAACCAGACCCTTTATTACCGTCTGGTGCTGACCAAGCGCTACACCGCGGAAAAATCCAAGATCAAAGGCCCGACCTTCCGCGACAGCATCGCCATCGAAGGCCCGGAAAAAATCGCCGCCGAAGCCCTGCTCGCGCCGATCCGCCAGCACTCGGCCGACGTCGAAACCTTCATCGGCGAAGCGATCAAACGCGTCAACAACGCCAACGATGACAACGTCAAACTGCTGCTGGCAGGCGACCCGTCGACGCCGCACAAGGCGAAGATCGTCGAACTGCTGCTGTCGATCGCTCACGTGCCGGTGGAAAAAGTCCACACCATCCGCCTCGTCGCCGATCAGCCGCAAACCCCGGAACTGTGGCTGCGCAGTTTCAACGGCAACGACTGGCTGTACTTCAACCCGGAAACCGGCGAGCAAGGCCTGCCGACCGACCGCCTGCTGTGGTGGACCGGTGATGAAAACCTGATCACCATCGAGGGCGCGAAGAAAGCCAACGTGACCTTCAGCCTGAACAACAGCGAGATGAACGCGATTCGTCTGGCCAAGCTGACCGACGAAAACACCGACGCCAACTTCCTCGAATACTCGCTGTACGGCCTGCCGCTGCAGACCCAGCAGACGTTCATGATCATGGTGATGATCCCGATCGGCGTGCTGGTGATCCTGATCCTGCGCAACCTGATCGGCCTGCAGACCCTTGGTACCTTTACCCCGGTGCTGATCGCCCTGGCCTTCCGCGAAACGCAACTGGGCTTCGGCATCCTGCTGTTTACCGTGATCACCGCGCTGGGCCTGTCGTTACGTTCGTATCTGGAACATTTGAAGCTGCAGATGCTGCCGCGCCTGTCGGTGGTGTTGACCTTCGTGGTGGTGCTGATTGCCGCCATCAGTCTGTTCAGCCATAAGCTCGGCCTGGAGCGCGGTCTGTCGGTGGCGTTGTTCCCGATGGTGATTCTGACCATGACCATCGAACGCCTGTCGATCACCTGGGAAGAACGCGGCGCCAGCCATGCCATGAAAGTGGCGATCGGCACCCTGTTCGCCGCCTCGCTGGCACACCTGATCATGACCGTGCCGGAGCTGGTGTACTTCGTGTTCACCTTCCCGGCGATCCTGCTGATTCTGGTCGGCTTCATGCTGGCGATGGGTCGCTATCGCGGTTATCGCCTGACCGAACTGGTGCGCTTCAAGGCTTTCCTGAAGAAGGCTGACGCCTGATGTTCGGTTTCTGGAAGACCTGGAAGGCTCTGGAGGCGCGGGGCATCATGGGCATCAATCGGCGTAACGCCGACTACGTGCTCAAGTACAACAAGCGCAGCCTGTACCCGATCGTCGATGACAAGATCATCACCAAGGAGCGCGCCATCGCTGCCGGCATTCACGTGCCGGAACTGTACGGCGTGATCTCCACGGAGAAGGAAATCGACAAGCTCGACGCGATCATCGGCGGGCGCAACGACTTCGTGATCAAACCGGCCCAGGGTGCTGGCGGTGACGGCATCATTGTCATCGCTGACCGCTTCGAGGGCCGCTATCGCACGGTCTCGGGCAAGATCCTTGCCCATGAAGAACTCGAACACCACATCTCGAGCATCCTCACCGGCCTGTATTCGCTGGGCGGCCACCGCGACCGCGCACTGATCGAATACCGGGTAACTCCGGACCAGATCTTCAAGAGCATCAGCTACGAAGGCGTGCCGGACATCCGCATCATCGTGCTGATGGGCTATCCGGTGATGGCCATGCTGCGCCTGCCGACCCGTCAGTCCGGCGGCAAGGCCAACCTGCACCAGGGCGCCATCGGTGTCGGTGTCGATCTGGCCACCGGCCTGACCCTGCGCGGCACCTGGCTGAACAACATCATCAACAAACACCCCGACACCACCAACGCGGTGGACGGCGTTCAACTGCCCTACTGGGACGGTTTCATGAAGCTCGCCGCCGGCTGCTACGAGCTGTGCGGCCTGGGTTACATCGGTGTGGACATGGTGCTCGACCAGGAGAAAGGCCCGCTGATTCTCGAGCTGAACGCGCGGCCGGGGCTGAATATCCAGATTGCCAACGATTGCGGGCTGACCCTGCGTACGCATGCGGTCGAGGCGCATCTGGAAGAGCTGAAGGCACGCGGGGTGACGGAGTCGGTCGAGGAACGGGTGGCGTTTACTCAGGAGATGTTTGGGCATATTCCGGCGGTCGAGGGCTGATCCAGCACTGAGGCGCGGCTATCGCGAGCAGGCTCACTCCTACAGGGGAACGCATTCCAAATTGTAGGAGTGAGCCTGCTCGCGATAGCGGACTTACCGCCACTACAAGACTCAACCCTGCCCCCAATCTGCTCATCCCCGACATCCCCTCTAGGAGCAACTCCCGCAGAGGACTACATTCCCCACCCCGCCTCAATGGCCGATCTGCCCCGCCCATGTTGACCTGTTCCGTACACCCGCTGCCCTACCGCGCCAATCCCGCCGACTACTTCGCGGCCATCCGCCATGCGCCCGGCGCCGTGCTGCTCGACAGCGGTCGGCCGAGTGCTGACCGTGGCCGTTATGACCTGCTCAGCGCCTGGCCGCTGGAACAACTGGCGGTGTTGCCCGACGAAAGCGGCAGCGTTTTCCTGCAACGCCTGCGCAATAACCTGTCCCGCTTGGGCGAAGCGCAGCTGCCTGGCGAATATGACCTGCCCTTCGCTGGCGGCCTGATCGGCTATCTGAGCTACGACTTCGGTCGACATCTCGAGAATCTGCCAGCCAGGCCCGGGACGATCTGCAACTGCCCGACGCACGGTTCGGCCTGTACGACTGGGCGCTGATCAGTGATCACCAGACCGCCACCAGTCAATTGGTGTTTCACCCGTCGCTGGCCGACAGCGAGCGGCAACGGCTGATCACGCTGTTCAGCCAACCGACTTCAGCGCCGCTGACGCTGTTCAAGCTGGACACGCCGATGACCGCCGATCTGTCGGCCGATGACTATCGCCAGGCGCTGGAACGCATTCATCAATACATCCAGGCCGGCGACTGCTATCAGGTCAACTTCGCCCAGCGTTTCCGCGCACCGTGTCAGGGCGATCCGTGGCTGGCCTATTGCGCGTTGCGCGAGGCCTGCCCGACGCCGTTTTCCGGTTTCCAGAGCCTGCCCGACGGCGACGCAGTGTTGAGCCTGTCGCCCGAGCGCTTCGTCAAAGTCAGCCAGCGCCAAGTGGAAGCCCGTCCGATCAAGGGCACCCGCCCGCGCGGCCTGACGCCCGCCGAGGACGCGGCCAACGCCGCCGAACTGCTGGCCAGCCCCAAGGATCGCGCAGAAAACCTGATGATCGTCGACCTGCTGCGCAACGACCTCGGCCGCACCTGCCGGATTGGTTCGGTGCGGGTGCCGGAGCTGTTCAGCCTGGAAAGCTATCCCAACGTGCATCACCTGGTCAGCAGCGTGACCGGCGAACTGGCCGAGGATCGCGATGCGCTGGATATGATTGCCGGCAGTTTCCCCGGCGGCTCGATCACCGGCGCACCGAAGATCCGTGCGATGCAGATCATCGATGAACTGGAACCGACCCGGCGCGGTTTGTATTGCGGTTCGTTACTGTACCTGGACGTACGCGGCGAGATGGACCGCTCCATCGCGATTCGCAGTCTGTTGGTCAAGGATGGGCAAGTGTGTTGCTGGGGTGGCGGCGGGATCGTGGCCGATTCGGACTGGCAGGCGGAGTATCAGGAGTCGATTACCAAGGTCAGAATCCTCCTCGAAACCCTGCAAAACCTTTAAAAGCTTCGCGAGCAGGCTCGCTCCCACATTAGGAATGCATTTCCCTGTGGGAGCGAGCCTGCTCGCGAAAGCGTCCTTCCAGACGACTACAAACTCAACGCTCTGTTAGAAGCTTTGAGGAACTCCTGCTTCAACTCGGCAAACGTATGCACCGCCGGAAACTGCGGGAACTCGTGAATCACGTTGTCCGGCGCATGGAACAGAATTCCCGCATCCGCCTCACCCAGCATGCTCGTGTCGTTATACGAATCCCCCGCCGCAATTACCCGGTAGTACAGGCTCTTGAATGCCAGCACCGACTGACGCTTGGGATCTTTCTGACGCAATTGATAGCCGGTCACCCGCCCGCTGTCGTCCGTGATCAGGCGATGGCAGAGCAAGGTCGGGAAGCCCAGTTGCCGCATCAGCGGCTGGGAGAATTCGTAGAAAGTGTCCGAGAGAATCACCACCTGAAAGCGCTCGCGCAGCCAGTCGACGAACTCCACCGCGCCGTCCAGCGGCTTGAGGGTGGCGATCACTTCCTGGATGTCCGAGAGCTTCAGGCCGTGCTCGTCGAGGATGCGCATGCGCTGCTGCATCAGCACGTCGTAATCGGGAATGTCCCAGGTGGTGGCCTTGAGGGATTCGATTCCGGTTTTTTCGGCGAAGGCGATCCAGATTTCCGGCACCAGTACCCCTTCAAGATCCAGGCAAGCAATTTCCACAAGACACTCCCGTTTGTAGTGATTATTGAGTCGAGCGAGCCCGAACTCTAGCGACTCCCTCGCCACCGCGCAACGCAGCGGGCGCCCCCTATCTCGCCGCTTTTTGTTAACATCGCCGCCATATAGAGCGCCCAGCGCCACCGACCTGTAGGAAGCCGCCCTGATGAGCCCAACGTTCGATGTCGTGGAACTCGCCACGACCTATGCCAACAAATCCGCCCAGGACATCCTGAAACTCGCGTTCGCCGAGTTCGGTGACGAGCTGTGGATATCTTTCAGTGGTGCCGAGGATGTGGTGCTGGTGGACATGGCCTGGAAGCTGAACAAGAACGTCAAGGTGTTCAGCCTCGACACCGGCCGCCTGCACCCGGAAACCTATCGCTTCATCGATCAGGTGCGCGAGCACTACAAGATCGATATCGAACTGGTGTCGCCGGACTACACGAAGCTGGAACCGTTCGTGAAGGAAAAAGGCCTGTTCAGTTTCTACAAGGACGGCCATGGCGAATGCTGCGGCATCCGCAAGATCGAACCGCTGCGCCGCAAACTGTCCGGCGTCAAAGCCTGGGCCACCGGCCAGCGCCGCGACCAGAGCCCGGGCACCCGCAGCGCCGTGGCGGTGCTGGAGATCGACACCGCCTTCTCCACGCCCGAACGCACCCTTTACAAGTTCAACCCGCTGGCGCAGATGACCAGCGAAGAGATCTGGGGTTACATCCGCATGCTCGAACTGCCGTACAACAGCCTGCATGAACGCGGCTTTATCAGCATCGGCTGCGAACCATGCACCCGCCCGGTGCTGCCGAACCAGCACGAGCGCGAAGGTCGCTGGTGGTGGGAAGAAGCGACGCAGAAAGAATGCGGGCTGCATGCGGGGAATATCATCAGCAAGGCGTAAATCTCTGCCTCAATGATGCCCTCCTGTGGGAGCGGGCTTGCTCGCGAAAGCGATCTGACAGTCAGCGGATTTGTTGACTGGAAAGACGCCTTCGCGAGCAAGCCCGCTCCCACATTTGCTTTGGGGTGCCATGAAAAAATGTGTACACACGAATGTCACCATCGGTGCCATTTATGTGTGCACTTTTTGCTTTCACGCCCTGAAAAGTTACATCCCTGCTGAATTCCCCTGCGCTCTGCCACCTCCGCAATATCCCCCGCAAAAAATAAATACCTGTTCAATCGGTCAATTTATAAACACTGATATTCAGTCACTTAGCGCTCATCGATAACTTTTCGAAATGAGCACAGCGCTCCATAGATCGCTGACTGGCACAGATCTGGCTTTGGTGCATACATGTTTTGTATACAAAACTGCAAAACATCAATCCACACTTTCGATCCGCAAGCCTGAAGCGCCCTATCACGTACAGGCTGCAGATGCCCCGTAACCAGTGATGTCTGCTGGCCGCGACGAAGATTTGTCGAGCCCTGAGCTCATGCACAGTCATCGCGGCCCGCCCATCAGGAGCCTGCCGGAATGCGTACAAGTCTCTCCAACAACATCGCGCTGAATCTGCCCGCCTCTGCCCTCGACCAGCCATTGCCCGACACGGGTCTGGCTCAACCGTTACAACTGAGCCCGCGCCTGCACAACCGCGACCTGGCACCGACCCGCGCCGAAGGTCGGCGCTGGGGCAAATACAGCATCTTTGCCCTGTGGACCAACGATGTGCACAACATCGCCAACTACTCGTTCGCCATCGGGCTGTATGCGTTGGGCCTGGGGGGCTGGCAGATTCTGCTGTCGCTGGGGATCGGCGCGGCGCTGGTGTACTTCTTCATGAACCTGTCCGGCTACATGGGGCAGAAAACCGGGGTGCCGTTTCCGGTGATCAGCCGGATCAGTTTCGGCATCCACGGCGCACAGATTCCGGCGTTGATTCGCGCGGTGATCGCCATCGCCTGGTTCGGCATTCAGACGTATCTGGCGTCGGTGGTATTTCGTGTGCTGCTGACGGCGATTCATCCTGGCTTCGCCGATTACGACCACAACTCGATCCTCGGCCTATCGACGCTGGGCTGGGTGTGTTTCGTGGCGATCTGGTTCGTGCAACTGGCGATTCTCGCCTACGGCATGGAAATGGTCCGCCGTTACGAAGCGTTTGCCGGGCCGGTGATTCTGCTGACCGTCGCCGCCCTCGCCGTGTGGATGTACACCCAGGCCAACGCCACGATTGCCTGGTCGATCCGCGAACCGCTGAGCGGTGGCGAAATGTGGCGCAACATCTTTGCCGGCGGCGCCTTGTGGCTGGCGATCTACGGCACGCTGATCCTGAATTTCTGCGACTTCGCCCGTTCTTCGCCGTGCCGCAAGACCATCAAGGTCGGCAATTTCTGGGGCCTGCCGGTGAACATTCTGGTGTTCGCCGCTATCACCGTCCTGCTCTGCGGTGCGCAATTTCAGATCAACGGACGGATCATCGAAAGCCCGACCGAAATCATCGCCTCGATTCCCAATACGTTCTTTCTGGTGCTCGGTTGCCTGGCGTTCCTGATCGTCACCGTGGCGGTGAACATCATGGCCAACTTCGTCGCCCCGGCCTTCGTCCTCAGCAACCTGGCGCCGAAGTACCTGACCTTCCGCCGCGCCGGGCTGATCAGCGCGACCATCGCCGTGCTGATCCTGCCGTGGAACCTCTACAACAGCCCGCTGGTGATCGTGTACTTCCTCTCCGGCCTCGGCGCCCTGCTCGGCCCGCTGTACGGGGTGATCATGGTCGACTACTGGCTGATCCGCAGAGGCAGGATCAACGTCCCGCAGTTGTACAGCGAAGACCCCAACGGCGCTTATTACTACAGCCGTGGGGTGAATTTCCGCGCGGTGGCGGCGTTCATTCCGGCAGCGTTGATCGCCATCGTCCTGGCGCTGGTGCCGGGCTTCCACAGCATCTCGCCGTTCTCCTGGCTGGTGGGCGCCGGCATTGCCGCGATGCTCTACATGATCATCGCCAAACGTCAGCCGCACTACGCCGACATCAGCGGCGAATCGATCGCCGTCGACAACGTCAGCCATTAACTTCCTCGCGGCACGGATTTGGGCCGCTGAACTGCCCGCAATAAGGACTTCCCATGCGTATTCTTGTGGTCAACGTCAACACCACCGAATCCATCACCCAGGCCATCGCCCGCTCGGCGCAGGCCGTCGCGTCTCCCGGTACGGAGATCGTCGGCCTGACACCGTTCTTCGGCGCCGACTCGGTGGAAGGCAATTTCGAAAGTTATCTGGCGGCCATCGCCGTGATGGACCGGGTGATGTCCTACGATCAACCGTTCGACGCGGTGATTCAGGCCGGTTACGGCGAACACGGCGCGAAGGTTTGCAGGAATTGCTCAACGTGCCGATGGTGGACATCACCGACGCGGCTGCCAGTACCGCGATGTTCCTCGGTCACGCCTATTCGGTGGTGACCACGCTGGATCGCACCGTGCCGCTGATCGAGGACCGGCTGAAACTCTCGGGCCTGTGGGATCGCTGTGCCTCGGTGCGGGCCAGTGGTCTTGCGGTGCTGGAGTTGGAGCACGAACCACAGCGCGCGCTGGAAGCCATCGTGCAACAAGCGGAACTGGCGGTGACTCAGGACAAGGCCGAGGTGATTTGCCTGGGCTGCGGCGGCATGGCCGGGCTGGATGAACAGATTCGTCGCCGCACCGGGGTGCCGGTGGTGGATGGCGTGACGGCGGCGGTGACCATTGCTGAATCGCTGGTGCGGCTGGGGTTGTCGACGTCCAAAGTGCGGACTTACGCGACGCCACGGCCAAAGCAGATCATTGGCTGGGCGGAGCGGTTTGCCCGGTAGACCGGGTTATCGCTCTTCGCGAGCAGGCTCGCTCCTACAGTGATCGGTGTTGCCCACAGATTTCGGGCACAACACTGTTCCTGTAGGAGTGAGCCTGCTCGCGATGGCCGCAACTCGGTCAAAAGCCAAACTCAGACAGCACTGAACCGCCGAGCCAACCCCCGCTCGGCAAACTGCTCAATCACAAAATCGACAAACGCCCGAGTCTTGCCCGGCAACAATTTATGCTCGGCATAGTAGATCGAAATGTTGCCGTCATCGATGTACCAGTCCGGCAGCACGCGTTGCAATGTGCCCGCGTCGAGGTAACCCACGGCAAACGGCATGCTGACCAGCGCGATGCCCAGCCCTTGTGCCGCAGTAGCGCAGGCGGCTTCGGAGTCGCTCATGGTCATTCGCGTCTTGAGGGTCAAGGGCTGACAGAGCTGACTGCCGCCACTGATCAACTGCCAGGAGCGCACTCGACCGGTCTGCGGCGAACGAATCAGGATGCCATCGTGACGTTGCAGGTCATCCGGTTCGGCGATGGCTTCGTGCCTTTGCAGATAGTCAGCAGATGCGACCAACACACGATGCGCGGGTGCCAATCTGCGTGCGACCACACCTTGGGGCAATTCAAAGCCGCCGCCAATCGCCGCGTCGAAACCCTGCTCAATCAAATCGACCTGACGGTTATCAAAATGCCAGTCAGGGTTGATCGCCGGAAACCGACGTAAAAATTCTTGCAGCAATGGCACGATGTACAAGCGCCCGAATACCGTGCCCATGCTGACTTTCAACGTCCCCGCCGGCAGCCCTTCCACACTCGCCAGCTTGGCCACCGCATTCTGAATCGTCGTCAGACTGCCACTGACCTGACTCAAAAACAGCTGGCCGGCCTCGGTCAGGGTCAGGCTGCGTGTACTACGCTGGAACAGCCGTACACCGAGCCGCACCTCGAGCTTCGCCACACTCTTGCCGACGGCGGCCGGGGTCAGGCTCAAGCGCCGGGCGGCCTCGGCAAAGCTGCCGACTTCGGCGCTGCGCACGAAGCATTCGATACTGCTGAAAGTTTCCATGATCGCCACTATAAACTTTTGGTTTACACAGACTATAGCAATCATGGTCTACACGGTTGTCGATGCGAGGCCGATACTCGGCTCCAACAACAAGGCACCCCGCCTTGAATTTTCTGGAGATCGAACATGACCACTCAACACCTCAGCGGCAAAGTCGCTCTGATTCAAGGCGGTTCTCGTGGTATCGGCGCCGCCATCGTCAAACGCCTGGCCGCCGAAGGCGCCGCTGTCGCATTCACCTACGTCAGCTCCACCGCCAAGGCCGAAGAGTTGCAGAACAGCATCACCGCCAGCGGCGGCAAAGCCTTGGCGATCAAGGCCGACAGCGCCGATGAAGCCGCAATCCGCAATGCTGTCAGCGCCACCGTCGAAGCCTTTGGCCGCCTGGATATTCTGGTGAACAACGCCGGCGTCCTGGCCATCGCGCCGCTGGAAGACTTCAAACTGGAAGACTTCGACCAGACCCTGGCGATCAACGTACGCAGCGTGTTCATCGCGTCTCAGGAAGCCGCTAAACACATGGGCGAAGGCTCGCGCATCGTCAACATCGGCAGCACCAACGCCGACCGCATGCCCTTTGGCGGTGGCGGGGTGTACGCGATGAGCAAATCGGCGCTGGTCGGCCTGACCAAAGGGCTGGCCCGTGATCTCGGCCCGCGCGGCATCACCATCAACAACGTGCAACCCGGCCCGGTCGACACTGACATGAACCCGGCCCATGGCGATTTCGCCGAGAGCCTGATCCCGCTGATGGCGGTGGGCCGTTACGGCACTGCTGATGAAATCGCCGGTTTCGTCGCTTATCTGGTCGGCCCGGAAGCCGGTTACATCACCGGTGCCAGCCTGACCATCGACGGTGGTTTTGGCGCCTGATTGCGCTGAATCCCGGATACAAAAAACGCCGCACCTCTTTGCAGAGGGCGGCGTTTTTTATCGGCGCTTATTGGCTGATCAAGCCCACTCCAGCGCCGGCAAACCGCAGGCACTCGGGGTAAACGCCTTGAGCGTGCGCAGAATCCCGTCGGCATGCGCGTATTTTTCATCGGCCATGGCCGCGTCGGGAATCGCAATGGCAGTCATTCCCGCCGCTTTCGCGGCGGTGACGCCAAACGGCGAATCTTCGAACACCAGACAGTCTTCAGGTGCAACGCCCAGACGCCGGGCCGCGGTGAGGAAGATATCCGGCGCCGGTTTCGCCGCACCGACTTCCGGGTCGTCCGCCGTGACAATGAAATCGAACAGGGCAAACCAGTCGCGGTGCAAGGTGGTTTTCTGGCCGAACGACTGCCGCGACGAACTGGTGCCCACGGCGATCGGAATGTTGTGCGCCTTGAGGTGGCGAATCAGCTCCTCCGCGCCGGGCATCGCCTGGGCCTTGGGAAAGCGTTCACGCATCAGCGGCTCGCGGATCAGCAGAAACTCTTCGGCGCTGATCGGCAGATCCAGCGCCTGCACCACGTAGTTCGCCAGGTCATTGGCGCCACGACCGATGATGTTCTGTTTAACGCTCCAGTCGAAGGTTCGCCCGTAACGCTCGGCAATGAGCGAGGTGACCTCGGTGTAGATGCCTTCGGTGTCCAGCAGCAAACCGTCCATGTCGAAAATCACGGCCTTGATCGGGCCAAACGTCTTCATCGGTGCATTCATCATCGGATCCGTTATCAAAAACATCCCGGGCGGCCCAGCCGGCGCCGCTACGCGGATCTGATTAATGGGTTCAGCAGCATAGCGAGGCCAGCGGACATTGAGCAACGGGCAATGTTTACGGGCGGTGGAATGACTCGCTGACATTTAGCGAAATGCCCTACAGATAACGCCTACTTTCCCGACTTCTTTCCACTTTGATCCCCCGCAAAGTCCGCGCACCTCTTTCATGTGCGCGAGTGCTTGCGAATGTTCCAAACCGATCGGCTCCTGGCCCTGAACAACAGCATCGGCCTGCTGGTGGTTGCCGCCCTGAACCCGCAACACCCGGACTTCGAAACGCTGATCCGCGAGTTCCGCCTGTGCCTGAAC
>Ga0105250_10000965_pt1 | contig 16862 bp, 25 predicted proteins | sample KBSS54metaG_FD_80425 | JGI IMG/M metagenome (GOLD analysis project Ga0105250, IMG submission 80425) | Switchgrass rhizosphere microbial communities from Kellogg Biological Station, Michigan, USA - KBS S5-4 metaG | ecosystem: Host-associated > Plants > Roots > Rhizosphere > Soil | place...
AACAACTTCAGCAAATGAAGAGTTAGATATGGCACAAAAACAATGACTAAATTTCAAAGAAAAATCAATACGGTGATTTTATTGTTGCAGATCCCCAAAGAAGCCCCGCCAATAATCGATATTTAGTGGGGCTTCTTTGCGCTGATACGTCCGGCAAGTTAAAATTGAAGCATTAAAAAACCCGCTTCAAAAAAAACGGGTCAAAAAAAACTTTCAGCGCAGTATTTGATTTTGATAATACAAATTAAAATATGTATTTACAATATACTTTAAGGAAATAAATGTTTAAATAAGATATTAGTCAACCAGGAATTAAATGCTTGCTTTGCTGTAAAAGAAGGTGCCTGGAATAGGTCAATATCAACATTTAAATCATGATGACCTGAAATTTTATATCGACCACCGCCTAAAGTAATGATGTTCGTATAAGGATATTTCAATGTTGTTAATGCATGGCCTAAAAATCTAGCTTGCTTTTCTTTATCGTGCTGACACGTCTTAAATTCGTGTGAATTTACAAAGAGATCATATTCTCGATCTATTGTTGCCTTAATTTGCGTAAGTTCCACTTCGATCTCCTTATTATGGGAAATATTTTTATAACACAGAAAAACCAGCTATTAGTGAGCTCTTAAGTTAAAAATTGATATCGATGTTATCGAAAATAGATGATGCAAAATCAACTATATCTTTTCCAATTTCTACAAATAAATCTGTTACTTCAACTGGATCAGGATTTACAGAATTGAGCACCGAGTTTTCCTGCTTTTGCTCATTCTCGGCATCTATTTGCTCAATATTATTAATTGGGTGTATTTGATTTTGCATAAGGCTAATTATTCCTCAAAAGTCTGAAATAGCGGAGGAGCAAATAATGCCGTCTTATCCTTTGTACAAATTCTTTCAATTCTCAAACCAAAATCTGTAGCCGCTTTTTGTTTTTCATCTTCTTTTGTATATATAGGTGTCTCATAAGCCAAACCACTTACATGACCCAAAAAGTGATTAATATGGTAATTCTTTATTAAATTTTCCTTATCTTGATCTAATGGAATAAGTAGCTTTTCAAGCAAATCAAGAGCCTTAATACCAGACTGTCTTTCTAACATGATTTGATATGCTGCACTATTAAGCTTTTCACAGACTTTTGAATCATTTTCTTCAGCATGTAATAGACTTCCAAGTGACATTAAAATTACTATAAGTTTTAGTTTCACTCATCTATCTCCACAAATACAAATCAATATTACAATATCAGCTATATGGAACTCTTATAATATTTACAGGCTCAACCGTAACAGACTACTTTATAAAAAAAGCATTGGCCTAAATAAAACATGAAAGCCAACTTCATTTTTCATAAATTAAATCCAATAAAAAAACGGCTTTGATGATGGTTTTTTATTTAAATTATCGAGTACTAGGAATGAAAATTGGATATGTGAAATAACTATTGTCCTGCTTTTTGGGTTTTACGCATTCAAAATCATTGCATTTATGAATAGTTGCTAGTTGTTTGGTAATATTTTTTTCATCTAAATTAATAATATAATTACTAATTATCTTTTTATCTTCTAATATATGATCAGATACATTAATTGCATAAATCATTGATTTTTTATCAGCTTTAAGATGTAGCCGTCCCTGATAAGTCACCTTACCTTTTTCTATGGTAAAAGGAATAGAGAAGTAGGATGTAGGAGTTAGGCCAAGAACAATAGTCCAATCATAGAATTCATAATTACCTTCATCTAATTCAATTACTACTAAACGCCCGCGAGGATCACTCCAAATTAAAGGATCGTACAGAGTGTAAAATGTTAAATCCTTTGACTGATTAGTTCCTATTTTACGGAGTTTCCAATAAAAATTAGGAATATCATTTTCAGCAGTGAGTCCTACAGCTAATACTCCTTTATTGGTACTTTCCGATAGAACTTTTCCTGGTTTGATATTTAACTGAGCACAACCACAAAGAAATACAACGAGAAAAAATAATATTTTCATTCGAATTTTCATATCTAACCTTGTTTTTAATTTTCTAAGCTATGCTAATAAATTGAATTATAAGTTAAATATATTCTCTAAGAAATAGTCAAATTTATTAATAATATAAAATTAAAAGATTATGAATTTAAAGGAGCTCTGTTGAGGATTATTTAATACCTTTATGTTTTAGTAAAAGAGCTTTCTGCTCTTCACGAATGTCTTTTACCTTCTGCAATTTCTCAAGATAGAAAAAATCTCTCTCTAATGCTATTTCTATAGCTATTTCTTCCTTTAAATTACCGTTCTCATCAAAGTTTTCAGGATTTTGATCTGGAAATTCTAAATAGTATTCTTCCATATCCATGACTTAAATCTCTTATATCTATCAACATAAATAAAACATAGACAACAAAAAAGCCCATCTAATGATGAGCTTTTAAAGTTAACCACATCCGTGGTATCAAAATAAATTGCAATTGCAAACGTATTTCAATAAGAATCGATAAATCACATTCGTGATATTAAGTAAATTACTTACACTTCGACCACTATAACGCAAAAATAGCATTTACCCTGCACAGGGTCAAGTTCTGAAGTTCTAACTACCATTTAATTATCTCAAACACCTAGGATTTTTTTAACTACAAGAGCATCATCCAAATATCCAACAATATAATGCGGTTGAAAATACTGTGTTTTTGCCCTTAAATTCTGAATCACTGGTTTAACATTATATGGAGGGTTCGTTAATAAATAAGCCGAAACAAAATCATCCGTGTCATAAAAGTTAAACCAATCTCCTTTTAATGAAGAAGGCTTAGTACGATCTTTGAAATAATCATAAAATACAGGGATACCTAAAGGAGAGCCTAAAGTCACAAATCGAGAAATTTTATAAGAGGAATTTAAATGCTGTAGAGCATCTAAACAAACAGCACTACCAAGAGAATGGCCAACTAATACAATTTCTTCCTTAGAATCCTCTTTTATCTTACTTAATAATCTTTCCCGCACTTTCGATCTATATTGTTCATTCTCAAGAAATAGATTTGCCTCTTTGGCAAATATCTTAAGCACCCAAGTATGAAGTTTTTGAAATCTACTCGTAATTTTGATCAGTGCCTTCGCACCTTTATCTATAAAGGAATATGGAGTTAAAGTATTTTTTAAATTAACAGGAATTCCTTCAATAGGTAATGTTCCCATCTCATCAGTACTATCTCCGTCCATCGAGTCAGCAATATTGATTAAAATATCCTGCTCATCTAATGACAAATCATTAAAGTTCTTTTCAAAAGCATGAAATCCACTGGTCTGTAAATCAAACAACACTTTATTAGAAGTTGGGGTATTTGAATAATCCTTTACCAGATCTCCATAGTAAATAAACTCAAATTCTGTTGTCGCTGGAACATTCGGTATATGTGCCTGAAATACTCCCTCTAAGAAGGCTTCTATCCATAATTTTTTCAATGTTTCAGGATCTTTATCAGTCTGGTTGATCCCGTGTACCATTATTATTTTCATGACTTTATCCTTTTAATTATATTGAAATTTTATTATATTCTTTTAAATAGTAAGTGCAAACATAAGCCAGTTCAAAGCATAATATTTATATTGAACTCATCTAAAATAGTTTAAATGAAATCTCTAGAAGTCGTTGCCGCAGTCATCTGGCACCAGGATAAAATTTTATGTGCACTTAAAGGTGAACATAAGTATCCCTATTTATCGAATAAGTATGAATTTCCGGGCGGCAAAGTCGAAGCTGAAGAAACACTAGAGCAGGCACTCATTCGAGAAATTAAAGAAGAGCTCAATCTTGATATTGAAGTAACAGCGTATCTATTAACTGTAGAGCACGCCTACCCCAACTTTAATATCGAGCTGGCCACTTTTATGTGCGTGACTAAGACTATTGAAGAATTGGCTTTAAGTGAGCACCAGGATGTACAATGGCGCACTATCGATGAATTAGAACAGCTCGACTGGGCTGCCGCTGATATTCCCATCGTGAAATACTTACTTGATAATAAGACTGCAGCATGTTGAAAGATTTTAGACAATTAAAACCAGGTACCATTTTAGATAATGATGGATTACGTGATTACTTCCTTTGCTCACCTCAGGGCGGAATGCGTAGATCTCATAAGACCAACACCCTCATCATTGTTTCAAACCATATAGAGTCCGTCTATGAAGATCGATGGATCGGTGATGAACTGCATTACACCGGCATGGGCCAAGTCGGTGATCAGGAATTAAAAAGTCAAAATAGAACACTAGCTGAAAGTCATACTAACGGCGTATCAGTTCATCTTTTTGAAGTGTTTATCGATAAAGAATATATCTATCAAGGTCCTGTTACTCTCGTGGCAGATCCATATCAAAACATTCAACCTGATGCTAATGATCAAGATCGATTAGTCTGGATATTCCCGGTTAAATTATCTGATTCAAATACTGCAATTAGTGTAGAGACGATAGAACGCACTAACCAGAAAAAGAAGCGTAAGTATAAGAAGAAATCAATTGAGCAATTGATGGTAGATGCTCACGCTACAGCACAAACTCAAGTCAGCTATCGTAATACCAAAACGAAATACTTTATTCGTTCCGTTGCAATTGCAGAGCTTGCTAAGCGTTTAGCCAATGGCATTTGTCAGCTTTGTGAACAACCAGCCCCTTTTAAAGACCAAAATGGTGAACCTTACCTGGAAACTCACCATATTGAATGGTTAGCGCACGGTGGACCAGATACCGTCGAAAATACGGTAGCACTTTGCCCGAATTGCCATAAGAAAATGCATGTTGTAAATGCTGAGGAAGATCGCACTAAGTTGTTATTTAAAAAGAATAATTTAATTTAAAGCAATTAGATTTAATACTAAATAAATTTTAAAAACCTACTTCCTAACCATCTATAAATTTTACTCACTCTCCAAGAGGCAATATGAAGACAAACTTTAACGTTGATTTAGCATTCTTTTTGACAGCAATGTCTATTTTTTTATTTGCTTGTGGTTTTTTTTATATTAATAGTTACATAAGTTATTACGGGTATAATCCCGAGATATTAGGTTATAGTTTTCAAAACTATCTTGTTATTGGTGGACTTAATGGTGCACAAGGTATCTGTTTTATTCTTTTAATCCTATTGGCAATTTCTTTGATTACTGGACTCAAGAATAAAAATATTCTACAGAGTGCAGGTAAAGCGCTTACCTACCTGTTAACTATCGTTATCGCATTTGTTTGTAGATTTTTATATAATATTTTTATTAAATATATAATTAAGGCAGCTAGATACTTATTTACACAGGTACCAGTTTTCAAACATATTTATTTATACACACGCGTTATTCTTATTTTTTTTGCAAGTTTACTTTCCTATGTTTTTAAACCATCCTTAATTGAAGCACATAATTTTTGTCGAGATTCTGTTGACTGGGATGATAGTGCAGATAGCAAAAATATTGATATGGGTTTAAAAGAATTACTATCCCATTATATTTATCTCATACTAGTCTACGCCTTATTATTTTCTTCAGTATTTTATCTGAGCAACATTGAAAATACAGCAAAAAAAGAAGCAGGTGAAAAACTCAAAACAGCAAAGATCGTAAATTTGGTTATCAAAGATGAAGTGCTTAACGAATACTTCAAAGTGTTTAAGATACAAAACAATGAAGTGGTAAAAGCAAAGATATTGAAATGCGGGCCAACAAATTGTCTAATTGCTATAGATACTGATTATTTAAAATCAAAAGATAAAGCGCATTTCAAAAACTATATTATAAAGCCAATCTCTAGTACTGGTTATGTATTGTTTTAATGAAATTTATATCTAAAAAAAGCAACTTCGCTTTTTTATGGCAATTTAAAAAAATTTAATGAACTCTTACTATAATAGTAATTATGAGCAGGAGAATACGATGACGATGATTAGTAAAGCTTTTAAATTTCAAACACCTTCAGGTGAATTTTTATACCCATGCACTATGCGCCGTAGAGATAGAAAATCATCACAAGAAATGTTTCGCACATCTCAAAATGGTGGGAACAAACTCGATGTGGACGTCTTTGAAGTAGATGAAAAAACATTGATTCATCAAGTATTAAACTTAGGTTATTCTGTGAGAATGATTAATAGTAAAGGAGAAAGAAATTTGTATTCTCCACGAACTAATAAAGTAATAGTTAGTTAAAACTAACTTTTATCCAGCAAGTAGGTCTTAAAATATTTTTTATAAGAGTTTCTTGCTGGATAATACAATTCTTCTAATTTTTTGAACTTCATCTACAATCTAATCAAAAAAATAATCATTAAAAAGACTCCTTGCAACTACCTGAATAGTTTTAAAATCAGCTATCATTAACAAAGTCCTTACTTTTACAGGGCTCATCCCAATTAAAGAAAATTTAAAACTTCACTAACCCTAATTTTTATTCTTATGACGAACCGTACTAATCTTCATTGTATCTATGTAGCAAAACCAAGTTTAAATAATTTCATAACTGGTCTTAACAATGGAATTTGGGGGTTTAAAAACTTAAATGATAGTGCTGAGCAGATAAAAAGTGGTGACTATTTAATTTTCGCACATGCTCTACAGGGTCCTGTGAGAAGTCATTTTTCAGGACAACTTACCCAATATGTTCTTGCTAAAGTTACTAGCGATATCTTCACGGTAAAAGAAGCACAAGATGAAGATAACCCTCAAATATGGGATGATGAAGATGGTAAAAATATTTATCCTCATCGCTTCTATTTCAAATTGATAGCAGCCTACCCAACACTAAAACATAAGAATAATTCATATGAATTAAAGAAAGACTATTTCACAGTCGTTGACGATCCACTGGTTGAGAAGATATACGAGGCTTTCCGTCATTCTTCTTGTATACAAGGCCGAAATGGGCTTATCACAGATGTCATTCTTAAAATGACAGATGAAACAATCAAAGATAACTCTTTAAAGAATTTAGGTGATATTTTTGATTTATCTAAAAGTATTTTTCATCGCAATAGTGACAAAAAGATATTTGATAACTTTGAGCCCCCGTCTCCTTCTCAACCTATTATTGAAGCATCTGATCAAGAAATCGGAGAAGAGTTAGATGAAATACACCAAAGCAAAATTTTATCTGAAACAGAGAAAAAATTACTTGTACAGTCTCGTTTAGGACAAGGACAATTTAGGAAAGACTTACTCAAAAATTTCAAAAGTACATGTGTCTTAACGGGTATTAGGCATGAATCTTTACTTCTAGCCAGTCATATAAAAGCCTGGAAAGATTGTACAAATGAAGAAAGGTTAGATACCCGAAATGGTTTATTATTATCAGCCTTAATGGATAAGCTATTTGACCGATACTTTATTACTTTTGATCCTGAAACTTTAAGATTGATCATGGTAGATGATTCTTTAATTCGTGAGATCATCATTAATCATCAATTATTAGATTTCGTTATAAAGACCCCATTTAAAAAACAAAGTCTTGTTAAGTTTAAAGAATATATGGCTCACCATTACCACAAATTTCATGAAATTAACGAGAAGAGATATGCAAAAAAGTAATTTAAAGCGAGCTGAAGAAATCCAGGATTTATTAATTTCAAAGGGCTTCACATGGAATAGCCACGAACAGGCAAAAGAAAAAGTTCTGGAAGAAATTGATGAGCTGTTTCAGGAAATCAATACTCCTGAAGTTGATAGAGCTCGTTTAGAAGATGAGTTTGGGGATTGCCTATTTTCACTTATTAATTTGGCTTGCCGCTTAAACCTAGATTCTGAAAAATGTTTAGGGATTGCTATATCCAAATTTGAAAAGCGAATTAATCATGTAGAAGATCAGGCGAAAGAAAATGGCTTAACATTGCAGGATGTCGATCTTGGACAAATGCTTAAGTGGTGGAAAGAGGCGAAAAATTGATTTCCCTCTTTCACTAAAGAAAACTCTAAAGTTATTTCAAATGAATTCCTTCTGCTATCTGAACAGCTGAGATACCAGAACCAAAGAAGATAAAAATTAATATTCCGATAATTAGCAGCATTACCAAGAAATATTCTAAAGCTAACTTTTTATTACAGTTCCAGATTTCTTTAAACGTCATTGGTTCATTACTTTCAAATTCAAGAAACTCAATGCCTTTGACTCTTGGGTACATATAACTATTAAAATCATTTACAAAAGAGTGGTAAGTATTCTTTATCCATAAGAAAAATGCGATCCACATAAATGCTGTAAATACGTAAAAAGTAACTGACCGTATTGAAACTGGTAATACAGTAGACTTGTACAGAAGTAATAGGGCGATACCACCAAATATTATTTGAGCAAGTACAGTTGTCATGAATTTATTTAAAGGTTCACGGCCCTGATTAAAAATAAACATAATTTCACCTCAAAAAATGAGTTAATTTTCATTAAGTTAAAGTTATTATGTTTGCAAACATGTGAGTAAAGATAATTCTATTTTTAAACCATAACAAGAGGCTGAATAATCGCCATTGAACACTTTTCATACAATTTTACAACTGACTTTTTACATTAAATATGCTTAAATTATTAAATAATACGCACCTCCTTTACGAAGTCGGTGCTTTTTTTTCGTTTACAATTTTCTGATTATTTTTTATAAAGTTTTTATCCTCCAACACTAAAACTCTAATACCCAATAAACCCATATCGACAATGCAACACAGCCAGACCACACTTCACATCACTGCGTGCATCTGACTGAGAACGATCTTCTCGCACCATCTCCGGCCATGACTGCCCACGAAAGTAACGATCAATAATCGCATCCATCCATTCTTCCATAACTTCACTCTGTCCCATTAAATCTAAAACCAAGCGTTGTACAGCACGGGCTTCATTATCATCAATCTGGCACTGGGTTTTAGACTTAGTTTTACGGAATGGATCTGATTCGCTCACAAAGTAATTGGCGATGATTTCCCGTTGTTTCTTCTTACCTAACCGTTTTAAACGGCGTTGCTTTTCAACCTGAACCATCGCTGATGCAATTGGATTGCTATATGCACCAGAAGGAATACCAGTAAAACTCTTTTGATCTAACCATGCACCGAACTGATATAACCAGCCTTCCAGATCGAACCGAGACCAGTCCACTGAGTGCATAACATGCTTCTTATCGATCATTAGTGTCATTCATTTCCCCCAATCATTTTCTCTATCTGCTGAACCGCTAACCCTGACTTCACTTGCTCTGTACTGAACCGTAAAACTGTAAAACCCATCATTGCCGCTGAGTTATATTTCTCCATATCCCCGATGTAACCTTTGCCTCTTGTGTGACGTCCTCCGCTCCAGATACCACCCTCAACCTCTACCAGAATCTTTGTTCCCGTAATCAGAAAATCAGCTCTCCATTTGCGTTTTGGATGGAATTTATACTCCTGCTCAAAACTGATCTTGCATGCTCTCAAGTGTGTTACCAGTACCGTCTCGCCTTCACTTGGCTGTCTGGTACCTTGCTTTGCTGAACGACGTTTCTTTGTCTTCACTGGAAATAATTCACGGTATTCAGCTAAACTCATGCTAGACATGCAAACCCCTTTTCAAAAGCGTTGAGCTCACTTTCCAAGAGCGCTACGTTGACATCGTAGAGGTCTGTCATGCCGCCCCCTGCAATGAGCCTTTGAAGCCGACTTGCTTGAGGTACGATTCCCATTGTTTGGCCTGAACTGGATCGCTAAGTTTTACGGCGATACGTGCAGCGAGTTGGTCGTAGCTTTCCCCTGCAGCTGCAAACTGGCTTGCGAATTCAGGATGTTGTGAAAGTTTTTGAGCGAAGGTGTGAACCTGTTTGTCGCTGAGTTGATTTGACTCCCCCTGCGGGACTCGAACCTGCATCCCTGAATTCCGGAAAGCTGTCTGTTCACGAGCTTGGTATTTGCCACATGCGTTGATTAGCCAGTCCGCGAAGTGGTAATGCATGAGTTCATCACAAAGATTCTTCTCGGCGTTGTAGAGTTCAAATGCTCGTAACTCTCGATCGAACCAAGTTGCGTTTTTGATCTGCTCATAAGTTTCCTGATCAGTTGCCAAACGAATTTCTTCACCAAGTTTTTTTAAACTCAGCCATGTTTTTTTATTTTTAGATTCTTCTGATAGATTCCCTGATAGGTTCTGTGTCCCAATATTGGGACTGGTCTCGGTACCGTTTTTGGGACTGGTTGCGGTCCCATTATTGGTACTAGTACCGTTTTTGGAACCAGTACCGAAATTGGAACTAGTTCCGTTATTGGTACTAGTCCCCTTTTTGGGACTGGTTAAATCATTTTCTTCACGACCCATCACACCAATTAACTGGTAAACCTTTACACCATTCCCTGTAATTTCACCTGTAAATCTAATCAATGAAATTGCCTCAAGTTCATCTAATACTTTGATCACTGTTTTACGGTTAAGAACAGTGTCTTTAACCATCCGCTTAATGCTTGGGTAGCACTTGTGAGACTCTCCTGCTCTATCAGCCAAAGCCAATAAAACGAGTCTTTGACTTGAGGTTTTAACCTCTGCTTTGAAAGCCCAAATGGTTGCGTCTAGACTCATTACTCACCAGCCTTAGGCTTTACATATCCGCCCATGTATTCAATCTTTTGAGCCTTATACAAACTCGTTTCAATTTCCCCAGCCAAATACAAAGTAATGCGCCCCCAACGAGCGAGTTCTTGTCTAAACTCTTCACGTGTTATGGCTGCATTCTTTTCGTTGTATCCACGTTTACGGAGATTCGCCCTATTACGTTCAAGCATTTTGTTTAGAAGATTAAGAGCGGGCTCATACCATGACTGGATGCCTTCTTTCTGCTTATGGTCAGGAAGGTGTTTAAATTGCTGATTCATGACACCTCCGCCCGTGCTAATTCTTCTGTAGTTAATCGGCGTTTTAATTGGTTTTCTGCAACAGTGGCATGACGTATATACCTCACACCTGATGTCAAAACCATTCCGTTGATGTCAGTCATAGAGACATTATCACCAAGAAAATCACTTTTTATTTCAATGATGCAGAAAATACTATCGCTACCAAGTGGGCCCATAATGTGATTTTGAATAACCACCATGTCACCCACTACAAATTCTTGTGAGTTGAGTTCGATTGGTTGTTCTGATAAATTAATTATGTTCATTTGATTCACCTCAATTGAATGCCTAGAAGCCTGATTTCCGAGATCAGGCTTTTTTTATTTCTAAGATTTGAGATTCTGGAATTACTCCCACATTCCCAACTAGTCCCAGACGCTCCCTTTTCTTCCTATTTTTTTCAGCTCTTTCAAGCATTAAGCTAACTTCATGATATTCACCCATAAGTGCTTTTTCTAAGAGGACTACAGCTTGATGTGCATACTCATTTCCACGAACATCCGCGATCAATCTCAAACGCTCCATCATGTCTGGAAGCATCTTCAATCGAAGGTCTTCTTTTTCAAGGCTCATATTTCTGCCCTTAGCCAACTACGACTTTGTTTGTTAAAGGTTCTTTGCCTTCAGCTAAATCTCGAATTTGATATTCGCGCGCTAAAGGGATTTTTTCTTCAGGCCACTGACTAATTGCTTGAGTGCTAATACTTAATTTGTAGGCTAATTCAGTAACACCGCACTCTAACAAGGCCAATGCTTCTGTTTTGGTCATGCATCTCACCAATAAAAGTAACTTTACTTACCTTTATTTAAACACATAAAACTTACCTTATCAAATGGTAAGATTTCTTACGAACGGAACTGGCAAAAAACTATGGAAACTTTAGGTACTCGTTTAAAAAACCTGAGAAAGTCTAAAAAACTAACTCAACAACAAGTTGCTGATGCAATTGGAGTTTCTAAAACATCAGTAATTTATTGGGAAAAAGATGAGAATTTACCTAAGCACGATAGTTTGATGGCATTAGCCCAAATTTTAGGGGTTACTTCTGATTACCTCTTAAGTGGTAAAGGAAGTGATTCACTAGATAAAAATGTAACTACACCATTTCCAATAGCAGGTCGTTTAGTACCTGTTATTTCTTGGGTACAAGCAGGAACTTGGACTACTGCCGATTCAGTTCCAATGGGTACTGAATTTAAGGAATGGTTACCGCCAAACCCTAAATGCGGTAAAAATGGCTACGGTTTGATTGTAGTCGGAGAGTCAATGTCTCCAGACTTTCGACCTAGTGACAAAATATATGTTAATCCTGACTTTCAAATAAGTGATTTAAAAACAGGTGATTTGGTCATCGTTGCATGCGACGGGGAAACAGAAGCAACTTTCAAGAAATTGATTGTAGAAAGCAACGGTATGTATTTAGAACCCTTAAATCCTAAATGGCATGAAAAGATCATACCACTCCGTGAAGGATGTAAATTGGTTGGTAAAGTCGTGGGATTATATAGGGATGTATAATTTTTAATTATAGGTAAATATGAGTTCTACTGTATTAAAAAAGCTTCTTGTAAATCAATTTCGAGGCTTAGAAAACGTTGAGATTCCTTTAGGCGCTGATTTAACTGTAATTTGTGGTAAAAACGGTACGGCAAAATCCACAATACTTGGTTTAATAGCACAAATTTTTAGCTTTGATACAAATTATGCTACTGGAAAAAAATTAGAGTTTATTGATGAAAACGGACAAATATCAGACTATCGAACTATAACTGGAAAACCCTTTACTTCTAAATTTAGTGAACATTTCAGATTTTCAAAAAAGTTTGATTTACCAGGCTCTTTAGATTGTAATTACGTAATATTCGATGCTTTATTAAATAAAGAAATTGATACTTTAGCCTTAAGTATGACTAATACTTCTGGACGTGATTTCCGTACAGTTGTAAGAGGTAATTTAACTACTCCTTTCACCTCAAATACAAGTCGTAATGTTACTCATCCAATAATATATTTAAGTTTAAAACGTTTAATTCCACTTGCGGAACGAACCAAATATGATTCAAAAACAATTGAGTATTTGAATGAGAATCAAGCAGAATTTATTAGATTAAGTAATAAAATTCTAGGAAAGCGAACTAGTAACTCTTTTACAGCGACGTCTGGAACATTAGAGTCAGCAGTTGCACATAGTGAAAAATATGATCATCAATCCGTTTCCGTCGGTGAAGATAACTGTGGACAAATTGTATTAGCACTTCTGTCTTTCAAAAAGCTATATGAAGAAATTGGTGATGATTATAAGGGTGGGATACTTTTAATTGATGAAATTGATGCAGGATTATTTCCTGCAGCACAAAAAAATCTTATAGAAGTTTTGATGACGTATGCTAGTAAATTAAGGCTTCAAATTATTATGACTTCGCACTCTCCTCTAATTATTGAGGAAGTTAAGAAAAAATCGGAATTAAAAAATCAAGCATCAAAATATAAAGTTATGTATCTTTCCAACGCTTTTGGCAATACTAAAATTTGTCAAGATTATAGTTGGGAACAGATCTTAGCAGACCTTAGAATTGAAACACTTACGGACAATTCTAAAATTAAGCTTCCTCCAATAAATGTCTATTTTGAAGATAAAGAAGCTAGCGACTTTTTTTCAGCTCTTGTAATTAGTCGGCAGTTTGGTTTTTTAAATAAATTTGATGAGGTTAAGAACGGCTCAACTTTCTATAAATCTTTAATGGACCAGAAAATTCCAGAATTTTGTACTAAAAGTATTATAGTATTTGATGCAGATGTTCCTCAAATAACCAAACATAAAAATGCAATAAAGCTTCCCGGTCATCTTCCTCCAGATCAATTAATATTTGATTTTCTATTTAAATTACCTGCAGATGACGCTTTTTGGCTCAATAAGATTCAATACACTAAAGAAGTTTTTTTGAATGATGCCGCACACATACTTGATAGACTAAATTTGAATGATAACCCGAATGATGATTACGATCTTTTAGCTTTATTAGAAATTGATAGAAACAATGGTAACAGTAAGATTCGCGATCTTTTTAAGAAATTCTATCAGTCAGAAAATTTACAAAGAATGTTAAAAAAAGTCACGACTAATCCATTTAGATATTATTTGACTATCAATCAAGGTGTCCGTGAGAAGTTTGTACGCGACTTAACTACAAGATTAACCTTTGTCTTGACTGAAGGTTATCAAATTGATATGGCATATGTTAAAGTTGCATTAAGTTCGGAATAAATTCCGAAATTAAAGGACTCATATTTTTCAATGATTAATTTTTATACTCCTCTTCGCTATCCAGGTGGAAAGGGGAAGTTTGCACCATTCGTAAAAGCTTTATTCGAAGCTAATAACCTAACTGGTGATTATCTCGAGCCTTATGCGGGAGGAGCTGCAGTAGCTTTAGATTTACTATATAGTGGTTATTGTAAAAATATTCATATAAATGATTATGATATTGCCGTTTTTCATTTTTGGAAATCAATTATTGAAGAAACTGAATCTTTTCTAAAGCTTATTAATGATACCCCAGTAACCATTGAAGAATGGCATAAGCAGAAATATATTCTTTCGAAGCCTCAAGATTTTAGCCAACTTGAGCACGGGTTTGCGACTTTCTTTTTGAACCGTACTAATCGGTCAGGAATATTAAAAGGCGGCGTAATTGGTGGGAAAAATCAAAATGGTAACTATAAGTTAGATGTTCGTTTTAATAAGGAGAACTTATCAAAACGTATTGAAAAAATTGGTTGTCATAGCAATAGAATTAAAGTCTATAACTATGATGCTTTAGAGCTACTTAATAAAGTTGATAACCTCCTACCAAAAGATTCTTTAATTTATCTTGATCCTCCCTATTATGTTAAAGGGCAAGGACTGTATCGTAATTTTTATGTACATAAAAATCATGTTCAAATTCGCGAAGCATTAGATAAGATAACAACAAAATGGATTGTTTCTTATGATAATTGTCAAGAAATTAAAGAAATATACAATGGATATAAGCAAGAAGACTATGATTTAAATTACAGCGCTTATTTTAAAATGAAAGGCTCAGAGGTCATGATTTATTGTAAAACTATAACGCCAATCGATATGTCTATTAAAAAATCAAGCCAATTATCTTTATCGGTTTAATAATACGAATTAGCTAAGTTTTTAAATGAAACTTAGCTAATTCGTATTTTGAGAAGTTGTCTACTTATAAAGGATAATACTCGACTTCAAATATCCATACTGAACTAATATTTTTTGATAAAGAACCGCCAATATCCAATCCGTTATTAGCAATTTCTGCCGCAATCCTTCCTCCACCAGTTAATTCTTCTTTAAACTTTATTGTTACTTGATGTCTTAATAGGTGACCATCCAGTCTATCAGATGCCATTGTTCGTAAATCAGGATCCAATCGAACCCAATCCTTTAACTCATCAGGGATATAAGGCTCTTTACGAGGGATACCAAATTCACTATAAACTTCTTTAACAATTTCACCAGATTGATTAAATTGCGCACTTATACCTAAGTTAGAGCAGACAGAGTTCAGTAAACTTGTATCAACACTTATATTTCCCTTTTTATCAAAAAATTTAGCATCTCTTAAAGTTATTTTTTTTGCACCTAAGGAACTTGAAATTCGTCTAAATGCAACTTCTTTCTCTCGAGCTAAAGTTAATTCATAATCACATGGCCTAATATAAACATCTTCAAGTAAAGGATGTTTTATATAAAAACTTCCATTTGTTGGTCTATCACCAATATCAAGTTTTATTTCTTTCGCTTCTAACGGAGATAAACAATGAATATCTGTAGAGAGACTTAATTCATTTTGAATTTTCTTTAATATTCCCTCCTTCATAGAAGAAAATACTTTCATTTCTTTTTTATTTCCTATTCCCTTTTGAAGCAACTTATTAAAAGGATAAGCTAATGGCCCCCAAAAAAAATTATTAAATGAGATTGCTATATCTAACATCAACTTATTATCAAATTTTATTTTTGAGCTATTCGCTAGCTCTAATAATTTCTCATCATCAGCAACTAAAATTAGTTGTGGTTTATTTTCCACTTAAATTCTCACTTAAATTAATAATTTTATTAATGAAATAATAGCAAATAAAAATTATTAAAAATTTCTTTTTTGATTAAATGATAAGGTAATTTAAGTTACTAATTGACAAATAAGGTAAGATAACTTACCTTTACCTCATGAACAACAAAAAGCCCCGGAACTTTGGACGGCGACGGGGCTTTGCATAACGCGAGGTAAGTATGAAACAAAACCCTATTCCTAGTCAAACGACTTCACGCCTATATCAACACCCTACTGTTGAAGAACAGCGCCCTTCTCGTTTCGCTATTATTAAAGCGAATGTCATCGACTTCCTTATATTCATTACCCTTTCATTCATCCTTTGGGTGATTGCTGTAGCCGCTGCATCTTGGATGATGGGAGGCTAATCATGAATGCTCAATTCAAACCACATCCAGATGGTGTTAAAGCCTATATCGGCCATGACCGTTTAACTGGTCTCTACTCTGCTCGTATCGGCTGGACCGTCTATGCAGCTAATGCAAACGGTAGTGTGCTGTACACCGTAAAAGATGAAGTGAAGACACCTTTAAATGTTGAAGAGTTTAAGGCGAAGCGTCCTAAGGTTTATACAACCTTAATGAATGAGATTAGCTTCCAGCGCAAAAAAGCATTAGCAGTGGCCCTAGAACTTAGCAACATCCCTTCGTATGACCGCAAAGCTTATAAGAAGCACGGCTTTACAGGTTCAAAATAAGGATAAGAAAAATGAATGCAGCAATTAATCCAGCAGTTTTAAATAATGAAAGTGCTAACTACTTTGAACAGTTAGCAGCGATTAGCGTATCTGGACATATCGAAAAGAAAAACAACATGTCATATCTGTCTTGGGCTTGGGCCGTGGACAAACTA
>Ga0105250_10000969_pt1 | contig 16781 bp, 14 predicted proteins | sample KBSS54metaG_FD_80425 | JGI IMG/M metagenome (GOLD analysis project Ga0105250, IMG submission 80425) | Switchgrass rhizosphere microbial communities from Kellogg Biological Station, Michigan, USA - KBS S5-4 metaG | ecosystem: Host-associated > Plants > Roots > Rhizosphere > Soil | place...
CGATCGCAGAACTGGATCGGCGGTAGCCGTCCCGGCAACGCGCTGTTTGTTCCACCACCGACTACAGAACTCGATGGCTGTCTCGACGCCCTCGAGCGGTTCATGCACGAAAGCGAGTCCCGACTGCCGGCGCTCATCAAGGCGGGCCTGCTTCACGTCCAGTTCGAGACGATCCACCCCTTCCTCGATGGCAATGGGCGCATCGGCAGACTACTGGTCACATTGTACCTCTGCGTCAACGGCGTGCTGCGCAAGCCGCTGCTTTACCTCAGCCTGTATCTCAAAACTCACCGGAACGACTATTACCGGCTGCTGCAGGAAGTTCGCGAACGGGGAGCTTGGGAGGCTTGGCTCGACTTCTTCCTGACCGGTGTTGCTGACACCGCCAACCAAGCCTTCGACGCTGCAACTCGCATCGTCGATTTGTTCAAGGACGATCGCGAGCGGATCACGGTTGAGAGCGACCGCGCCGGGTCAGCGTTACGGGTCCATGACCATTTTCAGCAGAACCCGTTTCTTACTGCTAACCAACTGGTCGAACGCACGGGACTATCGGCACCGACAGTCAATGCTGCGCTTGCAGACCTGGAGCGTTTGAGTGTGGTGGACGAAATCACGGGCAAACGACGCGGCCGGGTCTTCAGCTACCGTCGATATCTCGCGATCCTCAGTGAGGGCACAGAGCCATTGCCCTCGCGAGCGATCTGATGTCAGTTTTTGGGGACGGACCGGAACGGCAGGTTATAGTCGCACAAATGGGATAGCAGACGTTCTGATGATTCGTTGGCGGCGTCCGAAGCCAACGCTCTGCGCTCATTGACCAGCGGACTATCTATCCCCTTTTCTGGACGGATAGCTTACAAAGTGCTGCCTATTCACAGGTCGAACGGCAATCTGCCCTTAAGGCCATTACCGGATGCGATCTCCTTGATCGCTCGCCATACCTGCTTCTTCGACGGCTCGGGAATGGACGCGATATCGTTTCTTACTGAGGTCAGGAACGATTGACCACCGTCCCGCTTCGCTATGGTGCTGAGGATGCGCTCCACGTCTCCTGACCGCGCAGCCGCGAATGCGACGTCTCGCGGCCGCCATTTCGAATGCAGGGCGGCCTCCGCCAAAGCCTTGCGCGCGATCTTGCAGCGGTCCCAATCCAAGAACATGAACACGAAGGCGAGGAAGTCTGGTAAACGCTCCTGCTGTAGTTCCCTGTATACTGGCGGGAACACTGCCACGAGTAGCGCCGACGCCGAAGGCCCCTTCTGCTCCATGACATATGGCAGCAGTCGGGCGGCGGCGCGAACGTAACCCCGCTTGTTCACCGAGGCCGAGTCCCAAAGCAGTCTGGAGGCGGCCTCAGCGGCCTGATATGAAATATCCAAGGTCCGACGAACCATGATTGCATTTGCCAGAAGCTCTGGTTCCGCCAGCAGACGCTTGCGCGTCACCGGTGCAGCTGCATCCAGCGCAACTAGGTTGCGGTTCATGATCGCCGTTGAGACGGCTGTGAGCCCTACACGGATTCCGCGAGGGCCATCCATTTCGGCACCGGCTCGATCTAACAGGTTCGCGAGCAACCTGTCCTGGCCCGGGTCTGGCTTCCGGAGCAGCGCCTCCTCAAGGCACTTGGCAGCGATGACGCTGCCACGGCGGCCGGAAAGGTCTGGGAGTATCCCGGCTACGAGTGGCAGAAGATCTTCCGCAGGCAGGGGCACACCTTCAACGATGCGCGCTAGCAGTTCGCTCGAACCAGGCTGGCCACGAATCGCAGCAAGGATCCTGCTCCGGGATTCAGATCTGTCGACGATCGTCCGCAGTTGGCCCGCGGACGCCCCGAGTAGAACGCCTTGCAGCAGGGTGGAACGGCGGGGATCGTTCTCGTCGAGGACATCGAGGATCCAGTCGACATCCGGTGACGTCGGTTGGAGCAGATCCTTCATCATCGCATCGACCGGGCCTGAAGGGTCCGCATGGACGACCACATCGCGCACTGCCCGCGCCGAGCCCGTCCTATATGCTGCCTCCACTACTACGTCGTTGAGCGCGGAACTCCGAAGTCCGTTCATCCGACGTAGGTGGTCCGCCTCGGATGAGATCTCATCGGCAGAGGCCTGCGACAGGCAGTCGCGCAGAAGACCCGAATGCCTGTCGGCTATAAGATGAGGTAGCATGCGATGGTGCGCCCGCGACCTCTCCTCAGCCGTAGCCTGGACCAGGCTCTCAGCCAGGGGCCCCTCGATCCCAGCGTCGGATCTGAGCGCTGTGGGTATTAGCTCGGGCGTTGCAAGCATAATCTTCATCAGATCTTGGCCGGAGAGGTCCGCCAGCATCCGCGACACCGGGTCGAACGGCTCGACGCCCGCAAGGCCTTGGGCGATGCCGCTCAGGAGAAAGTCTCCGTCGTCCTCTTGAATTAGCACCGGGATGGCAGATACGGCATCGGCAGGATTCCCTGCAGCGAACGAGGAGGTCAGCGACCGTATCGATCGCGCCAGCGAGAGTCGCCAGCGCGTGTTCCCCAGTTTCGTGATGAGCAGCTGTAGGAATCGCCACGCTTCGGCCGGCGGGAAGTTGGCGACGGCCGCCTGAGCCGCCCTAGTAAACTCCGGTTCAAGCCCCATGACGAGGTCCGTCCGCCGGGAAGAGCGTGTGTTGGCGATGTCAAGCAGGCCTAATGCGGCGTGCGGTTCGGCATCAACCTTCGCGGACAGCTCGCCCCAGAGCAGAGACAGTCGCAGCGCACGTGGGCTCCCCTCTTCATCCTCTGCCATTTCCCCGAAGACATCTAGCCCCGACAGCGACGGGTGCGGCGCCCGGAAGACGGCGTCGACTATCCGCGAGGCCCAGTGATGCCTGGGTGCACCGACCTTGCTGCCGTCGATGCGACGTCCCTTCCAGTCGGAGAAGTTGGGTCGGGCGTCGACAGGGGCGAAGACCAGATTGAAGCTCCTCTTCGCGATTGACCGCGGTGAGTTGCAGAAGGTCGACACGGTGAAGTGGCGACGCATGGAAGGCCAGACGGCGGTCAGGATGCGAAGCGCAATAGTATCGGGCGACGCCGCCCCGAAGACCGCGACCGCAGACGCGTCCTCCAGGAAGAGCGCTTCGAGCAGCTCGATCCCGGCGCCATCCACCGCGGGTAGAGGCCGAGCCTCTGACGTTTCGATAGACAGCCGCTTGCATGGGACGGTCGGCCCTACTTTAGTGACGACCGCCGCTAGCGCTCCCGGATCCACGCCCGATATCCAGTCCGGCATGGGGATCAGGAGCGACCGCGTCCGGACGCATCCGGCGCGAGGCGCCTCCCTGTCCTGCCAGGTCTTCGCGAGCACATAGTGCGATCCGCTCGGCAGCGGGTAGCAGGTCAGATAGGGCGCGAACTTTTCCCCCGGCGCCAGCGGACCGGCAAGGTCCGACAGGCGGTCAATGAGATCCTGATCGCGCGGAGGCAGCCGGATGGTGCCGGACAGAAGTTCATGTCCGTGTTGATATCCGTGAAGCTGCTGGTCGATGATCACTTCGCCTCTCAGTCGCCAAGCGCCCAGGCGAGTGGCAGCGTTACGTCCGGATCCTCGATCACCACCCCGTCTCGCATCAAAGCCGTGTATCCAACCTCGGACAAATCCCGTCCCTTCAGCGAATCCCGGAACTGCTTATTCGTCGCGCCCCGCAGGTTACCACCGACGATCGACATTCCGAACACCTCGATGTCCAGCCGACTGGGCGTCCTGATCCTACCCGCGAACATGGGGAACTGCGTCTCGAGATACCGCATCGGCCCGGCCGCCTTCGCCCCGTCGTCGAGCATGTCCCACGCCGTCACGACAACTGCTACGCGAGGCTTGGTACCATCCGGTCGCTCACGAAGGAGGAGTGAGAGATAGCGCAGTAGTTCGCAGAAGCCGACCTGCGCTGGAAGTACGTCCCGCTTCTGCGCGAGCTCCGGCTGTTCCCCCTCATTGGCCGTCTCGGCAGTGGCGTCGGGTTGCGCCGGAAGCACCGTGACGATCTCAACCTGCGCGTCCTCCTGCTCGGCCACCTTGGGCGCGCCAGCGTCCCCGATCGGCTCGCCGTCCTCATCCTCGTCGTCGCCGTAGGTGTCGTCATCGTCGTCAAGGTCGTCGTCATCCTCATCCTCATGACCTTGGAGGATTTCGCGCGCCGTGACCCAATCCATCGGCTGCAGATTCAATTTCGAATGCGCGCGCACGAACAGGATGGCCGAGGATGAGTCCTCAAGCGCCTTCATCCAGTCCTTCGGCAACTCGTAGGTCTTTATCGCCCGCGACCACAGCTCACCCGTGATGTCCGGGACGGTCAGATTTCGAGCCTCACCGGCGCCGTCGTCGCTGCAGATCTCGATGCTGAAGTCGCGCCGCCCGCTCTCGTCCATGTTCGTGTCGCTGCGTGGAGCGAATTGCCGAGCCTGCAGATAGGCCACCGCCTGATTCACATATTCGATGTTCCCCGGCAGGTTCTTCGCCCGGAGCCTTCCCTTCCTCGCGGCAAAGGCCAGCCAGAGTCGGGCAATGTAGTTCGTTTTGCCTGAGGCTGGTCCGCCCACAAGAATGATCGATCCCTTCTTCATACGTCCCTCCGGAAAGATGCCAACTTCCGATCATTTGAATCGGGGTCGGTGGCCGGCCAGAAGTCGGGCGGGGGCGGTCCTGCCGTCAGGGTCATGCTGAAGAGTTCGGCTACGCCTTGACCCGGATTGATGTCATCGTTCCAGGAGAATGAGGCGATGAGAGCGATATCGGCCTCGAAACCGAAGCTCCTACCGCATTCGAGCAGGATTTCGGCCTCGGCCTGTGGGAATGCCACCTTGTCTTGCCATGTCGGCACGACAATCAGACGTGGACGGGTCTCCTTCAGCAGGTTCGCCAACCGTTCGATCAGGAGCTTCGCCCGGTATCTCGCATGCGCAACCCGTCCTGGGTTGCCGAATTGCCGGCCGTCCACCATGATCCAGATGACGCTGGAGGCTCCAAGAAACGCAAAACGGTCGGTATCGTCACGATCGATGAGCGCGCGCGACCACTCGCCCGGCAGGTCGGGCAGCAGCATGTCAAATATGCGATCGTCCTCATCGCGGCGGAGGCGGAGATGGAGGAAGCCTGCTTCGCGGTCGTTCGACAGAGTCGTGTGGACTGTAATCTGCTCGGGTGGGTTGCCCTTCTGCCATGTGCGGCTGCCACGCGTGATCTCCTCGAACGCCCGCAGAGTGTCGCTGTCGGCAAAGGAGAATCCCTTAAAGGAGCCGTTGGACAATAGAAGGTAAGCGCTCACCAGGGCGGCGGTCTTACCCGCACCCGCAAGCCCGACGACGCCCACCAAACATGCAGGCCTGCTCTCCGTTATAGCATTGACCTGCGCGATGCCCAGCGTGCGGCTTGCCGGCAGGCTGCGTAGTACGTCATCGGGCGCTGTCAGCACCGGCATGCCGACGCGACCTGCGTCTGCAATGGATGCATCGTCCTCGCCGCCAACCGACCCTTCGCCGGCATCCTCTTCGCCCTCTTTCTCCTCTTCATCTTCCACATCGAGCAGGGGACGGTTCTCGCAATCGTCCGGCGGGTTGCCCAGAACGCAGGTCTTCGTGGCATTGAAGGTGCAACTGGAATTCTGGCAGGGTCCGCGCATCACGCCGCTCCGGCCGTCCGGCGTTCCATCGCGATAATGGAGGCCTCGAGAAGCGCCCGGGCGCCCCAATCCCTCGCATCGAGCTCGATGGCGCAGGTGCTGGCGATCTCGCTAGAGGCCACTGCCGCGACCAGGGGGAAGACAGTCGGTAGCTGCACGGCCCATTGGCCTTCGAGCGACTTGCCGAGTTCCTCCCGCTCGGCGCCTAACGCCTCCAGCAGCGCCTTCAATGAAAGGCGTTCGGTCGCCTCTACCCCCCGGAGTACGGCATGGCGGAAGCCATCGCCGGGGAGCCGGCGCAGCAGCGTTGCGCCCTCGAGCCCCGACGCGATGGCGCGACAGTAAGGCTTGCGATCGGACAGTGGGCCCGCAAGGAGTCCGCTGTATTCGCCTAGCACCCACCACAAGAAGTCCAGTTCCTCCCTATCAAGATCCTGATTTTCCTTCAGGGCCTTGATCACGGGGGCCGTCGCCTTCCTGTACGCTGCGTTGGCGCGCGAGCCAGCAGCGTCGTTCTCGGGGATCGTGAGAGTACCGACCTCCGGAACTTCCTGCCGCCGCCGGGCGGCATGCGCCACATTCCGCACGCGAGCGCGGCAGGCCTCGATCAGATCCTTGCGCAGCTCCTCCATCTTGGGATGCTCGAGCTGGTCCTGAAACGTCAAGGCCGACCACAGGGACGCGGCGAGCGCGTCGGCGGGGCTCCAGCCACTGCCGTCAATGGATGTTTCCTGCACCAATTCGAGGGCGCCGACCGCCAAACAAATCACTGCCTGTTGCTCATTTCCATTCAGGACGAAAGCCGCGCTCTTGTCGCTGATCGCCTTCTCCGCCTTTGGCGCAAGAAGCGTCCCCAACTCGGCGCCGCCGAAGCTGGCGGCGATAGAGGCCGCAGCCTGTATGGCCTGTCGAGTCGTGAGCTGAGAGAGGTCCGCCGTGAGCGTTTCCACTGCGTGATTGCGTGCCAGAACATCGTCATTCGTCGGCTGCGGCCAGATGATCTGGGCGTACTTAGCCATTCGGCTCATGCAGTCTCCCCCTTGCGTTCAATCTCTGCCGCGACGAGCATCTGCTCGATCTCCTCGGCTCTTCCGTGCCTGACTGCCCGACGGAACAGTCGCCTCTCCATGGCGTGGTCCATCCTGCCCTCGGCGTTTCGTATGATTCCGAACTCGACGAACGCTGCCCGCCGCCGTTCGTCGTCCAGTAGCTGGAAGAACCGGATCTGAAGATCGCGAATGTCCTGCGTGGGTTCTGGCTCCGCTGAAACCGGATCCAAGGGCTCGACCGGTTCGATCTCCTGTTCCGCCACGCCGCCGCCGTCCGCCGACACCAATGGCCCAACACCACCGTCGATTTCCATATTGCCGTCATCGTACGCATCGAGAACCTGCGCCGAAGGCTCTTCAACGAGCTCGAGGACGACCTGCGCATGACCATCATTCTGGGCTCCCGGCGGGGGAGCCTTCTTGAAGTTAGGTGACGCCAGGACCTGCCGCTCTGCCCTGTCCTCCATAAATTCGTCGTCACGCTTAAACCGCGCCATGTCCTCGTCCCAGGTCCGGGGGTTGATGGTCACGGCCAGCGCGTCCTGCGGTTCGTCCCACTCAAATGCCAAGATATTGTACTTATACGTAAAGCCGTGCTTAAAGTCTTCCGGCGCCGTCGCCCCTGCCGCCAGCATCATGAGGTCACGGCCGTCCTCGACCTGATGGACATCCAGACGGGGGAAGTGCTCATGGCCCGATATGAACACGCGCGCACGGCCACGAAGGAAGCCGCGTGCCTTATCCGAATCCTGGAACCAACTGAGGGGATGATGCGACAGGACGACGATTTCCACGCCGTTTTCCTCCGGCAGGATGCGCTGCCGCGCGCCGAGGATCAGATTTCCCTTTTCGTCCCTCTTCGAGCATGTGATCGCGGAGTTTAAACGAACGAACCTGATTGAGCGACCCTTGGCCAATTCGAGCTTCGCGCTCTTGGAGATGCCGCCGTTCAGATCGAGGTCGCACCTGTAGTCCAAGGCGAAGCCCTTATAGGCGTCGAACCGCCTATAGAGCGTCTTGCAGTCCTCCGCATGATCGAGGTGGCGATCGAGCCAATACTCCCCGCCCTTGTGAAAGGCGAAGAGGACGGTTTCCAAGGTGTTCGTGATGGCATTCCGGTCGATATCGTGATTGCCGGGCACCATCTGGACGTCGGTGCGCTTGCATCCGATCGCGTCCGTCAACTGAGCTAGCCATTTCCCAGCATCAGAGTATTCCGTGTCCTTTCCGGAGTAGGCGATGTCGCCGGTGACAATGACACCCGCCGCCTCAACGCCGAACTTGCCCACTTCAGTCCGGGCGTCCTCGATCAAGCACCTCTTCGCTTCGTCGTTAGACGCGATCAGACCCCCATCCTTCTCCTGGCCGAAGTGAATGTCGGAAACATGGACGTATATAGCCTTCAAATTTGCCCCCACCCACAGTTACGCCGGGAAGTTGTGTAAACCTCGAAGTTTATAGGCTCGCTGTCACTTTGGCACTAGGAACGAACGGCAAGTTTCGATGGCACGGTCCGGCCCTCCAAAGGAGAGCTAGACGGCAACCGCAACGCGCACTAAGAAACCAACCGCAGACCCGAACCTTCGATGACAGCTGCCGATGTTTCCTGGCGAATGATGCCAAAAAGGAGGCTTTCCAGTTCATCGACCGGGATTCCCACGGCATCGGCGATATCCGTCTTCGTCAACCGTTCCGACCACAGGTCACTCAGGACACGCTTCCAAAGCACTGATGTCTCGCGCTCAACGCCGATCGGCTCATCGCTGCGATAGCCGCGATGAGAAAGCTCGATGCAGGCTGAGCGATACTGCCAGTCAGAAAGCAAATCGATGTCCCGAAGTCGATATGCGAGCGCCATCGCAGAGACTCGCCATCGTACTTTCTTCGTGATGATGTCGTCCACCGTCACAAACCTGGGCAGGTGCGCTAAAACATCGTTCCTTGGCATGAGAAAGGCGGACGCGAACTTGTTGGCTTCGTATTCGGCACCACGCTCATGCTTAGGCCCCTGATGCCTATGGAGAAACAGGTGTCCGAGCTCATGGCTGCAATCGAAGATGCTATGCTCAGGCGTCTTAAAGTTATTTAAAAAAATAAAAGGTGTTTCATCCCGCCAGAACGAATATGCGTCGACGTTCTTTGTGGCCTCGGACAGCGAAAAGACTCGCACCCCCTTTGATTCTAGCAACTTGATCATATTGGTAACCGGACGCTCGCCCAGCTGCCAAGCTTGCCGCAGATCGACAGCCGCCTGCTCCGGATCTTCGTGTACAAGTACGGGGAAGTCCACACTAGGAAGTGTGAATTCCTTCTCCACCCAGTCCGAGACCAACAGGCCCAGGCCCCCGGCGGCGATGGCCGCCTCGCGCTCCTTCGCACTCATCTTCTTGAGGCTGCGAAAGCTGATCGCTTCGGTCGAAATCTCTTCGACGTCGTCTCCCGCAAAGAAATCGATGGGATAGTCGAGCGCCGCGGCAATCTTCTGCAATGACTCAGGCTCTGGCTCGTTCAGTCCCTTCTCCAATCGGGAAATCGTAACCGCCGTGAGCCCGCAAAGCTCAGCGAGCCCCTTTCCGGTCAGCCTGCGCCGCTTTCGGGCGAGGCTTAGCCTGTTGGGATTGAACATACTCTAGTTACTTCTTTCGACTGATCCTGACCTCATAGTCATCGCCGTCACCCGAAGACGGTCCGATTCCGGTCTTCGGATCCGGACCGAGCCAGTCTTCCGCATCAGCGATGAGGATGCGCTCCCGGCAGATCGTGAAAGTGCCTCCTTGTACGACAGGGCGGGAAAGCTCAACGTTACCCACCTCATCTACCATCAGCGACCACAGCTCGTACGTGTCTGTTTCTGATGGCGCAGGCACGAACACCGGAGCTTCCGGGAACAAACCCAAATTGCCCTCACAAGCGCGTTCCGCCCCCGCACCCTTTGGCGAACGCGGCTTGGGATCGTTCTTACCCATTGCAACGTCGACGTTCTGGAACGTCACTTTGAGCCTTTTTTCCTCATTCACGATTGACTCGATACCTTCGGATCGGTCGATCCTCCAATTCGGGCCGACGAACTGGTTACGCAGCTCGGCTAGCCCGTAATGGTGAGCGAAGGTGCCCCAGGCGTTCAATGCGAAGTTCCGGGTGACGTTGTTCGCCTGACCGATCGCGACCGCCGCGCAGCGGATCAACTTTCCGCTGTCCAGACCTAACTCGCGAAGCTTCCCTTGGGCATCATCTTTTTCCCAGATTACCTGCTCGGCATACTGGCGCATCTACGCACCCCGTGTTAATTTTTGATGCCGCATGTGTGGCACAAAATCTTAACATGCACAAGCTTGTCTTTAAATTTGGTCCTCAACTCGCTGCGGCTGCCTTCGGCTGCTTCACAGATCAACGGCCTCTCGGGAAATTCGTGCATCGTGAACAAGCACTGGCAACGGTCAATCACGAAGATTCGATCTTTATGATCATGTCGAACTGAACGTAAGATCGGTATCAGGAAGCGCTAAACGGGCGTCGAACGGCAGCAATGGCGGCGGAATTGATCGGCTCGCGCGCTGCAAGCCGGTATCGAGAGCGCTGGGCATAATGCACACCGTGCAAAACGCAGCCGTTGCCCCCTGTTGATCGGTATTTTTCGCTTTGCGCAGCCCTGGGCAAATACTTGGATTCAGCGCCTGCTCCTCAAGCCCACGACATCGGCTTCCGTCACTGTCGCACGAATGGGAGTCAGATCGCCGAGCGTGCCATCGAGATCTCGGCGCGCTTCGAACAGATCCCTGGCCTGCTGCAGATTGAGCCAGAACTCAGCGTCGGTGCCGAGCACGTACGCGAGGCGCACAGCCATCGGCGCGGTGATTGACCGGCGATCATTCATCAGCTCGCTGATGCTATGACGCGAGACGCACATAGCCTGGGCCAATCGATCCTGCGTCACCCCGTCGAGCGTCAGGAAATGCGCGCGCAGCACATCGGACACGCGTGGCGGCTCAATCGAGCGAGAGTTCTCCTTCATTGAAATCCTCATCGGACATTTGCTGCAACCGGAGCGCGAAGGCCCGGTTGATGTCGTAGTCCCAGGCGAAGCTGACCACCCAGACCGCGTCGATCGGCGCGGCGAAGCGGCCACCGCCCAAGCGCACTACGCTGGTGAAACCGCCGATCGTCGACCAGCTCCGGGCGGCAAGCAGTAGGCAGGTTTTCCAGTGTGCTGCCGAAGCCAGGGCCGCTGGGATGCTGGGGTCGCCGCCATGCGTGAAAATATGGGCGAGCGTCGGGTCTTCGATTTGATTCATTATATCCTCCGTGAAACGGGCTGCTGATGGCAATCCGCTTGGTCGGAGGAGAAAATCCAGTGTGGATGGCGAACAGAGGTGCCCACTCGCGCAGGGTCTGGGCGTGAGACTGTGTCTTGGCTTCAACGCCGCAGCGAAAGCGGATCGTGAGCCGAACCCGGGAGATGACTTCGCGAACCCGGGTCCGGAACCACCAGACGATCGGTTCGTCGCCGAGCTGAGCGTCACTCCTGAAAATGTCGAGCAACCCGTCGAGCGCGCGCCCCACGGAACGGCGCGACAGGGCGATGTGAGCAAGCTCATTTGCGACTGTAAAGCGTCCGCGCCCCGGATCGCCGCCCATATTGTTAGATAGGGCGAACTGGAATTCGTCGAGAAATGCGTCGCGAAGCGGCTTGATCGCTGTCTTATAGCGAAAGCTTCCCTGCTCAAAGATCTTCGCATCCGGGGCATCGACGAGCGCGCGGACCGCGTCGTAGCTTAGGCGGACGGTCGGCTCGCCGCGCAGCAGCAAACGATTCAGATTGCTGCCTGCGACGATATCGAGATCGAAACTGCTGTTGTAGCTGACCGGCCGGCAATTTTGCGCGACGGCTTGGGCGCTGTGCGAAGTCGTCCGCCAGTTGGGACTTTCCCAGAGGTCGAAATGAGGGCTGGCTGGCGTCATAGTAGGGATGTAGGCTATAGCCTTACAGTTTCAAGTGGCGGTTATAGATTTTTTCTCCGGTGGCCCCCACCGGCGACAGTTGCTCAGCCGAGCCTAAGAGCGTCCAACGAAAGGCAGATTATCGAGGCTCGTTTCACTAAAGCTGTCAATCCATACTATCGGATATCGTGCGCATTCGGAGGCTCACGAACCGCCTTCCACCTTTGTGGTCGCCTTGTCCGTTCCAACACCCCGATGAATGAACGGCGGTTTTCAGGGAGTCGTTTCGGGAGGCCGAACGGCCGCTCTGAGGGCGATCACGGCGAAGGATGTGGCGGTGCTCAAATTGGCGGCTTCGTCACAGAACACCGTGTTCACACCCCTCCGCTGCCAAACGGCTTACGCCATTCGTACGTAAATCGGCAGGTTCGTCTGACGCGTCTTAATACTATCGAGCCTAATGGTGCTGGCTGGAAAGCCCCGTCGGGCAACTGTCAGGAACGAGGTCAGCGCAACGCCCGCGACTGCTGTTTCCACTCCCGCTCTGGCGGCATCGGCAACACCACTGCCGCGCTACGCTCATTCACCGTCTCGATCCGCACCGGCCGCACTTTTTCCCGCCACTGCGCCATGCACACGATGCACCAGAACCGGCGGCACACTTCGGGCATGCGGTCATCCCATCCGCGCTGCTGAAAATGCCACCACAAGCCGTGGGGATCGAATGTCATGGAATGCCCGCAACGGCAGACCGGGCGCACGACCAAGCGCAGCGCCGCGGCATCGGTGATCGAGGTGGGCTCCATCAGGCCCGCCGCGTTCCAGCGCGGCATGGCGCGTCACAGTTTCAGGCCGAGCTGCTCGGCTTTGGGCGGCGCGGCTTGCAGGCGTTCGGCGACGGCGCCGGCGAGCTCGCGCGCGGCGTCCTCGCGCAGGGTGGGGGAAGGGGCGGTGATGCCGACGCGCGCCCAGCCAGGGGCCTCCAGGATCGCGTCCGCCATGATGTCGAGGTCGATTCGTTCCATGGCGACAGTTGGAACATAATAGGAACAAATGCGCAAGCCGGCCTGCGATTTGACTCTGCGCGGCGGGCGGCAGACATCTGGGCAATGTGCAACCTTTACCGCCTGCGCGCCAACCAGGCTGAAGTGGCCCAGATCTTCGTGGCCGAGGCTGTGCCGGGCGTGAACCATGCCGACGAGGTCTATCCTGGCTATCCCGGCCTGGTCGTCGCACATGGTCGCGTCGGCGCCATGAATTGGGGCTTTCCCGTGGTGCTTAAGGGCAAGCAAGGCCAACCGCTCAAGCCCAAGCCCGTCACCAATGCCCGCGACGACAAGTTGCACACGCCGTTCTGGCGCGACAGCTTCGCCCGGCGGCGCTGCCTGATTCCGGTAAGCCAGTGGGCAGAGCCGGAAGGCGAGGCGGGCCGCATGACGCGCACCTGGTATGGCATGCCCGGCGGCGAGGTCTTTGCTATCGGCGGGATCTGGCGCCAGACCGCTGAATGGGGGCAGACTTACGCCATGGTCATGGTGGAGAGCAGCGCGTTGATGACCGATGTTCACGATCGCATGCCGGTGGTGCTGCGGCGGGATCAGTGGAGCGCGTGGCTGGACGGAGAGCCAGAGACGGCCTTTGCGCTGTGCCGCACTTGGCCGGGTTCGCTGTCGATCGAGCGCGCGGCCGATCGCTGGGCGGGCGGATGATTGAAATCGCTCAACGTCGGACAGTCAGCGTGCCGTGAGTCGGTCAATGAACGCCTCCGCCTCGCGCAACTCCTCGGCGTCCTTGGCATTCCTCAGCAAAGGCTTGAGATGGTATGCTAACAGATCGGCGTCGCTGCCATTTCTACCCGGCGTTTCGTCGAGGATACGGATCAAATGCCGGAGGCCGAGGCGATGCGCGAAGAGCCGATATGCTCGATCTTGTGCGTGAGGACGTCCAGCAAGATAGTGTCTGGCAAGACGGCGGTAGTCCTCTCTCCTCAACGATATATGTTCGAGCAGTCTGATTCCTTCGCCAGACGGATGGTGCTGAAGCAGCCATTCTACTGCCGCTTCAGATTGCATGCTCCTAAGTACAGCCACGTGGGCACGCATTTTCTCGTCCATGCGCTCAACCTATCATCGGCATGTTCGCTTTCTACCCAAAACCACAAGCCGCAAGTTGGCGATAAGGGTCATCCTTTCACGCCCGCGTCCGCTGACGGCGCCAACGCCACATTGAGCACCTGCGCCAAGCGCCAACCCGCCTTGGCCAGTTGCTCGGCCGCAACGCGACGGGCCTGGGCATCATAGCCGGCCGGCAGCGCAATCGGCGCGTGCGAGTCATCGCAACCGGGCTGCGACTGCACAGTGTAGACAACCTGCTTGGCGATTCCGAACGAATCGCGCGCCCAGTCTTCCGGAGTGCCGGCCGACCAAGCTGCCATCTCCTGGCGCGTGATCCGCTTGCCCAATTGCTTGGCCAAGTGCTGAGCATCGGGATCGATCTCGCCGACCACCACGGTGTCCCAATAGCCATGGAGGTTGACTGTGCGCGGCCCGCCAAGGGCCAGGGCCAAGCAGTTGCCGCCCCGGTCGTGATTGTCAGACGCATGTAGGGGCTGGTGCAGATCGCCGACGAAATGCAGCACGAACTTGAGCGCCAGCAGGCGCTCCTGCGGGCTAGTGGCCGGCGCGGCCAGTTCGCGGGCGAACTGCTCGAGCTTGGTCACGATGCACTCGGTGGCCGGGCCGGCGCTGGCCGGCGCGTCGCTCATCGGGCTTTCGGGGCAAGCCTTGGCCAGGTCGCCGTCGTCGAGCTCGATGTCGGCGAAGTGCCAGTTCTCGGTGTCCTTGTGCTCGCGGCGCCAGGCATCGGCCCAGGTGGCGCGGGCGGCCATGTCCGGGGCGGTCAAGGTATCCTGGTCGGTGGCGAGGATCGCATCGACGCGGCGTCGCGCCTCCGGCTTGAGGTACTGGCGCGCGATCAGGGCGACCACCTGGTGCCCCTCGCTGCCCCAGGCAAGCGCCGGGGCGGGCGACAAGGCGAGGGCGGCAAGGCACGGAAGGAGCAGGGGTATTCGCATGAGCCGTGCCCTGCCACAGGCGAGACCTAGGCGCCTAGGACCTTGCGACAAGTTGCGCGCCCAGATCCCGTGCGCTGGACTTGCCCTCCGGCGCTGCCACCACGCCACCGGCGTGGGTTCAACGCATCCGGGCAAAATCGCAAGCGCTATGGCCTGAAGAAGGCCTTTGGTGGCGAGCTAAGCCCCATAGAACCGGCGATAGGTTTCGACGTTCGAATCTTACGCCCTTGATGGGTGGTTTTAAGGCGGTTTCCATCGGATACCGCGCACGGAGGTCAAACTACACGATCATGAGATCGTCGGCCCGCTCCGCCCGCGCCCGACTGACCAGTTGATGCCATCGCTACGCATCAATCCCGAGACCGCTTTGCCGACCTGCTTCTCCAGAGCCGGGCGCCACGGCACGAGCGTGAAATCCCGCGACCGTTCGATCAAAGCGAAGCGTCCGCTGACAAGATCGACGGATCGGCGATAGACGCCCTCGACGCGACCGCCTTCGGCGGTTTCCCGGAACGGCAGCTTGAGATCTTCGGAAAGCTGCTCTGCGACCCGAAGCAGTTCGCGCCGCTGGAGCGCTGCAATCATGCCAGACGGAAACGTCGTGCCGCTGCCCGTCTCCTCGGCAAATCCCTGCGCCACCAGCCACTGCCGGCGGCGCGCGTGGGCGTCACGCAGGTCGTGGCCGAACCCGGCATCGCGGACCGGCTCGGGCGCGCTCGCGACCAGCTCCCGGTCGATCCAGGTCGCGGCGTCGGCATCGACCAGCCGCTCGATTGGCTGCGCCGACAGCATCGTGATCGCAACAGGACGGTCGCGTAAGCGCGCGGCCTCATAGTCGGCGACGCGCTCGAGATGATCGGGTGCAATGATCCACCGTCCCGACGGCTCACGCTCGACGATGCCGCCCGTGCGTCGCATGGCTTCAAGCCGCCGAACATGCGTCTCGGCGAAGGCTTCGGTTGCAGTTGGATCGTGGCGCAGATGGGCGTCGACATCGTAGCGCCCGCCATTCGCGGCAGCGACCCGGGCAAGGGTGCGATCGACGTCCCGCACCGTCGGTCTGATGGGTTCGATCCGCACGATCGCACCTTGCGGCAAGCGCATGTCGGTTTCGGCGCCACGGCCGATGGCTACGTAATGGCTCCGCCCATCCACACCGTCGACGATCAGATAGTGCTGATCGGCATGTTCGTCGGCGAGGCCGCGCGCCAGCACGCGGCCGACCAGCGGGCGTGCATCTGGCGCGGCAGGGTCATAAATCGCTTGTTCGACCGGTGCCCGGGCAACTGCGGCGCGGCTAAATTCGCGCTGCATGGTGCGGATGATGTCGCCGCGTTCGCCCAGGCGGCGAAGCGTGTTTGCAAGGTCAGGCGCGAGCCGGAACCGACCGGCACCGAGCGGCTCGGTCAGGCCCAGACGTGCCAGCTTCGCTAGCCTGCCAGCGCGCAGCGTCTGGGCGAACCCATCGCGAGCATGGCTTGTGACCACCCGCTCGGCGTCCGCAGCCTTGATCAGCGCGCGGTCGATCGAGGTCAGCCGTTCCTGCTCGATTTCGGCGCGCAGCGACTGCTGGATTTCGCGGGCTGTGCGTGGGCCCAGATCGAGGTCGACCAGTTCGGTGGCGCGCTCGCGAATGCCGGTCGTCATATAGTCACGGGCGATAATCAGATCGGCGCCGCGCTCGTCCTTACCGCGCACCACGATATGGCTGTGCGGATGGCCGGTGTTGAAGTGGTCGACAGCAACCCAATCAAGCTTCGTGCCCAGATCCTCCTCCATCCGCGCCATCAGCCGCCGGGTGAGGGGCTTGAGGTCGTCATATTGGTCGCCGTCTTCCGGTGACACGATGAAGCGGAATTGATGGCGATCGCGGGCCCCGCGCTCGCCGAACGCCTTTCCGTCGACGGCATCGGCGTCGCGGCCATAGAGCACACCGCGTTCTCCCTCACGCATGGTGCCGTCGCGCTGGAGATAGCGCAGATGCGCGGCGGCGGCCGACGCGCCTTTGCCGGCGAGCTTGACCACGCTCGCCTTGACGATGACGCGACGACGGTTCGCGGCGGCATGGCCACCACGGC
>Ga0105250_10000974_pt1 | contig 16697 bp, 17 predicted proteins | sample KBSS54metaG_FD_80425 | JGI IMG/M metagenome (GOLD analysis project Ga0105250, IMG submission 80425) | Switchgrass rhizosphere microbial communities from Kellogg Biological Station, Michigan, USA - KBS S5-4 metaG | ecosystem: Host-associated > Plants > Roots > Rhizosphere > Soil | place...
GATTTTTAAACATGTTGCAGAACTACAATCAATATCTAGAGCTGCTGAGAAATTAGGATATGTACAACCGAATATAAGCCAGCGCATTAAAAATTTAGAAGATGAATTAGGCGTTAAAATATTTAAGCGTAATAACAGGGGTGTCACATTAACTGAACAAGGAAAAGTTTTATTAGATTATACAAATCAAATTATGTTTTTAATGAATGAAGCGAAATCAAAAATAAATCCCAAAAAGTGGAGAGAATCTTTAACACTTGGAGCATCTCAAACCATTTCTGCGGTGAAAGTTCCTCAGCTATTCTCCTCTTTTTTGGCATGCTATAAAAATATGGATGTGAAAATAAAAACTACTAATAACGCAAAGTTACAAGAAATGCTTTTGTATGGAGAACTTGATGGAATTTTTTTAAATGGTGCATATAATGAATCACAACTGGATACTGTGTACAGTTATTTTGAAAATATGATTCTCATTTCACCAAAAGATACTCTGCTCGAAAATCAAACTTTACTTGTGAACAGTGATTCAAATTGTATCTATAGAAAGACATTATTAGATTATTGTCATATGAATAGTTTTGATCAAAAAACGATACTGGAATTTGATTCACTTGAGTCTATTATGCAAGCTGCTCATGCTGGACTTGGAATTACGATCATACCTGCTAATGTTGCGTATAGCCGGACAAGGGCAGAAACAATTCATTATGAAGAAATACCTGAAACGGTCAAAATTGATTTTGTAATTAAACGTAGAAAACAACAACCGCAAGGCTTAAAGAAATTTATTCGCTTTTTAAGAGAGTTATAAGTGTAAAACAAAGCCCCTTTCAATTTCGAAAGGGGCTTTTCGAATTCTGCACTCTTTATTTATAACAATGATTCAATTAATTTTAGCAGTTGCTTTTTTGTCTGACTTAAATAATTTCTTTTTTTAGAAGAAATACATAATCCTATCGGCATTTGAGGATCAAATCCTTTAACCTTAAACAATATATTTCCTTCTTTTAAATGAGTTCCCTTAGGAATAATACCTATCATCTCTCCAAAAATCGTTTGTGGAATGAGATGTAGTGCACTACAATTATAGACCTTTTTAAAGGATACGTTATTTTCCGATAAAAAAGCATTCACAGATTGATAATAATAACAACTATTCTCTCCTATTAAAATAGGATAATCAATGATATCTGATATTTCCACTGACTCTTTTTGTAATAACGGATGATGAGGATTATTAACAATAAATTGTATTTGTTCCTTACAAAGTGGGGTGAAGTTCACATTAGAAATATTTTTATTGTTTCCGCAAACTGCAAAATCAATTTTATTTTGGTCTACCATTTGTGATAAAAGTGCTGTATTCCCTACAACAAAATCACAATGTATATATGGTTTCTCCGCATTTAAATATTTTAATAGTGGAGGAATCAATTTTTCTGCAATCGAGTCTAATAGACCAATTCTTACCGTTCCCTTCTCCTCATTGCTTATACGCTGCGCCTGAGATATTGAATACTCCCAATGCATTAGCAAATGATCCACTTCTTCTGCAAATAATGCTCCTTCATCCGTTAACCTGGCATCCCACCCTCGCTCGAACAAAAGAAAACCAAGTTCCTTCTCTAGCTTTTTTATATGTGTTGTTACAGTTGACTGAGCATAGTTTAACTTTTTGGCTGCAAGTGAGAAAGTCCCTTCCTGAGTAATCATTTTGAACGTTTTCAACTCTTTTATTTCCATTTTTACACCTGATCTCTATCGGCATTATTGATAATTATATGATAATTTTTCAATTATCAAAATTAAAATTGTAGGAGTAAAATAAATCCATACGAAAGGGAGTGAAGAAGAAATGCCGTTTGTTACTGTTTATTATCCAGAAAATCAATTGAATAAAGAAAAGTTTAAAAAAGTAAGTAATGGTATTCACCTTGCATTAATGGAACATTTTCAGATTCCAAAAGATGATTACTTTCACATGTTTTTACCCTATCCATCTCATCAATTTTTTTACAATCCATATTATCTCTTAGAGGAGGAGAAAAAAAGAACAGATACAATGATACATGTTTCTATTACATGTGGACCAGGAAGAACAATACAGCAAAAAAGAAATTTGTATCAATCAATCTCAGAAGCTTTTTATAACCATTTAAACATCTCTACAACTAATATTTTTATTACACTAAACGAGACATCTGCTGAAAACTGGTCATTTGGTCAAGGAATAGCTCAAATGGTTACAATGAAGGAGGCAAAAGAATCATGAATGACCGTATCGAACTCAATGTTTCACAGAAAATGAGAGATACTGCTCCCGATTTTGTTGATTATAGTGAAAACGTATTATTCGAAAAAGTATGGAGAGACCCTACTTTAACATCAAAAGAAAGAAGTTTCATTACACTTTCTGCTTTAATTAGTATTGGTAATACAGAACAGCTACCATTTCATCTACAATTAGCCGAAAAAAACGGAATGACTCAGCAAGAAATTGTTGCTTTAATCACACATCTAGCCTTTTATGTTGGATGGCCGAAAGCAGCTGCAGCACTAAATGTAATACTCAACTAAAATCGAATACAAAACTCAAAAAATACTGTAAAATAATATGGTATATTTTTCAAAAGGTGGGGGATAACCAATGAATTACCATATTAGAGTAAGAGCTGGAGCAGTTATTATCGAAAATGATTCAATCCTCTTAATTGAATTTCATGACGAAAATGGCCTTCATTATAATTTACCAGCAGGTGGAGTTGGACCAAATGAAACAGTTATAGACGCTGTACAAAGGGAAGCAAAAGAAGAAGCATCAATTGATGTAGAAGTCGGTTCATTGGCATTTGCTTATGAATATGCGCCACATCTAAACGATAATAAATATGGCCCGACTCATTCTTTACATCTCATGTTTGAATGTAAAATAAAGAATGGTTCTACCCCAAAAATGCCTGCTAATCCCGATCCAAATCAAATGGATGTAAAATGGGTACCGCTATCTGATTTACATAATATTATTCTATATCCAAATATAAGAGATCATATTATTCATTATGCAAAACATAAAAGAAATATAGATATGATTGAAGAGCATGCCCTAGAAGAGTATCCTACAGCTATTAACTGAAGGGAATGACATACATGAAAATTAGAAATTCAGTTAAAGCCATACTTATACACGAAGATACATTATTAGTAACGACTTATGAAGATGAAGACGGCACATATCACCTGCTCCCTGGTGGTGGGCAAGAGATTGGTGAAACGCTAGATAAAACTTTGAAAAGAGAATGTCTTGAAGAAACGAGGATTGAAGTAAAAGAAGGTGACCTCTTATTTATAAGAGAATGTTTTATGGATCCTGAAGTACACAGAGTTGAATTTATGTATTCATGTACACCTGTCTCCTTTACAAATGTAAATTCCAAAACCCTACATATGGACAGCAAACAAACAGGTATTTCCTGGTTACCAATAGATGACTTGCTACGTTATCCTCTGTTTCCTATTGGCATCAGGAAGCTTATTCAAGACTTTCATGCTGGTAATCAGTCAAGTCCTGTTTATATTGGTGAGATCGAATAAATGCTTTCATCTAAAGAATTTCTAAAGATTATTTTTATCCTACACCAATGAAAGTAGCTGAAGGGATATTAGACTAGAAAAAGATTTCATGGCTCTTAGATGAAAAGAATTATGGATTAGATGAGATTATCCCTCACATTTTACCTAAAATTCTCGATAGCTCTAAAAATTTTATCAGCGCAAAATCAAATATATCAGCGATTTTTTGAATATATCAGCGTTTCGACAAAGGATATCGCCCCTCCGACAAGCAACGACAAAAAAACAGGAGCTACCAAGCTCCTGTTTCATTATTGCGCAATTAATTCCGTCTCATCTACTTTTTCCAAATAAGACAACACATGCTTTACAGCCGCCTCCCCTTGATCAATACAATCAGGAAGACCGGATCCAGCATAAGAGCTACCAGCTAAATAAACACCTGGCAATTCTTTATCCATAAATGTTGTTAACTTCTTCATTCGCTCTTTATGCCCCACTGTATATTGCGGCATTGCATCTTTCCAGCGGCTTACAACAGTAAAGTCTGGATCTGCCTTAATATCCATTGTTTTTTGCAAATCTTCTAATATAAATTGAACAATTTCTTCATCTGTTTGCTCTACGATTGCTTCATCACCAGGACGCCCAACGTAACAACGAAGAAGAACTTTTCCTTCTGGTGTTGTATGCGGCCACTTCTTATGTGTCCACGTACATGCTGTAATAGAAAAATCACTATTTCGAGATACAACGAAGCCCGTACCATTAATATCACGCTTGATTGCTTCTTTCGGAAAAGCGAGTGCAACATTCGCAACCGATGTTGATGGAATATTGCGGAAGAAGCGGAACTCTTTATACTGTGCAAACATAGATGGCAATACTTTATGAGACGCAGCAACAACGATGGAATCCGCCTCAATTTCTTTTCCATTACTTAATGTAATATGATAACCATCACCCATTTTTGCAACTTTTTCAATGCGAGTACCCTTCACAACAGTTCCATCTTCTAGCTGCTCTTCTATTTTTTCTACAATGGATTGTAAGCCTGTTTTTAATGTTAAAAAGATCCCTTTCGGCTTTACATCTTTTATTTTCTTCGGAGCCAACGTACGCATACCTAGTGAAATACTACGATATTTTTGCTCCACTTGATAAAATTGTGGGAACGTGGCCATTAAACTCATTTGATCAATATCCCCCGCATAAATTCCAGATAACAATGGTTCGATTAAGTTTTCAACCACTTCATTTCCTAGACGACGACGGAAAAATTGACCAAGTGATTGATCGGAAACAGGTTTTGAACGTGGCAATACAAAATCAAAACCTGCTCTTACTTTACCAATCGGAGAGAACAATCCTGAAAATAGAAACGGGGTAACTTGCGTTGGAATTCCCATCATAGATCCGCGCGGCATCTTATGTAATCGATTGTTCACGAGAACAAATGATTGACCAGTTGCATTGTTTACAAGCTCATCTCCAAGTTCGAGTTCTCTTGCTAGTCTAGCTGCACTCTCTTTTCTTTCTAAGAAAGAATCTGGACCACGCTCAATTGTAAATCCATCTTTTCGAACGGTTTGAATTTTCCCTCCAAGTTTACCCGATGCTTCTATTAACAATGTATCAATCGGCAATCCTTTTTCGCGAATTTCTTTTTGTAAGTAATACGCTGTTGTTAAACCTGTAATTCCACCACCGATGATAACAACTTTCTTCTTCAAAACGGCCCCTCCTTTCCCAAGGTATTACGAAACATCCATTTGTTTCTTTAACACTACATCTGCTAAACAAGAAATAAATGAATCTGATGCATTTGGCATTTCTGGACGATAATACTTTGCTCCAATTTCTTCTGTAACGATTTTGCATTCAATATCATTGTCATATAACACTTCTAAATGTTCAGCTACAAATCCAACCGGTGCATATACAAATGAAGTGTAGTTATACTTTTCATGTAGCTCTCTCGTTAAATCTTGTACATCTGGCCCAATCCATGGGTCCGGTGTATTTCCCGCACTTTGCCAGCCGACCGCATAATTCGGAACCTCTGCACCGCGTGCGATATAATCAGCTGTTTCGTTTAACTGTTCTGGATAAGGATCACCTAAAGCGATGATTTTTTCTGGCAAACTATGCGCAGATACAATTAAAACCGCCTTTTCACGTTCTTCTTCTGTCATACTGCTATATACTTTTTTCACTTCATCTACCCAGTACTGGATAAACTTCGGCTCTTTATACCAGCTATCGATACCATGAATTGTTAAGTTTCCAAGCTTATTTGCTTCTTCTTGCGCTCGGCCGACATATGATTTTACGCTGAACGTAGAATAGTGCGGAGCAAGAACAAGGGCAATTGCCTCTTCAATCCCATCGTTATGCATAGCTTGTACAGCATCCTCAATGAAAGGTTCAATATGTTTTAAACCAAGATACATGTGGAATTCTACGTTATCCTGCATTTCGTTTAAACGTTTTTCTAACTTTTTCGCTTGTTCTAATGTAATAGTAGCTAAAGGAGAAATACCACCAATTGCACAGTAACGTTCTGTTAGATCCTCTAACATTTCCGGACTTGGCTTTCTGCCTCTACGAATATGTGTATAGTAACGTTCAATATCTTCTTCTTTATACGGTGTTCCGTATGCCATTACAAGCAAACCAATTTTCTTTTTCATACACGTATTCTCCTTTACTTCGCTAACTGTGCTTTCGAATAATCATGAATAAACGTCGTCAAGCGTTTTAATGTATCTGGATTTACTTCTGGGAATACACCGTGACCTAAGTTAAATACATAACCAGGCTGCTTCATTCCTTGATCTAAAATTGTTTTTACATGCTCCTCGATAACGTCCCATGGTGCAAGTAAGAATGAAGGATCCATATTGCCTTGTACTGCTTTATGAATACCGCGCCCGCGCGCTTCTTCAATTGACAGGCGCCAATCAAGTCCGACTACATCAAGAGATAAGTCATTCCATTCATTTGCTAAATGTCCTGCTCCAACGCCGTGCATAATCATCGGAACGCCCATCGTGCGAACTTCCGTGAAAATACGCTCCATTGCAGGTTTAATAAACAAACGATAATCTGCTACATTCACTGTTCCAACCCAAGAATCAAAGACTTGTACTGCTTTTGCCCCTGCTTTGATCTGTGCCTTCAAATATGTAACTACCATATCTGCAAGCTTATCCATTAAAGCAAACCAAGCTTTCGGTTCTGCATACATAAACGCCTTCGTTTTGTGGTAATTACGAGAAGGTCCGCCTTCGATCATATAACTTGCTAATGTAAATGGCGCCCCTGAAAAGCCAATTAGCGGAACATCTAACATCTCGTTTGTTAATAAACGAATTGTATCTAATATGTATGGAACATCCTCTTCCGGATGAATTTCACCAAGTTTTTCTACGTCCTGTAAAGAACGAATTGGGTTATCAATAACCGGTCCAATCCCAGATTTAATTTCAACATCAACGCCGATTGCTGGAAGTGGTGACATAATATCTTTATAAAGAATCGCTGCGTCTACATTATATTGATCAACTGGAAGCTTTGTAACATATGCACATAACTCCGGATTGTGTGTAATTTCAAATAAAGAATACTTCTCTTTTATCTTTCTATACTCAGGTTGTGAACGCCCTGCTTGTCGCATATACCATGCTGGTATATATTCTGTTTGTTCCCCTTTACATGCTTTTAAAAATGTCTCATTTATATTTCTTACCAAAACCCTTGCTCCCTTCCTTACCTATACGAACCCTATCCTATTATTTATCTTTTTTTACTATACAGCTTGTAAAAACAAAATGCATAGCATTATGTACGTTGTTCATGAAATTGACACAAACGTTCGTAAAACCGCTTACTATTTTCATAACATTCTTATTATATCACAAGCAAAAATTACGGTTTAGCTACTTTTGTCTTTTCTCCTTCTCGATTTGTTTGTGGATTGTACGGAACTACATAAAAGCTTGGTTTAGAGAATATGTTAATAAACTTTTCCTCATACTCACCAATCCCTTTTACCGTTCCAACGTGAATATGCTTCCCTTGTTCTACTTTATAGATTCTATATACAACCCGTTTATCGGGAAGTGGAGTCCAGTGTAATTTTGCAGTAAACAAGCTAAATGGACTAAAAGATAACTGTGCTTCCACGTTCTCAATTTTACTTAGGCGGATTGGTTTTCCAATTGTTTCGACACCTTTTGGCCGCTTGAAATTTGAATTATCTTGTACATTTGCCTTCGTTAAAATCTTTTTAAATAATTCTGTTGCAGATAGCTTTCCATCATAAAGTTGGTGTTCTTTATCCGTACGATCATACCCAATCCATACCGCGCCTACTAAACTCGGAGTATATCCAACAAACCAAATATCCCTAGCGCCTTCACTTTGATTAGGAAGTGACGTTGTACCTGTTTTCCCAGCTAATGCACCGTTATATACTCCCGCTCTCGCTGTCCCCTCCCTTACAACCCCTTCTAACATTTTTGTCATATACCATGCTGTTTGTTTTGAAAAAACTTTCGTTTCGTTTTTAGGTGATTCTCCAATCACCTTTCCGTGTCGATCGAGTACCTGTTCAATAACATGCGGCTCAATAATTTTTCCATTCGCTAAGAACGCACGGTACATCTTTACAAGTTCAAATGGAGAGACCCCTTCTTTAAGTCCGCCAAGTGCCGTACTTAAACCAGATTCTGCAATATGAATATTTCCCTTCTCTAAATATTGCTTCCCTTGCTCTACACCCATTTCATGTAATAAAGATACAGCCGGTACATTCCCCGATTCTAAGAGTGCATCATACATCGTTACTTCTTTTGAATACCTATGATTATAATTTCGTGGTTCATACCCTTCAAAAGATGTTTGCTCATTTGTTAATAAAGAATACGGATTATATTTTTTCGTTTCCAGCGCTGGTGCATACACAATGAGCGGCTTTAAAACAGACCCTGGCTGTCTTTTCGCAAACACTCTATTAAATCCTCTTGGGACATACTCTCTTCCGCCAATTGCGGCTTTAATTCCTCCAGTTGCATTATCCATTAATAAAAAAGCACCTTGTGCCCCGTTTTTTTTACCTGGAAAATTTCGTGCATCTTGAAATTGATCATAAGCTACTTTTTGAATTTTTTCATCCATAGATACAATAAATGTATATCCTCCGCGAAGCACTTCTTGATGTGACAAACCATATAACTGTGCTGCTTCATCTACAACCATATCCACATATGGTATATAAGCAAGTTCTCGCTCATCTAAACTTTTATAAAGAGCAATTGTCTTTCCTTGGTAACGAACACTCTCCTCAGCTGATAAGTATCCTTGTTTATGCATAAGAGATAAAACTAAATCACGGCGCTCTTTGTTCTTTTCTGGATATAAAAAGGGAGAATATCCATTCGGTGCTTTCGGAAGACCTGCAAGCATCGCCCCTTCTTCAACTGTTAATTTTTCTACATCTTTATTAAAATACAATTTCGCCGCTGCTTGAATCCCGTAAGCACCATGACCAAAATAAATATGATTCATATACATTTCAAGAAGCTGTTGCTTCGTATATTTATGTTCCAATTGAAGAGCGATTGCCACTTCTTTTAATTTACGTGTAAATGTTTTTTCATGAGTTAAAAAAACATTTTTAACTAACTGCTGCGTAATTGTACTACCGCCTTCCACTTTCTCTCCTGCTAAAATGTCTTTATACAACGCGCGAAAAACAGAAGGATAATCGATTCCATAATGTTCATAAAATCTAGCATCTTCTACAGCTATAAACGCCTCTGCTACATGTTTAGGAATTCGCTCAATTGGTACAAGTTCTCTATTTTCTACATATAACTTCGTAATTTCTTTTCCTCGCTGATCAACGATACGTGATGAAGAGTGGAAAACAAGCCGTTTTTCATCCATTATATAACCACCAGCTAACACAATCAGTTTATAGAATACAATCGCAACTACAAACACTGCTACGCCGCCCATTAGGCTCCACTTTATTTTCTTCATACATCGTCCTTCTTTCCAAATGATGGTATGTTTATTATTTGAAAAACGACTATCTTTATGTATATAATCTTCGAAGTTTTTTGTAAGAGTTGCTATAATGAAACTAAACTCATAAAGGGGGCATTACAATGAAAGCGATTATTTCATACGAAACACCTCTAGAACAACCACATTTCACTGCAAAGAATGATGAGAAAGATATGTTTTATAAAGAAAATACCGAAGAAACTGTAGAAGGATCACTTCAATATGACGTGCTAGATGCTGTCGGGGAATTTAAAGGACAACCTGGCTATATTGTGTGTAACAACATTTCTGTTACGGATGAAGGCCGTCCTGTTTTTGAAAATCGTTTTAAAAACCGTGCAGGCCTTATTGAAAACGAACCTGGTTTCCAAGCAATCCGCGTTCTTCGCCCATTAAGTAACGATACATATGTCATTATGACAATGTGGGAAAATGAACAAAACTTTAAAGATTGGACAGAGTCACGTTCTTTCGAAAATGCACATAAAAAACGCCCTGCACAAACAAATGCAGAGCCGCAAAAGAGCATTTTTTCAAGACCTTCTTTTGTGACTACTTTTGATGTGTTAGCTTAAACAAAAAAGCTGTAACTCCGATTGAGGAGAAGCTACAGCTTTTTTCTCTGTCTTCCACGAACTCATCGCCCTTTTATCTTGAAATACTTTCCACTTCATTTCTACCACAGTAACTACATTGACCTCGTCTACGATAATAATAAGCGATAGAAGCAAGACCTAGCGCTATCCCCCAGAGAATCCATAAAAGCATTGGCCCTATTGAACCCCAAATGTGACTCAGCAACATATTATCTGTAGACACGAGGTGAAGTGTAACCGCGATAAAAGCGAAAGTAAAGGTGAAGCCAGCAGCGGTTACAGCAATCGCTACACACGATGCTGGAATCACCGCCAGCAGGATTGGCACCCTTTTACCGTTAACGAATGGGAACCATCGCGGGAAGGTTTCACCCCATTTCTGGATCAAACCCAGCGTAAGAATACTACCGGCGATACATATTGATCCGAAAGCCCATTCAGTAATATGATGCGCTGGGTTAACATTTGAAAAGTCCTGCAAAAACTTCGCGTCAATTCCTAGCGGGATTTTCAATGCCCAAGCATAGCGCGTAATTGCGTATGGAATAGGAGCAAGAGCCGCAAGATAGGTAATCCATCGACTCCATCGCATGAGAAGAGATGTTTTCCCGTCCGCTTTCCTTCCGCAATATTCACATGCATGGCGTATTTTTCTTCGATAAGCTACAGCGAAAAACCCCCAAGATATTCCTCCTAGAACACATATAATTTGATTGAGCATCAGCCAGTCAAATTTAAATTTTAATAAAAAAGCATAAGCCATGGCCGCAATCAGACTGGCATCCGGTACAAAGAGGAGTAAAGCAGCCGCCCACCCCCAGGCATAAATGAGGATAAGCCGCTGTTGGAAAGTCTTTTCCACTGGCTTCCTCATTGAAAATCCAACCAATATACCTATCAGACAAAGAACAACAAATATGATACCTCCAACCTGGGACGGAAGATAAGTAACCTTTCCAGCAAACAAATCCATACCATCTTCATTCTTAAAAGGATACCCCTCTCCTCCAAGCAACCAGTAAAGATGCATCGATCCATAAAGAGCTGACCAAGCAATGGCTATATACCCAATCCAAGATGGCCATCGCTTTAGGCTCATTCCTTCTCTTTTCTTTGGTGAAGGCAATGCAGAATTTGTATCCATGTTAGATTTGTCAATGGAAGTCTTTGAATCCACTCAAAAAACACCCTTTCCTATTATTTTCTTGAGACTGATCTACCCCGTTTTTTTGTATACACATGCATCCAAATTTGACACTAACCTGCTCACAGCCCATTTCTTTTTTAACTCTCATAAAAAATCACCTCGATATCCATTGTATTGAGCGAATGGAAAATCGAGGTGACCTCAGGTTTAAATCTAGTTTAATTTTTGCCTTAAATAATGCCATGTACCTTGCGGAGAACTGGATACCTCCCAAAAAACATCCATTTCCCTGGTCATGAGTGAAACGATGGATAGCCCGATGCCCGCTCCTTTTGCTTCTGAGTGGTGCTCCATTCCCCGCCCTTTATCTCTGATGACCATAAATAAGTCGCCGTCACGATCAATTGTTTCTACACAAATATATCCGCCAGAACTGGCATGCCTAATGACATTTTGAAACAGGTTATCCAATATACTACGCAGCCAGAGAGGATCCACCTCCCAAATCAATGAACAGTCAGCCAAATGGACATTCACTTCAAAGCCTTCTTTCTCAAAAACCGGATACCACTCGGCGACAGCATTACGTAACTCTTCAATCACATCTATGTTTGTCTTCTCTAATGGATACTTTCCAGCTGAAAGTAATGTGTAAGTAAGAAGATTTTCAAGTAATTTTCCAACATCATTTAGTTTGTTGACGATAATTTGTACCGATGCGGTTGCTTTTAAGGATGAGGGGTTATTCTGAATGGAGTAGGCATGCTGTCTAATAACGGTTAAAGGAGTCCGTAAATCGTGAGAGATATTCGCAATCAATTGTTTTCGTAGATACTCTTCTTCCTTCTCGCGCTTCCGGCTGTCTTTTAACTGATCGATCATCCTGTTAAAGGCTTTTTCCAATTGTCCAATCTCATCACTGTTATTGACTGTAACCTTATCAGGTATTCCATCATTTACGGTATCTGACATTGCGCTTTGAAGTTGTACAAGTCTTTTGCGAATACCTAAAAAAAATAGCAAAGATACCACTACAATCGAAACACCTACGACAAAAATAATAAGGATTAAAAAGAGATCTCCATTTACTGGCTGAATCGCAAGCGTCGTAATAGATTTTTGGATATGAAATACCATAAATCCTTGTTCACCATCTTTACCAATCGTAGCTGTCACAGTGAATATATCTTGTTGCTTTTTCCTATCGAGATAGTTGATGAGGTTCAAAGGTGTCCATTGATCAGGAATCTCTACGATACGCTGATTGATCACATGGGTTTTCCCCGCCTTGTCGACCCAAAACAGCTCAGCTTTCGGATAATGTCCTTGTATCTTACCGAGCTTTTCATTGATTGTATTCTCATTAGCTTCATTTAGTTGTTCAGCTTCATGTTCCCACATTTTTTCTATTTCCAGTGGCTCATGTATCGTATCTTGTTTAAGCAAAATGTCAGGTAAATAATAGATTGCTGGCAAAATAGGCCACATGAATAAAGAGGCAAGGATCAATAATAAATATTTGGTAACGAGCGATCTTCGAATATTCATAACTTCAACCGATACCCGATGCCGCGAATCGTCTCGATAATCTGAGGATGACTGGGATCAATCTCTATTTTTTCACGCAAATGACGAATGTGGACCATAAGAGTCCGATCCCCTTTTATATAGGAATCTTCCCACACAGCTTCATATATTTGCTTTTGAGTCAAAATCTGATTTGGATGATTGAAGAGAAACATAAAGATATGAAACTGTTTACCAGTTAAGACAATCTCTTTATTCGTTTGTGAACTCAAAATACGGTTGGCTTTCCGATCAATACTTAAATGGTTCAACTGTATATGATCCAGAGAAACCACACCGAATCGCCTTAAGAGAACATGAATGCGGGCCTCGAGTTCATCAGGATGGTACGGCTTCGTCATATAATCATCTGCAAAAGCAAGCCCTTGCAGTTTATCTTCTATTGAAACTCTCGCTGTGAGCATCATAATTGGTATTTCAGGGAACTTTTGCTTCATTCGCTGTCCAACCGTATAACCATCAAGCCCCGGAAGCATAATGTCCATAATAACAACGTCCGTTTGTTCCATGTATTCAAATGCATGATGGCCAGACTTTAACCAAATCACTTTATATCCCCGTTCAGTAAAAAACTCACTTACCCATAATCCAATTTCTTTATCATCTTCTATATGTAAAATTGTTAATCCCATCACATTTCTCTCCTCTACAATAAATCTTCACACATTTATTGAGGTTCCCTAACCACAACATATGCTTATAAGTGTCTATTTTTAACTAGATAACGTGAAACTTTAATCAGTGAGGGGCTTCTTTACGGGCAGTTAATGCAAGGGAAAAGAGGTGCTGTTTTCTATCATTTATATTCATCTAATTTGGTTGTCTCTAATTATAATCGCCTGCACTGAACTTCTAATTTCCACCTATCTCTTCCCCCTTTTACAATACTTGCGTCAAAAGCACTTCTATCTTAAAAATGACCATAAAATACATGCAATAACATACAAGAAACCCGAATAATAGAATTTTTGAATTATCCACTACCCGGGTTATATATCTAACTTTCTTTTTTATTTTTACTTATACCATTCATGAATACGGGCTACATCCTCTTCACGCACATGCTTTAATTCATAATGACGTCCCGCAGCACTGCAGGCTACTGCTACAATATACGTATACAACCTATCTTTCCGCTGAAAATACGATTGTTTTTTTGTCATTGCTTGTACATGTCTTCTTTTCACGAATCCTGTATACTTTGCAATGCCCCTGTACACAAGCGTTAACTGATCAGATTTTATCGCATATCCACCAGTTTTATACTTTCCATATCCAAGAATTATAAATGATAAAAATAATGGTACTAATACAAATAAAGCACTATATTGCTGAAAATATACACTCGCTCCTATGATTGGTACCAATGTAATCACAAAAGTAATCCAGCTCATAATCAAGTAGCGACGCAGCGCTGCTTTTGGCAAATGGACAAATTCCTCTTCCATTTCATATGGTAATTGTAAATATGTCAGCAATTGCTGCACATCCTTTTTCTTCATGAGCGGATGCAATATGACATTCATATTATCAGTTTCAATACTTTGAATAACTTCCACTTCAATGGAACAATACCCAAACGGTTGACGAAGGATTCCTTCTTTCATTGTCAATGCCTGAATCCGGTGCAGTTTTAACACAATCTCTTTCTTTTCCAGTAGCCCTTGTGAAATACGAATTTCATTTCCACTTCTCTGCACTGTAAAGTTCGCATGTTTTAAAGCATAGCCAATTGTAGAAATGACCCATGAGATTACAATTAAAATAGCGCCCATATATAACCAATCATATACTCCATTGTCTTTCACATACGTTTCTACTTTTTCTATGAACCATTTTGGAAGAACGTTATCAAACTGTGTATAAAGGACAAACAATCCTGAAAATAACAAGCCAAACTGACCAGATGTAATAGCTGCTAGCAAAATTTCTTTTGGCGTTAACTGATAGACTGTTGTATTTGTTTCTGGTAGCAAGCTTTCCTCTTCTTTTAAAGGTTTCTCGTCTTTTACTTTATTTAATAAGGCGATTAATTCTTTCGCTTGCTCTTCCTTAATGCCAGCTAACGTCACCTCCGGATCCTTCCCGCCACCAGCCGTTTCAATTTTGAGCTTCGTTAACCCAAATAACTGATAGATGATATTGGAAGCTGTACTAATTGTTTGCACACGCTCTTTATTTAAATAGCTTTCTTTTTTGACAAATACCCCGTGTTTTATATGTAAAATATTATTTTCAATCCAATGCACTTTAAAGTACCATTTCACAAACGAAAATATGGCCAAAATCAACAAGAAGCCTAAAATGAAAATGGGAAATAAGTACCAAGGCTCTACTTCATCTTTAGGACCAAATAAAACAATGATAATAAGGGGAAATAAACTAGAAATCCTTATATCAAATAATATAGTAATCGGATGTTGCCTCTTATACATCCTTATCACTCACTTTCGCAAGTTCCCCAATTTGTCGTTTCAACTGTTCTGCCTCTCTCTTTGTTAGTCCTGGAATACTATGAGAAGTCGCTGCCGTTGAAATTTGTAATTCTGCTAGTTCATATTTTCTCATAATCGGCCCTTGTTCAATCGTCACATGCTGAACGCGAATCATTGGAACTAACACACGCTTTACAACGAACATTCCTTTTTGAATTTCAATCTCTTCTTCATCTAATCGATAGCTATAATAACACTGACGTAGTTTCGGAAAGATAAAATAGTCTAGTGGCGTATATATAATCGTGGCAACGACCAATATACCGAACAACCAACCCCACCAATTAAACTTGATCATAAAAAAGAGATACGCAAGAACAATACTTACAAGTACTCCCGCACCAATCAAAGCATGGATCTTCCACACTTTGACCATATTAGGATGAATTTCATTTTCTAACGGCTGCATTTTATCACTCCAAATATACAATTCTATTAAATATATATACTTTGCAATATGCCATAATCATACAATACAAAACAAGGTAAAATAAACATTTTTTGTGAAAATAAAGCTTGTTATTTTCTGAATATGTAGAATACAACCAACAATAGATTTTACGTATTTTACTTTTCCAGTCATTGAATATTCCCCTGGATTTGAGTCAATATATTTATGATAGGACTGAACCTTTTAACAACGTTAACTTTGAAAATTTAAGTTCTGTTTTTGGGATTATACAAGAAATAATTAGCGAAAATAATGAATAACAATTAAATTTATACCTAACATTCAAAACAACAAATGAGATATTTAATACAAGATAACTCATTTGTTGTTTACTAAAAAATGAAAGTAAACTTTTAAAAATAGATAAAAATAATTTGTTATCCATATCATCCGTAAACATAAAGTGAAACTTGAATCAGTGGGGGTTTTCTTCATCCCACACTGATTATTAGCCTTCACCAATCGGGCTTTTACGGGCAGTTTATCTCCCACCTAACTTCTTTGTTTTCACCGAATTTTGAGGTGGGAGTATTACTGCCCGCGAATAGCGGGATAAATAAAGAGATTAGAGCATCCGTGAACAAAAAAAGAGAAGAAAACAACGTTCCCTCTCTATAGCTTTCTTTATTAGTGTCAGTAATTTAATTGATTCTAATAAAATGCAGTTTACTACTCCTTAATATAAAAATCCTTTGTTTTTACAAATAATACTCAAACATTTTTGCAACCTTTTCTTTCATTTTTTCTTTTATAGATAATTGATTGACGTCAGA
>Ga0105250_10000975_pt1 | contig 16681 bp, 12 predicted proteins | sample KBSS54metaG_FD_80425 | JGI IMG/M metagenome (GOLD analysis project Ga0105250, IMG submission 80425) | Switchgrass rhizosphere microbial communities from Kellogg Biological Station, Michigan, USA - KBS S5-4 metaG | ecosystem: Host-associated > Plants > Roots > Rhizosphere > Soil | place...
GGTGCTGATTGCATTGCCATCGCGAGCCAAATCGCCGGTACGGAAACCTTCTTCCAGCGCAAGGTTGATAGCGTTTTCGATGGCCTGTGCGGCCTCTTCAGCATCCAGGCTGTAGCGCAGTAATAGAGCCAGAGACAGGATCTGCGCAATTGGGTTAGCAATGTTTTTACCTGCGATATCAGGTGCTGAACCGCCAGCAGGTTCGTACAAACCAAAACCTTGTTCATTCAGGCTTGCGGAAGGCAACATGCCCATAGAGCCGGTGATCATCGCGCATTCGTCAGACAGAATGTCGCCGAACAGGTTGGAGCACAGCAGCACGTCAAACTGAGATGGGTCTTTGATTAACTGCATGGTGGCGTTGTCGATGTACATGTGCGCCAGTTCTACGTCCGGATATTCTTTAGCGATTTCGCCGACGATTTCACGCCACATTACCGACGATTGCAGCACGTTAGCTTTATCAATCGACGTCACTTTGTTGCGACGTTTGCGTGCTGATTCGAAAGCGATGCGGGCAATACGCTCAATCTCAAAGCGGTAATACACTTCGGTATCAAACGCTTTTTCGTGCATGCCAGAACCTTCGCGGCCTTTCGGTTGGCCGAAGTAGATCCCGCCGGTTAATTCACGCACACACAGAATGTCGAAACCGTTAGCGGCAATGTCAGCACGCAATGGGCAAAACTCTTCCAGGCCTTGATACAGACGAGCAGGGCGCAAGTTGCTGAACAATTTGAAGTGCTTACGCAATGGGAGTAACGCGCCACGCTCAGGTTGCTGAGCGGGTGGCAGGTGTTCCCATTTCGGGCCACCGACGGAGCCAAACAGAATGGCATCTGCTTGTTCGCAGCCTTCAATGGTCACCGGCGGCAGTGGATTGCCGTGGCGGTCAATGGCAATACCGCCCACGTCATATTGACTGGTGGTTATGCGTATATCGAAGCGCGTACGAACTGCATCCAGCACTTTCAGCGCCTGAGCCATGACTTCTGGGCCAATGCCGTCACCCGGCAATACTGCTATATGATGAGTTTTTGACATGTCACACGGTTTCCTGATTATTTTCTTTATTATGAGCTTTGCGTTGCAATTCTTTCTCGACGATGCCCGCGCGCCAGATGTTGTTCAGCACGTTGACCATCGCTTTTGCTGAGGATTCGACGATATCGGTCGCCAGACCTACGCCATGGAAGCGACGGCCTTTGTGGGTGACGACTATGTCCACCTGACCCAGCGCATCTTTACCCTGGCCTTTCGCAGACAGCTGGTATTTCACCAGTTCCACATCGTAATTGGTGATGCGGTTAATCGCCTGGTAGACCGCATCGACCGGGCCGTTGCCTGTTGCTGCTTCAGATTGTGTTTCTTCGCCACATTGCAACTGGACGGAAGCGGTAGAAATCACGCTTGAACCGGACTGCACGTTGAAGTATTCCATGCGGAAATGTTCTGGCTCTTCTTGTTGCTTACCGATAAAGGCCAGAGCTTCCAGATCGTAATCAAATACCTGGCCTTTCTTATCAGCCAGTTTCAGGAAGGCGTCGTACAACGAATCCAGATTGTAATCGTCTTCTTTATAACCCATCTCTTCCATGCGGTGTTTCACAGCAGCGCGGCCAGAGCGGGAGGTCAGGTTCAATTGCACCTGATTCAAACCAATAGTTTCCGGGGTCATGATTTCGTAGTTTTCGCGGTTTTTCAGTACGCCATCCTGATGAATCCCGGAGGAGTGCGCGAAAGCATTGGAACCAACCACCGCTTTGTTAGCTGGAATTGGCATGTTGCACAACTGGCTGACAATCTGGCTGGTGCGGTAAATTTCATGGTGATTGATATTGGTATGCACGCCCAACATTTGGCCGCGTACTTTAATCGCCATGATTACTTCTTCCAGCGCGGTGTTACCAGCACGTTCACCGATGCCGTTCAGGGTGCCTTCAACCTGGCGAGCGCCTGCCTGAATTGCCGCGATAGAGTTGCCTGTCGCCATGCCCAAATCATCGTGGCAGTGAACGGAGATAATCGCTTTATCAATGTTAGGGACGCGGTTATACAGGGTCTGGATAATGCCGCCGAACTGTACTGGAGTGGTGTAACCCACGGTGTCCGGGATGTTAATTGTGGTAGCGCCAGCGCCAATTGCAGCTTCTACAATGCGGCACAGGTTATCGATTGGGGTCCGGCCTGCATCTTCACAAGAGAACTCTACGTCGTCGGTGTAGTTACGGGCGCGTTTTACAGAATTGACTGCACGGGCTAACACATCATCGAAGGTACTACGCAGTTTCGTTTCGATGTGCATCGTGGATGTCGCCAGGAACACGTGAATACGGAAGGCCTCGGCAATTCTTAATGCTTCGGCTGCAACATCAATATCTTTATCTACACAACGAGCGAGGCCACACACACGGCTTTTTTTGATGTTGCGAGCGATGGTCTGCACAGATTCGAAGTCACCAGGGGAGGAAACAGGGAAACCAACCTCCATCACGTCAACACCCATACGCTCCAGTGCCATTGCGATTTGCAGTTTCTCTTTAACACTCAGACTAGCCTGTAACGCCTGCTCACCATCACGTAAAGTGGTATCGAAAATAATGACTTGTTGGCTCATGTTGTGGTCCTTTCTCGTCTTAGGGGCCGTTGCTACGAGCATAAAAAAACCCGCGCAGTGGCGCGGGTTTTTTCTGTCTGATGGCTTGAATCAACGCTTGATTTCGCCCACCAGCCTACCGCGCAAAGAAGTTGCGTTTAGTAGTAGGTCTAGTAGGCGAATGCTGCGAATCATGTTTCAAGCCTCAAGTGAATTCGTTATGCATTTATTGGTACTTGATCTGCTTTGCTGTGTCAACACTCGATTGCCTCAACCCCCGATTAAGGATTGAAAGACAACCACCGATCTAAGCCATTTGTGCTGACATATCTAACTTTCATAATATATCTAAAAAGTATGGAAAAGGATTACTTACGTTCCCCTGTAAAATTGAAATTCTCAGAAACAATTAAAAATATAATGTTTGTTATCTATTTCATTCATCATGGTTATGATTTGAGGTCAATAATCCATGTTTTGATGCTATTTTAGGAATTTGGCCTCTTTCTTTATTAACTGAATATGAGTAGAGAGATTGTTTCCGTGATGATGATGTTATCCATGCTTAATATATTATTCACTGTGCGAATCATTGTGTGTTAAGTCATTTTGTGATTTGATTAGCACGATCCAGAAATCAACTGACGAAGAGTAAAATCATATGAGTTTTATATATTTATCAGGGTGTCAGTAGCTGAAGTCGTGTTGGTATATTAGAAAGCGTAAATTTATTGATTTATATCTGAATTGTTTAATTAACGTTTTTAAATGCATAAATCAGCATGCTCTGCTTAGTAAATGATAATAGGAGTAGTTCACAGGGCTAATCTGTGAATAAGGAATTGAAATCTTAGTGGAGACTAACATGTCTGATAACTACGTAGAGCAGCCAGCAGCTCATGATGGGTTTAAGCCTCAGTTGCGTTCCGTTGATTTAAATTTATTAACTGTATTTGATGCTGTTATGCAGGTGCAGAATATTACTCGTGCTGCTCAATCTCTGGGAATGTCCCAACCCGCAGTGAGTAATGCAGTAGCCCGGCTTAAAGTGATGTTCAATGATGAGCTGTTTGTTCGCTACGGCCGTGGTATCCAGCCTACAGCACGCGCATTTCAGCTATTTGGTTCAATTCGTCAGGCTTTGCAATTGATACAGAATGAGTTGCCGGGAGCAGGTTTCGAACCGAGCAGCAGTGAAAGAGTGTTTAACATCTGCGTCAGTAGTCCTTTGGACAATATGTTAACCTCTGCGATTTTCAATAATATGAAGCGTTTTGCTCCAGGTATTCAATTATTGTTTAAGTCTTCATTAAATAAAGATATTGAACATCAATTGCGTTATCAAGAGACCGAGTTTGTTATTAGCTATAGTGAATTTCGTCGTCCTGAGTTTACTTGTATCCCATTGTTTGAAGATGAAATGGTACTGGTAGCCAATCAGAAGCATCCGCGTTTAATTAAACCGCTTACTGAAGAAGATGTTTATAACGAAAAACATGCAGTGGTCTCCCTTGAGCGTTTTGCATCATTTAGTGCTCCGTGGTATCACACTTTGGAACAGCAATCCTGTATTGCTTATCAAGGAATGGCATTAACTAGTGTTTTAAATGTTGTTTCGCAGACTCAATTGGTCGCTATCGCACCACGCTGGTTAGCTGAAGAGTTTGCTGAATCACTTCATTTGCAAACATTCCCACTGCCGCTGCAAAATAATAAGGCCACCTGCTATTTATCCTGGCACGAAGCTGCCGGACGCGATAAAGGGCATCAGTGGATGGAAAAACTTCTGACCACTGTATGTAGTAAATAGGTTCCGATTGTTCACTTGATCCAGCCGGATAGTAAAAGCTATTCGGTTATTCCGCATTTATTCATTTTTCTGGTTTTTTTCTCTGTAGTTGTTTTTGTTCTTTCCTTCCTTCGATCCCAATAATTCCTGCTGTAATTAGATTTAACCTACAAAGCCACCATTCATAACATTTTCAATCATAATCTTTGCTTATGCTCAGAGCTTAACTCCGTCTGAGTAGTGTTTTGCAGTGTTGATGAGAAAACGCTGTATCGACGGCTGAAGATTGGCAATTGATTGCCTGATTTTCAGCGGTTATGTTAGGCGGACTATCAAAAAAGAAAATAAATGCAGGGCGCAACAACCTGTCTCAACGACTTAGCCGAAATGATTTCAGCGGTCGGTCAAACACGTAAGCCTGGAGGCAAACCATGGAGATGTTGTCAGGAGCCGAGATGGTCGTTCGATCGCTTATCGATCAGGGCGTTAAACATGTATTCGGTTACCCCGGAGGCGCAGTACTCGATATTTACGATGCGCTTCATACTATTGGCGGCATTGATCATGTGCTGGTACGCCACGAACAAGCAGCAGTGCATATGGCCGATGGCCTTGCACGTGCAACCGGTGAAGTGGGTGTCGTACTTGTGACATCAGGTCCGGGTGCGACAAACGCGATAACCGGTATAGCTACGGCTTATATGGATTCAATCCCGATGGTCGTACTATCGGGCCAGGTGGCGACATCCCTTATTGGCTATGATGCTTTCCAGGAATGCGACATGGTGGGAATTTCTCGCCCGGTCGTAAAACATAGTTTCTTAGTCAAACAAGCGGAAGATATTCCGGCCATTATTAAAAAAGCCTTCTGGCTCGCAGCAAGCGGTCGCCCAGGGCCGGTGGTGGTGGATTTGCCGAAAGACATTATGAGTCCGGCACACAAGTTTCCTTATAGCTACCCTGAATCCGTCAGCATGCGTTCTTATAACCCGACCACTCAAGGTCACAAAGGGCAGATTAAGCGTGCACTGCAAACGTTGCTGGCGGCGAAAAAACCGGTGATGTATGTCGGCGGCGGGGCAATCACTGCTGCTTGCCATGACGAATTGCACGAGCTGGCGGAAAAACTCAATATTCCCGTTGTTTCCTCCTTAATGGGGTTGGGTGCATTCCCGGGAACGCATCGTCAGGCATTAGGAATGCTGGGGATGCACGGAACCTACGAAGCCAACATGGTGATGCACAATTCCGATGTGATTTTCGGTGTCGGAGTGCGCTTTGATGACCGCACCACTAACAATCTGGCGAAGTACTGCCCGAACGCGACTGTGCTGCATATTGATATCGACCCAACTTCGATATCTAAAACAGTCGGTGCAGATATTCCAATTGTTGGCGATGCGCGTCAGGTTTTACAGCAGATGCTGGAATTGCTGGCGCAGGAGGATACGTCACAATCCTGCGATGAAATTCGTGACTGGTGGCAACAGATTGAGCAATGGCGTGCGCGTCAGTGCCTCGAATTTGACAGAACCAGCGATAAAATTAAGCCACAGGCAGTTATTGAAACTATCTACCGTCTGACCAAAGGCGAAGCTTATGTCACTTCGGATGTCGGCCAGCACCAGATGTTCGCCGCACTCTATTACACCTTTGATAAACCACGCCGTTGGATTAACTCTGGTGGCCTCGGCACGATGGGCTTTGGCCTGCCTGCGGCACTAGGTGTGAAGCTGGCATTGCCGGAGGAAACCGTAGTTTGTGTCACCGGCGATGGCAGTATTCAGATGAATATCCAGGAGCTTTCTACTGCGCTGCAATACGGTTTGCCAGTGTTAGTGCTCAATCTTAATAACCGCTATCTCGGCATGGTCAAACAGTGGCAGGACATGATTTATTCGGGTCGCCACTCCCAATCCTATATGGAGTCTTTACCTGATTTCGTACGCGTTGCAGAAGCTTACGGCCACGTTGGGATTGGTATCAGTAAACCTGAAGAACTGGAAAGCAAACTTATTGAAGCGCTGGAAGCGGTGCGTAACCAGCGTCTGGTATTTGTCGATGTGACTGTCGATGGCACTGAGCATGTGTACCCAATGCAGATCCGTGGCGGTGGTATGGATGAGATGTGGTTAAGTAAAACGGAGAGAACCTGATTATGCGCCGGATATTATCTGTATTACTCGAAAATGAGTCCGGGGCGCTGTCCCGAGTTATTGGCTTGTTCGCTCAGCGTGGTTACAACATTGAAAGCCTGACGGTGGCACCGACTGACGATCCGACACTGTCTCGTATGACTATCCAAACGGTAGGTGATGCAAAAGTGCTTGAGCAGATTGAAAAGCAATTGCACAAGCTGGTTGATGTTCTGCGGGTGAGTGAACTGGGACAAGGGGCCCACGTTGAGCGCGAAATCATGCTGGTTAAAGTACAAGCCAGTGGTTACGGGCGTGAAGAAGTGAAGCGCAACGCTGAGATCTTTCGTGGGCAAATCATTGATGTAACCCCAACGCTGTATACGGTTCAGTTAGCAGGAACCAGCGATAAGCTAGACGCTTTCCTGAATACGATTCGTGAAGTGGCAAAAATTGTCGAAGTGGCACGCTCGGGTATTGTGGGCGTATCGCGTGGTGATAAGATCATGCGCTAGCCTGTGAATGGCGAATAAAAAGTAACCCGGTCTACTCATGCCGGGTTTTTTTTTGCAAATGACCCAACAACTGCCAGTAAAAGCGGTTGCCCGAGTTATTATTCTGCGCTTAGATGATAAAAATGAAACCATGACCAGGGCATGGTTATGGCAATCCTAAATAAGGGGCTACTGTGAAATTGGATGAAATCGCGCGCCTGGCTGGAGTTTCGCGCACCACGGCGAGCTACGTCATCAACGGTAAGGCAAAGCAGTATCGCGTCAGCGATAAGACTGTTGATAAAGTTATGGCGGTTGTTCGTGAACATAACTACCACCCGAATGCGGTGGCGGCGGGATTACGTGCCGGGCGTACGCGTTCTATCGGATTGGTTATTCCAGATCTTGAGAACACGAGTTATACCCGTATCGCTAACTATCTCGAGCGGCAGGCTCGTCAGCGTGGGTACCAGCTATTAATTGCCTGCTCTGAAGATCAGCCGGATAACGAAATGCGCTGTATCGAACATCTGTTGCAACGTCAGGTGGATGCCATCATTGTTTCCACCTCTTTACCCCCTGAGCATCCGTTCTATCAGCGTTGGGCGAACGATCCCTTCCCAATAATTGCACTCGATCGTGCATTAGACCGTGAAAATTTCATCAGCGTAGTGGGTGCTGACCAGGAAGATGCAGAAATGCTGGCCAGCGAGCTGCGTACTTTTCCTGCTGAAACTGTACTTTACCTTGGCGCATTGCCGGAGCTTTCCGTCAGCTATCTGCGTGAACAAGGTTTTCGCACTGCATGGAAGGATGATCCGCGTGAGGTGAATTTCCTCTATGCCAACAGCTACGAGCGCGAAGCTGCAGCACAGTTATTTGATAAATGGCTGGAAACCCATCCAATGCCGCAGGCCCTGTACACCACTTCATTTGCGTTATTACAAGGTGTTATGGATGTAACATTGCGGCGTGAGGGGCAATTACCGACAGAGTTGGCGATTGCTACCTTTGGGGATCATGAATTGCTCGATTTCCTGCAATGCCCAGTCCTCGCGGTAGCTCAGCGCCACCGTGATGTTGCGGAGCGTGTGCTGGAATTAGTTCTTGCCAGTCTTGATGAGCCACGTAAACCTAAGGCCGGCCTCACTCGTATTCGCCGTAATCTATACCGTCGTGGCAGTTTAAGCCGCCACTAACAAGAAATGGCAGTTCCGGCTGCCATTCTTATTTAAGAATATTCTCGTGTTAATTCCCTTAGTAATACAGGTAATTATTTTTTACCGGTAATAGTTAAATCTTTAATTCCAGAATCGATATAACACGGCTTTGGAATTATTTTGTTACATAGCAATGTGTAAAAATGCCGGATAATTAAACAATAGCTATCTGAAAAGAATCAAACTTCCCTCCAGCCCGCGCTTCGCCTACATCTGACGCTGTTATCCTGCCGAGAAATACCTTAAAATGCCGACCGCGTCGCAAACTGGACACTTCATATTTTACCTGTCAGGTTTTCAGTCGATTTAACGATATTTATGCTTATTGATCCTTTTTCTTTCAAATATTCATAACGTTAATTTTGCATCGTGAATGTAGCGCCTTTTCACGCCAGTCATTTATCAATCGCTTAGGAGATGAAAATTATTTCCGTCTGCGTTGTAGCTTGCTTGACAAGGTTTTCCTCCGCTCCGTAAACTCCTTTAGGTGGGATTTTGTGGGTCAAAGTGGTGGAAAGGGGAATTTAAGGGTGAGGCTGGCATGTTCCGTGGGGCAACATTAGTCAATCTCGACAGCAAAGGGCGGCTCGCCGTTCCTACCCGTTACCGGGATGCGCTTGTCGAAACCTCTGAAGGTCAGATGGTTTGTACCATCGACATCCATCACCCATGCCTGCTGCTTTATACCCTTCCCGAATGGGAAATTATTGAACAAAAGCTAGCTCGTCTGTCGAGCATGAACCCGGTTGAGCGTCGCGTGCAGCGATTGTTACTGGGCCATGCCAGTGAATGTCAGATGGATAGCGCCGGGCGTTTGTTGTTGGCCCCAGTTTTGCGCCAACACGCCGGGCTAACCAAAGAAGTGATGCTGGTTGGGCAGTTCAATAAATTTGAACTGTGGGATGAAACGACCTGGCATCAACAGGTCAAGGAAGACATCGACGCTGAGCAGGCCACGACGACTACGTTGTCGGATAGGCTGCAGGACTTGTCACTATAAATAATGATGGAAAATTTTAAACATACTTCGGTGCTGCTTGATGAGGCCGTGAATGGTCTCAACATTCGTCAGGATGGCATCTACATTGATGGCACCTTTGGTCGTGGCGGCCATTCTCGTTTGATTCTTTCCCAACTGGGACCAGAAGGACGCTTGCTGGCTATCGACCGTGATCCGCAAGCAATTGAAGCGGCTCAGGCAATTGATGACCCACGCTTCTCCATTATTCATGGGCCTTTCTCTGAATTAGCTGAATACGCACGCGAACGCGATTTGCTGGGAAAAATTGACGGCATCCTGTTGGATCTTGGCGTCTCTTCACCGCAACTCGATGATGCTGAACGCGGTTTCTCGTTTATGCGTGACGGCCCGTTAGATATGCGTATGGACCCGACTCGTGGTCAATCCGCTGCTCAGTGGTTACTCACAGCAGACGAAGCTGATATCGCCTGGGTTATTAAAACCTTTGGTGAAGAAAAGTTCGGTAAGCGTATTGCTCGCGCCATTATTGAGCGCAACCGTGAACAGCCAATGACTCGTACCAAAGAACTGGCAACAGTCGTGGCTGCGGCAATGCCGGTAAAAGATAAGTTTAAACATCCGGCAACGCGTACGTTCCAGGCGATCCGTATCTGGATCAACAGTGAACTTGAAGAGATTGAACAGGCACTTAAAGGTTCAATTGAAACACTGTCCCCTGGTGGCCGCTTGTCGATTATCAGTTTCCACTCTTTGGAAGACCGGATTGTTAAGCGCTTTATGCGTGAAAACACCCGTGGGCCACAGGTTCCGGCTGGTATTCCAATGACTGAAGCTCAGTTGAATAAACTCGGCGGCAGATATTTAAAATCCATCGGCAAAATGATGCCGGGTGACGAAGAAGTGGCGGAAAACCCACGCGCGCGTAGTTCGGTACTGCGTATCGCTGAAAGGACGAACGCATGATCAATAAAGTGGCAGAAGCCCTAAATAAAGTTACTGGCCAGTTGAGCAGTGGCGAGCGTCATGCACTACCAGCGGTGATTGGTGGTGACTTGCTGCGTCATGGGAAAATGCCACTGATTTTGTTTACCGCCATTATCGTTACCGCCATTTTCGTGGTCACCACCGCGCACCATACCCGTCTGCTTACCGCACAGCGTGAGCAAATGGTGGTGGAGCGTGATGCGTTAGATATCGAGTGGCGCAATCTGATTTTGGAAGAAAACGCACTAGGCGATCATAGCCGAGTGGAGCGGGTCGCGACGGAAAAGCTGCAATTGCAGCATGTCGACCCATCGCAGGAAAACATCGTAGTTCAGCAATAAGGAATCGCGTGACAGATGAGAGCAGCGGCAAAAACGCTTAAACCGAAACGCCAGGAAGAACAGGCCAACTTTGTAAGTTGGCGTTTTGCGTTGCTTTGCGGTTGCATTTTGCTGGCGCTGGTTTTCCTGTTGGGGCGCGTTGCCTGGCTGCAAATCATCGCGCCAGACATGTTAGTGCGCCAGGGGGATATGCGTTCCCTGCGCGTGCAAGAAGTCTCGACTTCTCGTGGCATGATTAGCGACCGTGCAGGTCGTCCACTGGCAGTGAGTGTACCGGTGAATGCGATTTGGGCTGACCCAAAAGAGTTGCATGATGCGGGTGGCATTACGCTTGATAACCGCTGGAAAGCACTGGCAGATGCTCTAAAAATCCCTCTTGATCAGCTTGCTTCTCGCGTCAACAGCAATCCAAAAGGTCGCTTTATTTATCTGGCACGCCAGGTAAACCCCGATATCGGCGACTACATCAAAAAACTCAAACTTCCAGGGATTCATCTACGTGAAGAGTCTCGTCGCTACTACCCATCTGGCGAAGTAACCGCTCACCTTATTGGCTTCACCAACGTCGATAGTCAGGGGATTGAAGGCGTAGAAAAGAGCTTCGATAAATGGCTTACCGGCCAACCTGGCGAGCGCGTTGTGCGTAAAGACCGCTACGGTCGCGTCATCGAAGATATCTCCTCAACCGATAGCCAGGCTGCCCATAACCTGGCTTTGAGCATTGATGAACGCCTGCAGGCGCTGGTTTATCGCGAGCTCAACAACGCTGTGGCCTTCAACAAAGCTGAATCAGGTAGTGCAGTGCTGGTGGATGTGAATACAGGTGAAGTGTTGGCGATGGCTAACAGCCCTTCCTACAACCCCAATAACCTGACCGGCACGCCGAAAGACATTATGCGTAACCGTACTATTACGGACGTTTTCGAGCCGGGTTCGACAGTTAAACCGATGGTCGTCATGACCGCTCTGCAACGTGGTGTGGTACGTGAAAACACCGTTCTGAATACCGTGCCGTACCGCATTAATGGTCATGAGATCAAAGATGTGGCGCGCTACAGCGAATTGACCCTTACCGGGGTACTACAGAAGTCGAGTAACGTCGGGGTTTCAAAACTGGCGTTAGCGATGCCCTCCTCAGCGTTGGTAGATACTTACTCACGTTTTGGATTGGGAAAAGCGACCAACTTGGGGCTGGTCGGAGAACGCAGTGGCTTATATCCGCAAAAACAACGGTGGTCTGACATAGAGAGGGCCACCTTCTCTTTCGGCTACGGGCTAATGGTAACCCCGTTACAGTTAGCGCGTGTCTACGCAACGATCGGCAGCTACGGCGTATATCGTCCGTTGTCGATAACGAAGGTTGATCCACCGGTTCCAGGTGAACGTATCTTCCCTGAACCGTTGGTTCGTACCGTCGTTCATATGATGGAAAGTGTGGCATTACCCGGTGGTGGTGGCGTGAAAGCGGCCATCAAGGGTTACCGCATTGCAATTAAGACCGGTACTGCGAAAAAAGTCGGGCCGGATGGAAAATACGTCAACAAATACATCGCTTACACCGCAGGTGTTGCGCCAGCCAGTAATCCACGATTCGCTTTGGTTGTGGTCATTAACGATCCACAAGCAGGTAAATATTACGGTGGTGCCGTCTCTGCACCTGTGTTCGGTGCCATCATGGGCGGCGTTCTGCGCACCATGAATATCGAACCGGATGCTTTGGCGACAGGTGAAAAAAGTGAATTTGTAATCAATCAAAAAGAGGGAACAGGTGGCAGATCGTAATTTGCGCGACCTTCTCGCTCCGTGGGTGCCAGCGCTACCTACGAGAGCTCTGCGAGAAATGACACTCGATAGTCGCGTGGCGGCGTCGGGCGACCTTTTTGTGGCTGTAGTCGGCCATCAGGCGGACGGGCGTCGATATATCCCGCAGGCAATAGCGCAAGGCGTAGCCGCTGTCGTGGCTGAAGCTGAAGGCGAAGCAACGGATGGCGAAGTCCGTGAAATGCATGGTGTGCCGGTTATTTATCTGAGCCAGCTGCATCAACGCCTTTCTGCCCTGGCAGGGCGTTTTTACCACCAACCCTCGAGTGCATTACGCCTGGTTGGCGTGACGGGTACTAACGGTAAAACCACTACAGCTCAGTTGCTTGCGCAGTGGAGCCAGTTATTAGGCGAAACCAGTGCCGTTATGGGGACTGTCGGTAACGGCCTGCTTGGTAACGTAAAACCAACCGAAAACACCACCGGTTCTGCCGTTGATGTACAGCAAGTGCTTGCTAACCTTGCAGAGCAAGGTGCGAGCTTTGCCGCAATGGAAGTTTCCTCCCACGGTCTGGTTCAGCATCGTGTTTCCGCTCTGAAATTTGCCGCCAGCGTGTTCACCAACCTAAGCCGTGATCACCTCGATTACCACGGTGATATGGCAGGTTACGAAGCGGCTAAATGGCTGCTGTTCTCCGAACACGATTATGGCCATGCCATCATCAATGCTGACGATGAGGTTGGGCGCAAATGGCTGGCGCGTTTACCTGACGCCGTTGCCGTGACGATGGAAAATAATTTACAGCCTGGCTGTCGTGGCCGTTGGTTGAAAGCCACCAACGTGCATTATCACGATGGTGGCGCGACTATCCAGTTCAACTCCTCCTGGGGCGATGGCGAAATTGAAAGCCGCCTGATGGGAGCCTTTAACGTCAGCAACTTGTTGTTAGCGCTGGCGACTCTGTTAGTGCTGGATTACCCAATTGAAGAATTACTGAAAACAGCACCGAGTCTGCAACCGGTTTGCGGGCGAATGGAAGTTTTCAGCGCGCCGGGTAAACCGACGGTAGTGGTGGATTATGCCCACACGCCGGATGCTCTGGAAAAAGCATTGCAGGCTGCCCGTTTGCATTGCAGTGGCAAGCTATGGTGCGTCTTCGGTTGCGGTGGCGATCGTGATAAAGGCAAGCGTCCGATTATGGGCGGTATCGCCGAGCAATATGCGGATGTTGTGGTTGTCACCGATGACAACCCACGTACTGAAGAGCCGAACGCAATTGTGGCTGATATTCTGGTTGGCATGCTGGACGCCGGGCGTGCACATGTGGTTTCAGGTCGTGCCGAAGCGGTAACCAACGCGATTATGCAGGCGCAAGAAAATGATGTCGTTCTGGTAGCAGGCAAAGGCCATGAGGACTATCAGATTGTTGGTGTGCGCCGTCTGGACTATTCCGACCGCGTCACTGCCGCCCGCCTGTTGGGAGTTGTGGCATGATCCGCGTTTCATTAGGCCAGCTCGCCACTATCCTGCATGGCGAATTGCACGGCGCTGATGCGGACATCATTGATGTCACCACCGACACGCGCAAATTAACGCCTGGGTGCCTGTTTGTCGCATTAAAAGGCGAACGCTTCGATGCACACGATTTTGCGCAAGATGCGGTAAACGGCGGGGCAGGTGCATTACTGGTTTCTCGCAAGCTGGATGTTAAGGTTCCGCAACTTGTGGTTGCAGATACACATCAAGCATTCGGCGAACTGGCGGCCTGGGTCCGTCAACAGGTTCCAACGCGGATTGTGGCGCTGACTGGTTCTTCCGGAAAAACCTCTGTAAAAGAGATGACCGCAGCGATTTTGCGCGAATGCGGTAACACCTTGTATACCGCTGGCAATCTGAATAACGACATTGGTGTGCCAATGACGTTGTTACGCCTGACGCCAGAATATGAATATGCTGTCATTGAGCTGGGTGCAAACCATCAAGGTGAAATCGCCTGCACGGTTAATCTGACGCGCCCGGAAGCCGCACTGGTGAACAACCTTGCCGCGGCACACCTTGAAGGCTTTGGCTCACTTGCCGGTGTTGCGAAAGCGAAAGGTGAGATCTTCGCCGGCCTGCCGGAGAATGGTATTGCGATTCTCAATGCCGACAATAATGACTGGCTGAACTGGCAAGAAATTATTGGTGCGCGCAAAACCTGGCGTTTCTCTCCGAATGCAACCGGAAGTGATTTTACCGCGACCAATGTCCACATCACCGTACATGGCACTGAGTTCACCATCAAAACGCCAATCGGCGATGTTGATGTGACCTTGCCGCTTCCTGGCCGTCACAACATTGCTAATGCATTGGCTGCAACGTCGCTGGCGTTGGCGGTGGGGGCGTCACTGGAAGCTGTGAAAGCAGGTCTTGCCGACTTAAAAGCTGTTCCTGGGCGTTTGTTCCCGATTCAACTTTCCGAAAACCAACTTCTGCTTGATGACAGTTACAACGCGAATGTGGGCTCAATGACCGCCGCCGCGCAGGTGCTGTCTGAAATGCCGGGTTTCCGCGTGATGGTTGTTGGCGATATGGCTGAACTGGGCGACGAGTCTGTTGAATGCCATCGTCAGGTGGGTGAAGCGGCGAAAGCCGTGGGTATTGATTGTGTATTGAGTGTTGGCAAACTGAGCGAAATTATCAGCCAAGCCTCTGAAGTTGGCGAACATTTTACCGATAAGCCTTCTTTAATCGTGCGTCTGAAGGCGCTTATCGAAGAGCATTCAATGATGACCATTTTAGTGAAGGGTTCACGTAGTGCTGCCATGGAACAGGTAGTACTCGCATTACAGGAGAATGGAACATGTTAGTTTGGCTGGCCGAACACTTGGTCAAATATTATTCAGGCTTTAACGTCTTTTCCTATCTGACGTTTCGCGCCATTGTCAGCCTGCTGACTGCTCTGTTCATCTCGTTATGGATGGGGCCGCGTATGATTGCTCGTTTGCAGCAACTCTCTTTCGGCCAGGTCGTGCGTAATGACGGCCCGGAGTCCCATTTTAGCAAGCGCGGTACACCAACGATGGGCGGGATTATGATCCTGACCTCAATCGTTATCTCTGTGTTGATGTGGGCGTATCCTTCCAATCCATACGTCTGGTGCGTGTTGTTCGTACTGGTGGGTTACGGGGCGATTGGCTTTGTCGATGACTACCGCAAAGTGGTACGCAAAGACACCAAAGGTTTGATTGCCCGTTGGAAATATTTCTGGATGTCGGTTATCGCGTTGGCTGTTGCCTTCACGATGTACATCGCAGGGAAAGGAACGCCAGCCACCGAGCTGGTTGTGCCGTTCTTTAAAGACGTGATGCCGCAACTTGGCCTGTTTTACGTACTGCTGGCGTACTTTGTGATCGTCGGTACTGGCAATGCCGTAAACCTGACCGATGGTCTCGATGGCCTGGCGATTATGCCAACCGTGCTGGTGGCGGCAGGATTTGCGCTGGTGGCGTGGGCGACGGGTAACATTAAGTTTGCTGAGTATCTGCATATCCCTTATCTGCGCCATTCCGGTGAACTGGTTATCGTCTGTACGGCGATTGTCGGTGCCGGGTTAGGTTTCCTGTGGTTCAACACCTATCCAGCGCAAGTCTTTATGGGCGATGTCGGCTCTTTGGCTTTGGGCGGTGCACTCGGCACTATCGCGGTACTACTGCGCCAGGAATTCCTGTTAGTGATTATGGGTGGCGTGTTCGTGGTTGAAACGCTGTCGGTTATTTTGCAGGTTGGTTCCTTCAAATTGCGCGGGCAGCGTATTTTCCGCATGGCCCCGATTCATCACCATTATGAATTGAAAGGCTGGCCTGAGCCGCGAGTCATTGTGCGTTTCTGGATTATTTCGCTGATGCTGGTTCTGATCGGCCTCGCTACCCTGAAGGTGCGCTAACCATGACTGATTACCAGGGTAAAAAAGTCGTTATTATCGGATTGGGCCTCACTGGCCTGTCCTGTGTGGATTTCTTCCTTGCGCGCGGCGTCACGCCTCGCGTAATGGATACCCGCATCTCACCACCGGGGCTGGAAAGATTGCCAGACTCGGTGGAACGACATACTGGCTCACTCAACGAAGACTGGTTGTTAGCGGCTGACTTGATTATTGCCAGCCCTGGTATCGCTGTCGCTCATCCTGCGTTGAGCCGTGCCGCAGACGCCGGTGTTGAAATCATTGGTGATATCGAACTGTTTTGCCGTGAAGCACAAGCGCCTATTGTGGCGATTACCGGTTCTAACGGTAAAAGCACGGTCACCACGTTAGTCGGTGAAATGGCGAAAGCCGCTGGCGTCAATGTTGGCGTGGGTGGAAACATCGGGTTGCCAGCATTGATGTTACTCGATCAGA
>Ga0105250_10000978_pt1 | contig 16638 bp, 12 predicted proteins | sample KBSS54metaG_FD_80425 | JGI IMG/M metagenome (GOLD analysis project Ga0105250, IMG submission 80425) | Switchgrass rhizosphere microbial communities from Kellogg Biological Station, Michigan, USA - KBS S5-4 metaG | ecosystem: Host-associated > Plants > Roots > Rhizosphere > Soil | place...
CGTTTTAAAACGCTCTACCGTGAAGGATTGAAAAACCGTTACGGTGCGTTGATGCAGACTATCTCCGGCGTTCACTACAACTTTTCGTTGCCGTTTGAATTTTGGCAGGCGCGGTTGGGCGTAGAAGATGCCCAGAGCGGCAAAGAAGCGATTTCCGCCGGATACTTCCGCCTGATTCGCAACTACTACCGTTTCGGTTGGGTGATCCCGTATTTATTCGGTGCATCGCCGGCGATTTGCTCGTCTTTCCTGCAAGGGAAAGAAAGCTCGCTGCCATTTGAAAAAACCGAGTGTGGCATGAATTACCTGCCATACGCGACGTCACTGCGTTTGAGCGACCTCGGTTACACCAACAAATCTCAGAGCAATCTTGGCATTACGTTTAACGATCTGGAAACTTACGTCGCCGGATTAAAGCGTGCCATTAAAACGCCTTCGGAAGAGTACGCGAAGATGGGAGTTGAGAAGGACGGTAAACGCCTTCAAATCAACACCAACGTGCTGCAAATCGAAAATGAACTCTACGCACCGATTCGCCCTAAACGTGTCACAGCGGAGGGTGAGTCGCCTTCTGACGCTCTGATGCGCGGTGGGATTGAATATATCGAAGTGCGTTCACTGGATATTAACCCGTTCTCTCCGATCGGGGTTGATGAGCAGCAAGTTCGCTTCCTCGACCTGTTTATGATTTGGTGTGTGCTGGCTGACGCGCCTGAAATGAGCAGTGATGAATTGCTTTGCACCCGTAAAAACTGGAATCGCGTGATTCTGGAAGGGCGCAAACCAGGCCTGACGTTGGGTATGGGTTGTGAAACCGCACAGCATCCGTTGCCAAAAGTGGGCAAAGACCTGTTTGCTGATTTACGGCGTGTCGCGGAAACGCTGGATGGTATCGCTGGCAATACGGAATACCAGGACGTGTGTGACCAACTGGTCGCCTGTTTCGATAATCCTGAATTAACGTACTCAGCACGAATTCTGCGGTCTATGATTGATAATGGCATTGGCGGAACTGGGCTGGCATTGGCTGAGCAATATCGTCAGATGCTGATCCAGGAGCCGCTAGAGATTTTGACCGAAGATGTATTGCAGAAGGAGCATGACGCTTCGTGGCAACGTCAGCGGGAAATTGAAGCTAAAGATACCGAACCGTTCGACGTGTGGCTCGCAAAACACGCGTAGTACAAAAGAAAAAGGCCACAATCAATGTGGCCAAAATATACATCTCTGAATCAGGGATGATGATAATAAATGCGCGTCTTTCATATACTCAGAGTCGTCCAGGAAAGAATGGTTCATTTTATTTTTAAATTAAATCACTATCGGAGGTGATCAGATGCCGTTGTTGGATAGCTTCACAGTCGACCATACCCGCATGGGCGCGCCAGCAGTGCGTGTGGCCAAAACAATGCACACGCCTCATGGCGATACAATCACTGTATTTGATCTGCGTTTCTGCATCCCGAACAAGGAAGTGATGCCAGAAAAAGGGATTCATACACTTGAACACCTGTTTGCAGGATTTATGCGTGATCACCTGAACGGGAACGGCGTAGAGATCATCGATATTTCACCTATGGGTTGCCGCACAGGTTTCTACATGAGCCTGATTGGTGTGCCTGAAGAGTCTCGAGTTGCTGACGCGTGGAAAGCGGCAATGGAAGATGTTCTGAAAGTGAAAGAGCAAAACCAGATCCCAGAGCTGAACGTTTATCAGTGTGGGACTTACCACATGCACTCGTTGCAAGAAGCACAGGACATCGCGCGCCATATTCTTGAGCATGGTGTGAGCGTGAACAGCAACGAAGAGTTGGCTCTGCCAAAAGAGAAACTTAAAGAGCTGCACATCTAGTCAGAAGCCTCATAAAAAGGAGCTCATCGGCTCCTTTTTATATTCCTGCGCTATGCTACCTTTATCTTTTCGCTCATAAATAACGCTATGTCTACCACTCTCCAGTTCAACTTCGCGACGCGTCCGCTGGTTCCCTTTGCTCATGATTATCCACATGGCGCGACGGAGCCCTGGCATAGCCATGACTGCGCACAACTGCTGCATACTTTAAGTGGTGTGGTGCGGATAGAAACGGAACAAGGGTATTGGGTTGTGCCGCCCAGTCGTGGTGTATGGCTCCCGGCGGGAACACGTCATCGGCTTCAGGTCACAGGACAAGTCGCGGCCAGAACGTTGTTTATCGATCCTTTTGCTCGAGCGGATTTACCCTCGGTCTGTCAGGTTGTGCAGGTTTCTAATTTACTGCGTGAGTTGATCATAAGCTCGCTGGATCTACCAGGACGGTACGAAGCCGGGAGCAGGGAGGAGAGAATCTACGAGCTAATCCTCGATGAAATCCGCGTGATGACAGTGATGCCTTTTAATCTGCCGGAACCGCAGGCACCCACGATTCAGGCGCTATGCCGTCAGGTTCAGGCTGAACCAGGTAAATCATGGACCACCACAGTGGCTGCCGCCCAGCTCAACATGAGTGAACGAACCTTACTGCGCCATTTTCGCGAGCAAACTGGTATGGCGTTCAGCGAATGGGTACGACGCGCACGGCTAATGGAAGCACTAAATCGCCTGGCTCAAGGGCAATCGGTTCTGCGGGTGGCGCTGGATCTTGGCTATGAAAGCCACAGTGCATTCAGCGCCATGTTCCGACGGACTCTGGGCGTATCCCCAAGTGAATACTTCTAGTTCGAAGATTTTATCGGCAAGGCGTTAAGCAAAGCCTGTAGCGAAGCCCGCGCAACATCATTGTCGATACCGACTCCCCAGCGACTTTCACCATTGGCAAAAGTACAGCGTATATAGGCAGCTGATCGGCTCTCGCTATGTCTTCCAAGTGTATGCTCATGGTAGTCCTCGATAGAAAAAGCGACCTTGAACTGCGATTTTAGAGCATCAGCGGTGGCAGAAAGTAGCCCGTTACCTTTGCCCTGCAACGTCAATATTCCTTCTGGTGTCTGGACGCGCGCCTGCAGTGAAAGACCTCCTTCTGTCTGACTTTCACTGCGGTATTCCAGTAGTTGCCGATCAGCGAGTTGATGCGGCCCGTACAACTTGCGGAACAACTGCCAGAGGGCGTTAAGAGTCATTTCGTTACCGTCCCGGTCGGTCTGTTCCTGAACGTGGCGGCTGAAGTCCTGTTGCAACCCACGTGGTAATACCAGCCCGTGGTTTTGTTCCAGTATCCACGCCGCGCCGCTTTTACCAGACTGGCTGTTAACGCGGATCACCGCCTCGTAACTACAGCCAATATCGTTCGGGTCTACAGGAAGATACGGCATCTCCCAAAGCGGAGAAGAGGATTGCTGCCGGGCCGTGAAACCCTTTTTGATAGCATCCTGATGCGAGCCTGAAAAGGCTGTAAATGCCAACTTTCCGGCATAGGGATGGCGAGGGTGCACCGGTAACTGATTGCATTGCTCCACCTCTTCGACAACATGCTTTATGTCGCTGAAATCGAGCTGCGGTGAGATCCCCTGGCTGTATAGATTCATAGCCATGGTTACCAGACAGACGTTACCGGTGCGTTCGCCGTTGCCGAACAAACAGCCCTCTACACGGTCAGCTCCCGCAAGTATCGCCAGTTCAGCACTGGCCACACCGCTTCCCCGGTCATTGTGAGGATGAACGCTGATACACACCGCGTTACGCCGCGAGAAATGGCGACAGAAGTACTCAATTTGGTCGGCATAGACGTTCGGGGTATTCACTTCGACGGTCGCAGGTAAGTTGATAATCATCGGCCTTTCGCAGCAGGGCTCCCAAACATCCGCCACCGCCTCGCAGATTTGCAGCGCGAAATCAGATTCGGTGAAGCAGAAGGTTTCCGGGGAGTATTCATAACTCCACTGTGTTTGCGGGTTTGCCTCGCACAATACCCGAATCTGGCGCGTCGCACTGACGGCCAATTGGATGATCTCCTCTTTGCTCTGGCGGAATACCAGGCGGCGGAAAAGTGGGGCAGTGGCGTTATAGAGATGCAGTGTCGCGCGACTGGCACCCTCAAGAGCGGCAAAAGTGCGTTCAATCAAATCGGTACGTGCCTGGGTCAGCACCTGGATTGTGACGTCGTGCGGTATCCGCCGTTCTTCAATTAGCTGGCGAACAAACTGGAAGTCCGTTTCTGATGCTGACGGAAAAGCCACTTCAATTTCCTTAAAACCGCATTGGAGCAACAGTTCCCAGAAGCGCAGTTTGCGCAGGCCGTCCATGGGGTCAGCCAGCGCCTGATTACCGTCGCGCAGGTCGGTGGAAAGCCAGCGTGGGGCATGCGTGAGCTGTTTGTTTGGCCATTGGCGGTCAGGTAGGTGAATCGGGGGATGGGGCTGGTATTTTTGCGATGGGTCGTACAGCATGTCGGTTTTCCTCGGCGTGGGTCAGTCTTTATCCTGACGACTTTAGGCTGGGCTTACTGGCGCAAAACTGACAACCTGTGCTGCAAAACCGCCAGACGACAGACAGAGAAAAGGGGCCAATTGGCCCCTTTTGTGTTTCTGACTTAGTGCGCTCCACCGCCGCCACCACCGGCACCAAACGGTGGTCTGGCAAACCAGATTAGACCCAGTAACAGAATAAATATTCCTGCAGAAACCCAGAAAATCTCATTGGCTGAGATAATCAGCCCCTGATTGGTAATCTGCTGCGCAATATAGCCAGAGGCTTGTTGCGGCGACATCCCCAGATTTTCCAGTTTTGAATACATCTCCTGCGCATTCGGGTTAAACGGTGAAACGGACTCCGTTAACTGCGCGTGATGTAGCGCTTCGCGGTTAGTCCACAGCGTCGTGGTTATCGACGTACCAATCGAACCGGCAAGGGTTCGGGTAAAGTTCGACAGACTCGACGCTGCGGCCATACGTTCAGGCGGTAGCCCGGAAAGCGTGATTGTCGTCAGTGGCATAAAGAAGCACGCCACGGCAAAGCCCTGAATAAACTGCGGCCAGGCCGACGCGCCGAAATCCATTCCCGGCTCGAAGGTATATGCACGCCAGTAGAAACAGACGGCGTACATAATAAAGCTGAACGTCACCAGGCGCCGCATATCGAGCTTATGAGCAAAACGCCCGATAATCGGCGACAGCAATACAGGAAGAAGCCCGACCGGTGCCGATGCCAGACCCGCCCAGGTTGCCGTGTAGCCATATACCTCCTGCAACAGCTGCGGCAGTAACACAATTGCGCCGAAGTAGAGCATGTAGGCGAGACTGATACACAAGCAACCAATGGTGAAGTTTCGCGACTTAAACAACGACAAGTCGACTATCGGGTTGTCGTCCGTTAGCTCCCAGACAATCAAGAAACTTATCGTCACCACCGCGACGATTGTCAGAACGACCACTTCCGTTGAGTTAAACCAATCCAGCTCTTTACCGCGGTCGAGCATGATTTGCAGGCTACCAATGCCCACCACCAACAGCGCAAGGCCGATGGCATCAATACGGCGCTGCTCGGTTTTGGTTTCACGCCCACGCAAGGTTTGCATCGTCAGCAGAACGACCAGCGCGCCGATAGGCACGTTGATAAAGAAGATCCAACCCCAGTGGTAGTTATCACTGATAAAACCACCGAGGATTGGCCCACAAATCGGTGCCACGATGACCGTCATCGACCACAGCGCCAGCGCGATACTTCGCTTAGCAGGCGGGTAGTTATTGAGCAGCAGACTTTGCGACAGCGGAATCAACGGCCCGGCAACGATCCCCTGGATAACACGGAAGAAGATCAGCATCTCCAGACTTTTGGACACGCCGCAAGCCCATGAAGCCAACACGAAGAGAATCGTCGACCACATAAACAACTTCACTTCACCAAAGCGCTTAGCAAGCCACCCGGTGATAGGAATTGAGATGGCGTTTGCCACCCCAAATGAAGTGATAACCCAGGTTCCCTGACTCAGTGACGAGCCAAGGTTACCGGCAATGGTCGGAATGGCCACGTTGGCGATGGTCGAGTCCAGCACCTGCATAAAGGTCGCCAATGACAAGGCGATGGTCATGATGACCAGCGGTGCCCCTTCTAGCGGTTTTTGTTGTGCCATACAACCTCCGCTTTGTTAACCCGCATTGGCCTGGATGATGTTATTGATAAGCTCGTTGGCAGGCGCAAGATTCAGCTCGCGCGCATTGCTTTCATACACCGGAGAGTGACGAGTGGTGTTTGCCAGCATACTGCCATCGCGGTTACTGGTATCCACCGTCACCAGCGTCGACAAACCGATACGCAGCGGATGTTGTTCAAGCTGTTTGGCATCCAGTTCAATACGAACCGGCAAACGCTGAACCACTTTAATCCAGTTACCGGTGGCGTTTTGTGCAGGAAGCAGAGAGAACGCGCTGCCGGTACCCATATCCAGGCCAACAACTTTACCGGTGTACTCAACTTTGTCGCCGTAAATATCACTGACGACCGTCGCCGGTTGGCCAATACGCATATGCGCAAGCTGCGTTTCTTTGAAGTTTGCATCAACCCACAAACCACTCGCTGGCACGATAGCCATCAGCGGTGTGGTCGGGCTAATCTGTGCGCCAACTTGCACCACACGGCGTGAAACATAGCCGGTCATTGGGCTGACAATCTTAGTCCGTTGCAGTGCCATCCAGGCGTTACGTAACTCGGCAGCCGCTTGTTTAACACTTGGCTGTTCTTCGAGTTTGGTTCCGAGGATCATGGCCTGATTGGCATTATATTGTTGAATGGCAACATCCAGTTGCGCTTGAGCCGATGCGACGGCATCACGGGCGTGTTGCAACTCTTCACGGCCAATCAGGTTTGCATTCCCCAGCGGCACGCGGCGATTCAGGTCGCTTTGAGCTTGTGCCAGAGAAGTCTTTTGCAGCTCAATATTGGCCTGATATTGCTTACTGTTAATCATTAACTGACGAGTCTGGCGCACGCTTGAAGCCAGCACGGTTTGTGCTTGTTCAAAGGCTTGCTCAGCGTCAGCCTGGTCCAGCGTCACCAGAACATCGCCCTGTTTAACGAAGTCGGTATTATCTGCCCAAACTTTAGTTACGCTTCCGGAAACCTGGGACATTATCTGCACCTGATTACCGGCCACATACGCATCATCCGTGTTTTCGTAGTGACGTAATACTAAGAACCAGTAAATCCCATATGCCACAGCAATAATGACAAACAGCAAGGTCAACACAAGTAAGGCACCTTTACGTTTGCCTTTCTTGTTACCCGGCTGCTGCGAGGTTTGAGTCTCCGCATGTGCGCTCATGCTTATCTCCACACTTTTTTATTATAGTGATCGGCTGAGCCGACCTGTTAGACCCAACAGGCCAGCAAGGTAAGTTGCTGGCCTGTCAGTATTCATCTTTTTTGGGATACTACGATTTAACGCGATGACGGCACTTAGCGCACGGCTTCAAGTACAGTCTGGTTTTCGTCCATTTCATCAAGGCGGGTCAGCAGTTTGCGGGTGATCTGTTCCAACTGCTCTTTTTCCGAACCACTCAGCGTGGACCACAGCTCATGTAAGCAGTGGTGCTGCGGTGGTAACACCTGACGCAGGAACTCCTGACCTTTTTCGGTTAAATGCAGATGCAGGCAGCGGCGATCGTTATCGCTTTCACGGCGTTCAATCCAGCCACGCTTTTCCAGTTCATCGGCAATACGAGTCGCGTTAGTACGGGAAGACCCCAAAGCACAGCTCAATTCGGAAGGCTGGATGCTGTGGTTTTCCTGCGATTCAAGAGTAATTAACGCCATAAACAGCGTCTCGTTAATCCCCTGAGCTTTCAGCATTTTATTGCGGTTTTCCAAAAGCTTGCCTTGCATGTGCATGCAAAGGCGCGTCAGCAGGACTTCCTGGTACGGGAATTCCTCATAGCGTTTGGCGCGAAATTTTAGCATTTGTTCAATGGGCGTAAACGAACTATCCATTTTGGCATAACCTCATTAGTTTCGGTCGATATAATAACGATAGTGACAAATAAAGTAAATGTATTGTTGATACGTTTTTATTGGTCAGACTGATATCACCATCATGAGTTTCCAGGTTAATCCATAACCCAGAGCACTTAATAATGTCGGGACAATGATGCTGCGAGTTTTATAAAAACTCAGCCCGAGAATAATAAAACCGACAAGCGTCGGGACCAGACGTTGCGCGTTCTGCATAATCTCCGGAACACTCGAAACCACCAGCAACGCACAAATCGATGCGATTCCGATACTGTCGAGCAGTATGCCAGTGGCGCCGCGTTTGGCCGGACGAGTGGTATTTGCCCGGATACGCAGAGGCAAATAACGAAACAGATAGTTGGCAAGGCCGACCAGCAAACCCAGCAAAAGTACTTGTGTACTCATCCGTGTTCACCTTGATAAAACGCCTGTACTAATGCAGCCATACAGCCACAGACAATCCCTGCAAGAATCGCCACCGGAATAGAAACCAGCGTCACGCCCAACAATGCGCCAGCAAGCGAAGCGGTAACCGTCCATGATTGTTTACGCTGGAACGACGCCAGCATGAAACTCATGAACAGGGCGGGCAACATAAAGCCTAAAGCCGCTTCAACAGCGGGCAGGTGGTCCAGTAAACCATTACCAGACCATGCTCCCAGCGCGGTGCCTAAAACCCAAGAAAACCATGAACTAAAGGCGATACCGATCATCCAGTTTTCGCTCCAGCGCCGGTTATCACGCACCAGTTTGGCGGTGGCGGCGGCAAAAACTTCGTCGGTCAGGCCGAAGGCCCAAATCGCGGTTTTAGGTTTACTCAACTGGCGGGTGATGCGCTGACGCAGGGAAGGGCCATACAACACGTGGCGCACATCCATTGCCATCACCGTTAAGGCGGCGACCCACAGAGAACTACCCGCAGCCAGTAACGCAGTTATCACAAACTGGCTGGCACCGGCATAAATAATGCAGGAGAAAAACAAGCTTTCGAGTGGCGTAAATCCCAGCTTCGTGGCATTAAGCCCAAACGCAAACGCGACCGGAATATAACTGATGACAATCGGTAAACTGTCTTTCAGCCCTTCAACCCAGGTGGCATCGCTGTGATTATTATCTAATGGAACTGTTGCAGGACTATCCATATTAAATATTTATAAGTTTCTTACGTTAAAGTCACTCGAATTAATAAACGGGGATAACCTTAACAGACTGGTACGACCCTTAATACCCCAAATTATTTCTGGCGGTTGTAAAGGAATAGTGACATCACGGTTGGCGGTGATAACCACGCCACCACACTACTAAATTTAGTAGGGCGACAATCGCACCGGCCACGCACACGCCATTCCATCCGGCATGTTGATAAGCACTGGCGGAGATCAGCGAACCTGCGGCCCCGCCAATAAAGTAGCTGGTCATATAACCGGCGGTCAGACGATTTCGCGCATCCGGCATCATGCGGTAGATAACCGTCTGGTTAGTGATATGTACGCCCTGAACGGTTAAATCCAGCACCAGAATCCCGATGATCAATGCGATAACGGAATACTGCCCCATCGCGGTTGCAATCCAGGACACTAACAACAGCACCAGCCCAATAGTCGTGGTGAGATGGGCTTTGCCTTTGTCCGCAAACCCGCCAGCGGGACGCGCACCCAAAGCACCCGCAGCACCCGCGAGGCCAAACAAACCAATCACGCTTTCCGAGAAATTAAAGGGCGGTGACGCCAGCAGAAACGCCATCGACGTCCAGAGAATACTGAAGTTGGCAAAGGTCAGGCAGCCGAGCAAAGCGCGGGTCCGCAGCAGCGGAGTTTTGATAAACAGGCCAAATACCGACGACAACAATTGCGGATAATTCAGATGGGTGTCGGATTTCACTTTTGGTAAACCACGCCACAAAGCCAGCGCCATCACCACCATTAATACACTTGCAACCCAGTAAACGGTGCGCCAGCCGCCAATACCTGCCAGTAACCCGGCTACAGTACGTGCCAGCAAAATCCCCAGCAACAGCCCGCTCATAATGGTGCCGACCACTTTGCCGCGCTTTTCCGGCTCCGCAAGCGTTGCTGCCAATGGCACAAGAATCTGGGCGACCACCGAGAACAAGCCGGTGAGTGCGGTGCCAAGAATCATCATCCACAGCGTCTGGCTGAGGGCGACAATCACCATCCCACCCGCGGCGAGCAGTGTCATAAACACAATCAACCCACGGCGTTCAAACATATCGCCCAACGGCACCAGGAACAGCAGACCTACGGCATAACCTAGCTGCGCTGCGGTAACGATAAACCCGGCCTGATTAATTGAAAGGGAAAATGCCGTCGCGATAGTGTCGAGCAGGGGTTGCGCATAATAGTTACTGGCAACGGCCAAACCCGTGGCGAGAGACATCAGGACAATCAGAGCGGGGCTCAGTCCTTGAGTGGATGTTTTCATTGTTATTTTTCAGCTTGTGATGATGGAGCGGGAATAATAGCTAAAAATAAGGTAGGCAGGGGTCGGATTGTGCGCTTTGTTTTTGATTGGGACGCCCTCATCCCGACCTTGTCCCCCAGGAGAAGGGGAAAACCGGCATCAGTATGAGAAAGAGAGGGAGAGCGCCGGACTATTCCCTCTCCCGTGGGAGAGGGTTAGGGTGAGGGCAAAAACTTACTTCGTCGCCAAAGCCTCATTCACCCAGCCATCAAACTCGGCCTGGTGTGCTTTAATCCAGCCATCGACGTGACCCTGAATATCCGCTTCTGACGCTTTACCGTTGTGCATCATTGCATTCTCGGCGTTGATATCCGCCAGTGGCAGCTTCATCAGACTAAACAGCTTCGCCGCCTGCGGGTTTTTCTCAGCCCAGGCTTTGTTCGCCACAATGTGCATGGTATTTACCGGGAAACCATAGTTCGCGCCATTCGGCAGTTTGGTATCCACGTCTTTCTGTTTGCCTGGCATAGAAGAGAACGGCACTTGCAGCCACACCACATCTTTGCCCGGAACCATCACATCACTCACCCAATATGGCGTCCAGGTGTAGTAGATAACCGGCTTGCCTTCTTTGTGACGCGTAATGGTATCGGCAATCATCGCCGAATAGTTACCCTGGTTATGTTCCACGGTATTCGTCAGGCCGAAAGCGCCAATCTGGTGATTGATAACCGCTTCGCAGCCCCAACCAGGTGTGCAGCCAGTTAAATCGGCTTTACCGTCGCCGTTGGTATCAAACAGTTTGGCAATATTAGGATCTTTTAGCTGCTCGATATTGGTTATCTTATATTGCTCGGCCGTTTTCTTATCTATCAGATAACCCTGAGCGGCACCCTGAACGTAAGTACCTTCACGATAAAACTTCTTATCGCCGCCAGCAGCGTCGTACATATCGTCGTGCAACGGCTTCCAGTTAGTGGCGATAAATGTGGTATCGCCTGCGGCCATGGAGGTGTAGGCCACGTTGTAATCCACTTCACTCGGTTTATTCACCGTATAGCCCAATTTTTCCAGGGCGCGGCTCACCAGCAAAGTCTGGAATGATTCTTCTGAGATAGTGCTTTGCGCAGGTTGAACCGTAATGCCTTTTCCCGGCAAATCAGCGGCAAAAGCGCTGGTGGTCATCAGAGTGGCGAGTGTTGCGGCTAAAATAGTTGTGTGTCGCATCATGCTTCCTTATCGGTGATGGGGCGTGAGGCGGCACGGATGCCGCCATCATGTTTATTTGATGAAGGGACGGGTCAAAAGACCAATTGGGCCGGTGTTAAACCAGCGGCGGTTGCCACGGCTGCGTGAATCGCGGCCAATGGACTGAGTTAAACGGTCGAGAATAATGGCCAGAATTACAATGCCGACGCCGCCAACGGTCGCCAGACCCATATCAAGGCGACCAATACCGCGCAGCACCATCTGACCAAGACCGCCGACGGCAATCATTGACGCGATAACCACCATCGAAAGTGCCAGCATCAGCGTCTGGTTGACGCCCGCCATAATGGTTGGCATCGCCAGCGGTAACTGAACTTTGAACAGCATCTGACGTGGGCTTGCGCCAAACGAACGAGAGGCTTCAATCAAATCTTCCGGAACCTGCTTAATTCCCAGAATCGTCAGGCGCACAATCGGTGGCAGGGCAAAGATAATCGTCACCACCACACCCGGCACGTTACCGATACCGAACAGCATCACAATTGGCACCAGGTAAACAAACGCTGGTGTAGTCTGCATGGCATCTAATAACGGACGGATAATCTTCGCGGCCCGTTCGCTTCTGGCAAGCCAAATACCGAGCGGTAAACCAATAATCATGCAGAACAGCAGGGCGGTCAGAACCAGCGCCAGCGTCACCATTGCTTGTGACCACGCGCCAATCGCGCCAATCGCCACCAGTGAAACCAGCGTCGCGATCCCCATCCCGAGGCTCGACATCTGCCACGCAATCAGCGCAAACAGAACGATGGCAACCGGGGCGGGCATCCCCAGCAAGAAATGCTGGAAGCCGCTCAGTATATAATCCACCGGCACGCGAATGCCCTGGAACAGCGGACGGAAGTGCGTAACCACCCAATCGATGCCGTGCGTCACCCAGCTATCGAGCGGGATCAGCGTCTTATGAAAGGGATCTAAAATATTAAAATGTTCAGGCTGCGGGGCAGGTGCTGAATTCAGCCAGTCTGCACTGCTACTGGCTGCGGGTGTTGAGGCCGCCTGGCTTCCCCACGCATCGGCGGTTGCTGTGGCCTGATTGGTTGTTGCGTCGGCAGCCGCACTGCCGGTATCCCACGGATTTTCTGCACTCATTGACTTACCCCCTCACGATCTAACGCCTGCAGCAGAACCCCTTTCGAGATAATGCCCACGTACTGACTCTCTTCCCCAACAACCGGAACCGCGCACGGTGCCTGGCCGACATGGGTGAGTAGATCACTCAGTGAAGTCTCTGCGGAAACGGCCGCTGGAGATTCGAGGTAAGCATTGTCCAGACCCTGGCCCGCAGCTAACGCGGCTTTCAGTGAATCAGTGGAAACAATACCGAGGAATTTTTGCCCGCGTTCAATGACATAACCAAATTCACGGTCTTCATCTTGCAGCAATTTCAGCGCGGATCTTGGGCCGAAACCGGCAGTTTTACGCAACAGGCCAGCCGGGCTACGACGGGCAATATCCTTAGCGCTAAATACCTGGCTAATATCTACGCCACGGAAGAAGGTGCGCACATAATCATTCGCCGGATTATTGAGAATTTCATCCGGCGTACCGACTTGCACCACTTCACCACCCTGCATAATGGCAATTCGGTCGCCAATACGCATCGCTTCATCCAGATCGTGGGAAATAAATACGATGGTACGCTGATGTTTCGCCTGCAATTTAATTAACTCGTCCTGCATTTCAGTACGAATTAAAGGATCGAGGGCAGAGAAGGCTTCATCCATCAATAATATATCGGGATTAATCGCCAAAGCACGAGCCAAACCCACACGCTGACGCATACCGCCAGAAAGCTCATCGGGATAAGCGTGGGCATAATTTTCCAGCCCAACCTGACGCAGTGCATCAAGCGCTTTTTCCTGACGTTCTTTCAACGCAATACCGGCTAATTCCATGCCGAATCCAGCGTTATTTAACACCGTCATATGAGGCATCAAAGCAAAGGACTGGAATACCATGGAAATCTTATTTTTACGTACTTCACGGAGTTCCGCTTCTGATATTTTGGCAATGTCTACGCCGTCAATCAGTACCTGTCCACGGGTTGGTTCAATCAGGCGATTGAGAAGGCGAACCATGGTGGATTTACCGGAACCCGATAACCCCATGATGACAAAAATCTCGCCTTCTTCAATGGCCAGACTGGCGTCTTTTACGCCAAGCGACAGCCCTGTTTTCTCCAGTAATTCTGCTTTTGAAATACCTTTTTCTATATATTTGAATGCGCGCTGTGGATGCTCACCAAATACTTTATATAAATTCTTCACTTCAAGTTTAATTGCCATGCAATAAAGTTATTCCTGTATTTATATATTTATACACAATTCCTGATGGAAATATTCACTGCATATACCCTAACATACTTAGAATCTGAGACAACCCTCCATTTCCGATATATTCAATATCCGCACGGCGCATGTGGTCGGCATTTCCCATGAGTAAAGGGCTGAGGGTAAATATGAAAAAGATGATATTTTTTGTAACCGGAGGCGAAATTAGCCTGAATGAGACGAGGTTCACAATAATATCCATGGCGGATAAGCATCACTCTATCCGCCATAAATAAACGCAAAATTTGGTGGGTTATGTGTTCGATTATCCGCTGTGGATTAATCTATTTTTCTTAATTAGAAGTCCCAATCTTCGTCCTGAGTCTCCACCGCTTTCCCCATCACATACGACGAACCCGAGCCTGAGAAGAAGTCATGGTTTTCGTCGGCGTTGGGAGAAAGCGCTGCCAGAATTGCAGGGTTCACTGCGACCATTTCAGGCGGGAACAGCGCGTTATAGCCGAGGTTCATCAGTGCTTTATTGGCGTTATAGCAAAGGAACGCTTTGACCTCTTCCTGCCAGCCGACATTGCCATACAACGCATCGGTATACGCCACTTCATTATCGTAAAGATCCATCAGCAACTCGAAGGCGAAATTCTGCAATTCGCTCTGTCGTTCAGCGCTTTGCTGCACAAGATTTTTCTGAAATTTATAACCGATGTAATAGCCATGCACCGCCTCGTCACGAATGATCAGACGAATCAGATCTGCGGTGTTGGTCAACTTGCCACGGCTTGACCAATACATCGGCAAATAAAAGCCTGAATAAAATAAGAACGACTCCAAAAATACGCTGGCGATTTTCTTCTTCAACGGGTCATCGGCATGATAATGCGCGAGGATAATTTGCGCTTTGCGCTGGAGTGGTTCATTGGCTTCACTCCACGCATAAGCGGCATCAACATCTTTGCTCTGGCAAAGTGTCGAGAAAATCGAACTATAAGAACGAGCATGCACCGCTTCCATAAAACTCACGTTCGACAACACCGCTTCTTCATGGGGTGTTATTGCGTCAGCCATTAATACGGGGGCGCCAATGGTATTCTGAATGGTGTCCAACAACGTCAACCCAGTAAATACGCGGATCGTCAGCTGCTGTTCATCGTTGCTAAGTGATTGCCACGCCGGAATATCGTTCGACAGCGGGACTTTTTCCGGCAGCCAAAAATTACTGGTCAGGCGGTTCCATACCTCGAGATCTTTCTCATCCTCGATAATATTCCAGTTGATGGCGCGCGCGTGGTTTAACTGAGTCATCTTCTCTCCTTATAAAGCGCAGGACACGCAGCCCTGGACTTCGGTGCCTTCCAGTGCCATCTGACGCAAGCGAATGTAATACAGCGTTTTAATGCCTTTTTTCCAGGCATAAATCTGCGCTTTATTAATATCGCGGGTGGTGGCGGTATCGCGGAAAAATAGCGTCAGCGACAAACCTTGATCAACGTGGCGTGTGGCTTGCGCGTAGGTGTCGATTATCTTTTCCGGGCCAATATCGTAGGCATCCTGGTAATACTCGAGATTCTCATTGGTCATAAACGGGGCCGGATAATAAACGCGCCCGGTTTTGCCTTCTTTGCGGATCTCAATACGCGAAACAATCGGGTGAATACTCGACGTTGCGTGGTTGATATACGAAATAGAACCCGTTGGTGGAATGGCCTGCAAATTCTGGTTATACAGGCCGAACTCCATCACATCATCACGCAACTGCTGCCACTGCCTGCGAGTGGGGATGGTGATACCGGCGTTGGCAAATAACTCGCGAACTTTTTGGGTTTTCGGCTGCCAGTTTTCTTGCAGATATTGCTGGAAATATTCACCGCTCGCATAGCGTGATTGTTCAAAACCTGCAAAACGCTGTTTGCGTTCCCGTGCCAGCAAATTCGAGGCGCGAATGGCATGCCAGGTCACGGTGTAAAAATAGATGTTAGTGAAATCCAACCCTTCCGCAGAGCCATAAGCAATGCTTTCGCGTGCCAGATAACCGTGCAGATTCATCTGCCCGAGGCCAATCGCATGGGAGGCGGAGTTGCCCGCTTCAATCGACGGCACCGAGCGAATGTGGCTCATATCGGAAACCGCCGTCAGCCCACGAATGGCGGTTTCTATAGTCTGAGCAAAATCTGCGGAATCCATCGCATGCGCGATATTCAGTGATCCGAGATTGCAGGAAATATCGTGGCCCACATTCTGGTAATCGAGGTTTTCGTCATAGGTCGACGCGCTATTCACCTGCAAAATTTCTGAACACAGGTTGCTCATATTAATGCGCCCGGCAATCGGGTTGGCGCGGTTGACCGTATCTTCAAACATGATGTACGGATAACCGGACTCAAACTGGATTTCGGCCAGTGTCTGGAAGAAATCGCGCGCGTTAATAAAGGTCTTGCGGATGCGTTCGTCTGCCAGCATTTCAAGGTACAAATCGCTGACCGCAATATCGCCAAACGGCTTGCCGTAAATACGCTCGACATCGTAAGGCGAAAACAGCGCCATCGGCTGGTTGTCTTTCGCTAACTGGAAGGTGACATCCGGGATCACCACGCCAAGTGAGAGCGATTTGATGCGGATCTTTTCATCAGCATTTTCGCGTTTGGTATCGAGGAAACGCAAAATATCGGGATGATGGGCGTGCAGATAAACCGCGCCCGCGCCCTGGCGCGCACCGAGTTGGTTGGCATAAGAAAACGCATC
>Ga0105250_10000991_pt1 | contig 16500 bp, 12 predicted proteins | sample KBSS54metaG_FD_80425 | JGI IMG/M metagenome (GOLD analysis project Ga0105250, IMG submission 80425) | Switchgrass rhizosphere microbial communities from Kellogg Biological Station, Michigan, USA - KBS S5-4 metaG | ecosystem: Host-associated > Plants > Roots > Rhizosphere > Soil | place...
AACGGCCATCGACACTGAACCGGTTGATGGCCCAGTGGGTATGGTTGACACCATAGATGCTGCTCGCACTGGCTACCGTAACGCCCACACACATCGCCACACTGCCGAGGGCCATGTTCAGTACATGGCGTCGCATGAACTGGCCTGCACGTTTTGCATTGACCTGCTGCGCGCCCCTGTCAGCCCACCCCATTGCTTACCTCCTTCGCTGTCGCGTAACGAGCGTCCCAGACTGCAGTGATGCGTTGCTGGCGCTCAACCCTTTGCTGAGCGGCCTCCGCTGGAGTTTTCTGGCTATGCTCAAAAGTCCCGGCAATGCTGGATGCAGACGCTGGCTCCTCCTCAGGCCTGACCATAAATGCCAGGTCTCTTCGGTCAGCTTCTCCGAAAAACACCATGCGTTCGTTGAAGTAACTGCCCCAAGGTTCACGTCCTGGCGCGTATCTCACACCTAAAACACGCCCGTTGAGAACGGCGTGCAGAAACCAGGCACGCGAGTCATGTACCTGGTCATCGAACAAGGCACGCAACAGCCCTTCTGGTTTCTGGCTGTTACGGTGCTCGTCGACATTTCCGCGAGAGCGCTCTGTACGATGGTTGCTCTCACCTGGTGGTGGAGGGAAGAGCTGGCTGACTTTTGCACGCCCAGCTGCCTTGACTCGCTCTCGTTCGGCCCGGGTTTCGGCACTGTTGCGGTAGGTCAACCATGCGGCTGGACTAACTTCCTTGGCTATGCGCAAGATCGTCAGGTAAGGGTCGCTATCAAGATTTCGATATCTTTTTCTAAACTCTTCTGCCGCCTCGCGCAATTGGGTTTGTGCTCTGTCTGGGTCAAAATCTGGGATGCCAGGCTCCAGCGGCATGCTCGTAGCGCCTTTGCGCTCGCGGGCTATTTGCTGCAGGCGACGGGCCTGGACCTTCGCCTGCAGTTGCTTCCGATCTGCCTCGGCGCGTTTGCGCGCATCCTCCGTGCCGTGCGTATCACTGGCATTCCGATAGAACTGTGTAGTCTTGAGGCTGGCGAAGGCGTAGCGATCAATGCGCCATGCTGTGATCCAGGCGAGTTGGGCGCGTAATGCCTCTTCCAGGGGTACTGGAGCCAGTGAGACTTGGTAGCGTTCTATTTGCTCGGAAGAGAGTGGATGAGGGGAAGGAGTCAAGTTGAGAGTCACTTGACGCCAAGCGTTGAAGCGATCGACTAACGACTGTTCAACCAGGAACTCCAATACGACATCAGGTTCCATAGCCCGCCAGATTTCATTGTGCTGGCCCACTGGCAGCACACTCTTGGGAACTTTAAATGGTGCTCCATGAGCAAACGCATCAGCATACAAATCATTCAGAGCGATCTGCGAAAGCAATAGACGATCATTAGGGCCCACTGCCTTCCCTTGATCACCAGGCGGATACCCTCCTCCCTGATCCGAATGCACTCCGGGATAGATCACCTCTAAACTGTTTTCCGGGTAGCTACCATTCTCCAGGCGAATAGAGTCCAACGGAAAGCTCAAGCGCTGCTCATGGCTGGCGACGATATGCAGGCAACTCTTGAGCAGCTCCCCCGAAGGCAACGCCTGACTACCATCGCCCCAGCCCATATGCCCAGTAGGCCCCGGCGCGATATCGGCCAGCCCCACCGACACCACCGTATCCAGCAGCCCCAGGTATTCCACACTGACTGGCAGCTTCCCTTTCCCCACGACGAGCCCCGGAGTCGATTCGGCTGGCGCCAACAACTCATTCAGCCAGTTGACGAACGCCCGCGCCGAGGCCGCCCCCCGTGAAAATCCATAAACGTACAACCGCACTCCCAACAGCTTGGGCTGCGCCGCCGAAGTACCTTCCAGAGCGATCTCCAAGGTCCGCTCTATGGCACTTAGTTGTTCATGAAACTTCTTGCGTCGATTGAACCGGCCTTTGATCCACTCAGTGCCGTGCCACGTCCCCATGGCTTCGACGGCAGTCTTTAGCTCCCCGTTGTCCAGGCGCCGCAGCCCGAGCGCGCGACGCAGCGCATCGATGATCATCAGCAGGCCCCAGTTGATCCGCTCCTCGCCACGTCGTGCGAAGGCGAGGCCTTCGGTGGTGTAGTCCAGGTCGCCTACCTCGGGAAACGGCGTGCCCACCCCAGGCATGTAGTACTTGTAGTAATCGCCGTTGCCAGTACCTGCCGCATCGGCCAGGCCGCTCGCCCGACCGCTGCGGTGGGTCGCGCCGCCGACATGGCCTGCGCCGATCGTGGCGCGGAACAAGCGGGCGATGTTGGTCGGGTGCGGCACGGCGGATTCGAACAGGTCGTTGTTAAGGTTGTTGCCAGTGCCGTCGAAGAACAGGCTGATGTGCAAGGTCCTGCTGCAGGGCGGCGGCAGTCGGTAGCCGGCGACCAGACACAGGCTGTCCTGGTGGTCGCGCTCCGGCTGACTCCGTAGCCACAGGTTGCGCTGCACCTGCTCGATACGCTGGGGCAGACGACCTTGCACCGGGAACTGGGGCGGCAGCCAGACGGGGGCTTTGCTTATTTTGGACATTACCTAGGCTCCTGGCCATGCAATGGGGTCTTGATACAACGTGCGGGATCAACCGCCTGGGCGAGCAGGAGACTGGCTAGCATCGCCACCCTGCCGCCCATCAGCGAATGCCTTGCCATCCATGTTTCCCCGCAATTGCAGGTTCGCTTACCCAGGCCTGACGCAGGTGCTCAAGGATAAGTGCCTCGCGCTGAGCGGTTGTCAGCAGACCGGCCGAGCTGGCAGCCAACATCCCGCTGTAGCATCCGCGAAAACGCTGTTCCGCTCCCCATTCGCCGGGAAGTTCCGCGGCGAGACTAGCCATTGCTGCGGTGGCGTCACTGGCGCAACAGAGCACGTCGACCTGACTGTCACTGAGTTCAAGTGGCGTGAACGGATCGTCGATCACTGGACTTTGGGCTTTCCCCAGCAGGTGCTGGGGCAAGCAATCGCGGTCAAGCCAGCTCCAGAACAAGGCGGGCTGTAACCATGCTTGCTGCTGCTCAGACGTCAGTACGTGACTGAACAGCAAGGGAAACAGCCGCGGATCGTAGTAACGCAGTAACCCCAGGCACCCTCCGTTGAGTGCCTCAATGCAGCGACCAAGGTGTTCTGCGAGTATCGCAAAGGGCCAACTAGACGCCAGGGTCATTACAACGGGTAGACCGTTGGTTGCCTGCAGCAAACCCAAAAGCCATTGCTTTTGCAGCGGCTGTGTCAGATCCACTCGCACCAGCAGGGGTGCCAGATCTTCTGCACCTTCCTCCGGCAAGCCGGTGAACAGGGAGTACCAATCCAGCGGTGGGTCGACGCTAAGCACACTGGGTCGCATCGGTAACTCGCAACCGGCCTGATCGATGATCACATGCAGATAGGTGGTCTGTGCCTGCTCGCACGCGCGCAGCAGAAGATTGAGCCACCGAGTGCTCGCTTGTGTGCTCATGCCTGGGCCTCCCTGAGCACGAAGCCCTGAGCAGCGGCTTGCGCCTTCTTCAAGCATTCCTTGCACACTGCTCCCGGCAACTCAGGGAGTTCGAAGGTTTCACCTGCAGGGGGATTGAATCTGTGTTTGCCCTTGAGACTGAGCAGCCCCGGGCTATGAATCTGAATTTCGCCTTGGTCAGTAATACGGATGTAACCACCGCCACAGCCAAGCGTAATGCCTTTTTTGGCCGTCAATTGGATATGGCCCTCCACCGACTGGACGGTGATGTCGTGCTGAGCGATCAAATTGAGCAAGTCGCCATGCGACTCGATTTCTAAAGGGCCTTTGCCGGAGACCAGACGCATGCCTTGCTGTTGCGCCAACAAAGAGATGCCTTGGCCGGCGTGGGCAAATAGCTGCTTACCTGCAGCCAGGTTGAGTTCTTCATCTGTTTGAACATAGAGAGCTTCACCACTCTTCAAGAGCAGGCTCGCCGGCGTCACTGCGCCGATACCATCCGGTGCGCTTAGCAGGATTGCGGAACCTTTGAGGTTTTCTGCCTGAGACTCGAAGCGGCTCAAACCCTCAACGTCAGGCTGGTGGCTGCGATGGCTCTGTGCAATTTGGTGCCACTGGGTCAATTGTCGCTTCGCACTTTCTAACTGAGCGCTGGCGCGCTCCATGGTGAGCGCTTCTCCAGCAGCATCTGCTTGCACATCAGCACTGATGAACACTCCCTTGCCACCGCGAATCGCCCCCCAACCGTCGGTGCGCAACTCAAAACCTTCGCCACGTTTTTGATTGTTAGCATCCACCAAATGCCCCAGATTGAGCTGGCTCTTGCCACTGTGCTCGGTACTGAGCTTGATATGCTCCTGCCCGCGCGTATCGTCCATGCGCAACTTGTTGTTGGCGGGCGTGCGTAGCACGTTGCGTTTGTAGTTGCGCAGCGTTACATGGTCGGGATGCTGGCTGTCGTGCAGGGCATGCGCGATGTAGGGGCGGTCCGGGTCGCCTTGTTCGAACGCCACCGCCACTTCCGTACCGCAGATCAACGGCAGGTGCAGGCCGTGCGTGTCACCGGCGTAAGGTCGTGCCAGCCGTAGCCAGACACTCTCCTCTCCCGCTTTCCAATTGTCCCGATCGAACAGGAAGTTCACCCGGTATCGGCCCTCCAGGTCGATATGGCCATAGGGGTCGTTCTGCTGAGTACTGGTGACCCGCGCTGGTACCGTCCCGGCGATCTGCGGCTTGTTCGGCAATGGAGGTCGAAAGCATATCGACTCTGAGTAGGGAATCGCCTCGAAGGTGACTTCCAGACTACGGTCCCGAGCAGCCTCGACGGTCAAATGCGTCATGACGACTCCAGGGTCGAAGACTTGGGGTGCCCCATCAGTGATCGTAACCACTTGCCCCGGAGCGAGTGCGACGCTGCTGCTGATGCCACTGCAGCGGGTTTGCCCATTAAGGAAGCGTTCATGGTTCAGGCGCGCATAGAAGTAGCCACTCTCGCTTTCCAGGTCCTCATCCTGGGCGATTGCGTCACCCAGCGCGGTGTAGGGTTCGCCGTAGTGGTAACCCTCACCATAGGTTGTCGTCGCATGCCGGCTGTGATCTACGTCCCCCTCCAGGAAAGCCGCCGCATCGCGGTGGTAATAGGCGCGAACGTTGATGTGCTGCTCCACCACCTCATGGCTGACCTGCAGCGCCCAGACGCCATCCTGGCCGTTGCTGGTCAGGCCAGACAGGGGGCGGAGCGGCAGACTGACGTCGAACTGATAATGTTGCTGGTGATCGTGAAACTCGACAACGTCGATAAACAGCTTGTCGTTGTGCGTGAAGCGGTACCAAATGCCCACCTCTGCCAACAGGCGACTGATGAAGGCAAGGTCACTTTCACCGTACTGCATGACCTGTTCACGCTTGGGGTATTCGCGAGCCAGGTCGAACAGAAAGTGCTGACCTTCGAATTGGTGGCGGCTGCGCAAGATGCTCTCGACGATTTCTGGAACCGACTGGTGCTGGTAGATCCGGTACTGTTTGCCACGGCTGAGCAGCGCCAAGCGAGCCTGCAGGGTCACCTCATAACGGGCTTCATCTTTGGAGCTGGAGAGGCGCTTGAAACCCGTAATCACGCCATGCAACGTACGTGACGCCGCCCCAGAGATCGCATTGGCCGGTGTCTGCTCGGACGACCCCATCTGAAAACTGGCGTCCTTCCCGAGGACTTTGGCGACATCAATATCCTGCATGGCAGAGGTAAACGCCACCGTGTACTTGAACGGTTGACTCAGCCATTCCTTACCTATGAACGACAGTACATCGAGCTCAACCGCATCGAGTTCATCGATTTCAAGCGTGTAATGGTTATGGATGGAACCTAGTAAAGGCTTCGTCATGATCAAGCCCTCTCGACAGCCAGCAGCGCTGCGTCGTGTTCATCGGAAAAACTCAAACTGATGCCGCTGTCCTCGCAGTGCCCGAGCGTCACTGTTTGAGTAGGCTGCCCGAGGGCTTGGCGCTGTAGTAACTGCTGACTCAGCACTGGCAGAATCTGCTGGTTCAGCAAGCTGTCGATGTTGCGGGCGCCGGTATCGGGCAGCAGGCAGGCGGCGACCAAGGCCTCGTACAGCGAGTTGTCCACCTCGCACTGCAAGCCGTAATGACGCTGAAGCCGCTTGGCAACCTGGTTGAGTTTGATCGCGACAATGCGCTTGAGCGCGCCAGCGTCCAGTGGGCGGTAGATCAATGTCTGGAAGCGCGCCAAAAGTGCAGGCTGAAAGTGCGCGCGCAGCACGGGCCGCAACAGTTCATGCAGTGCGGCGTCCTCGATATCTGGCTGACGCTCGACACAACCTTGCAGCAGGTCACTGCCCAGGTTAGAGGTCATCAGGATCACGGTATTGCGAAAATCGATCTCCCGCCCTTCGCCATCGCGCATGACGCCGCGATCGAACACCTGGTAGAACAGGTTGAGCACATCACGGTGGGCCTTTTCGACTTCGTCCAGCAGCACGACGCTGTAGGGGCGCTGGCGAACGGCCTCGGTGAGCACACCACCTTGGCCGTAGCCAACATAACCAGGCGGTGACCCTTTCAGCTGGCTGACGGTGTGCGCCTCTTGGTACTCGGACATGCTCAGGGTGATGAGCGACTTTTCTCCGCCGAACAGGCTACTGGCCAGGGCATGCGCCGTTTCCGTCTTGCCGATGCCACTGGTGCCCACCAGCAGGAAGACGCCCATCGGCGCATTGTCGTTCGTCAACCCTGTGCGGGCGGCACGTAGCCGTTGAGCAAGTGCAAGCAGGGCTGGCTCCTGACCGACAACGCGTTCGGCCAGCTGATCTTCCAGGTTCAACAAGCTGGCATGTTCGTCCTTGAGCAAGCTGCCCAGGGGCACCCCTGTCCAGTCGGCGATCACTTCAGCCACACTGCGGGCACACACGTCGAGCGACAGTAGCGGCCGACTCCCCTGTACGTAGCTCAGTTCTTGTTGCAACTGCGCGCAGGCCGCTGTATCGACCTGTTCAGCCTGGCGGATGTCGAGCAGCTGGTGCGTAAGCTCAAGCTCTTTTTGGTACTGCAGCTCCAGCGCAACCTGCTGGCTCTCCAGTTGAACCAGCTGGGCGTTGATCTTCGCCAAACGAGGCTCAATCACCCTGCCGGTAAGCCGTGCATCCTCTTCCAGCGCAGTTCGCTCTGCAGTCAAGGCCGTCTTCTGAGACTTGATGTGAACCAGCGCCTGCGGCTCACAATCCAGGCTGATGCGAACGCGTGCGCAGGCGGTATCTATCAGGTCAACCGCTTTATCAGGCAGGCGGCGCCCCGTCAGAAAGCGCCGCGACAAGCTAACCGCCGCCTGCACGGCTGCGTCTTGAACATGCACACCATGGTAGGTGACGTAACGCGCTTTAAGCCCGCGCAACATCAAGCAAGCATTGGCATCATCCGGCTCATCCACCTTGATCATCTGAAAGCGCCGCTCCAGCGTCGCATCGCGCTCGAAGTACTGCTTGTATTCGCTCCAGGTCGTGGCAGCGATGGTTCGCAGTACGCCACGCGCCAGGGCCGGCTTCAGCAGGTTCGCCGCATCAGCGCCGCCTGCCTGATTGCCAGCACCGATCAAGGTGTGTGCCTCATCGATGAACAGAAGTACCGGTGCCTCGGATTGCTGGACGGCCTCAATCACGTTCTTGAGCCGCTGCTCGAACTCGCCTTTGACCCCGGCTCCGGCCTGAAGCAGCCCCAGGTCCAGCGTACGGATGCTCACCGGTTTCAGGCTGTCAGGGACATCGCCGCTGGCAATGCGCAACGCAAGCCCCTCAACCAAGGCGGTTTTTCCGACACCGGGATCGCCGACCAGAATGGGGTTGTTCTTGCGGCGACGGCTCAGCACATCAATTACTTGACGAATTTCATCGTCACGACCGAAGACCGGGTCGATCTGCCCCGCTGCGGCCTTGGCGGTTACATCATGACTGAACTGATCCAGCGCCGACTGCGTCGCATTGTCATCAGAGCAAGCTGCAGACCTGGTGTCCCGTCCCACTTCTGACCTGAACGGCGACATCAGAACCGGCCGGCCTTCTTCCGAATCGAGTTCAAGCAGCGCTTGCACGTGTTGAAGTTGCGTTGGCACTACACTCAGTAAAGGCCAAGCGGCTGAGCATTTAAGTAAATCTGGTGCCTCAATCAAGGCGCCCAATACGTGCACGGAACGCAGTTGCTCACAGTCACGATCCAGCGATGCCAGTAACCAAGCACTACTGATCAACTGCTGCAACTCTAGACTTAATTGGGGCTTGCCAAGTACGCTGCGCGGCAACGTATCGAAGTGTTCAAGTAATCCTTGCCACAGGGCTTCCACATCCCAGCTATAGCGGCGGGCGATGACTACAAGATCACCCTCTCCTTGCTCGAACAACTTAAACACCCAGTGTTCAATACTGATATGACTGTGCCCGCGTGCCTGACACAACGACGCGGCCGCCGTCAGTGCCTGGGTGCAATAAGCGTTGAGACGGCGGAGCAAACGGGTAGGATCGTGTGCCATTCAGGGCATCCTTGTCGTCAATGATCAATGTAACGTCATGAGCGCGACGTATCTGAAAAGCCCAGGTGTATTTGGCTGAACGCCCGCGCACGGACGCTCAACCCAATACACTGGAGGCCGTCAGCAGGTACCGACCGACGGCCGTGTTTTATCAGGCGGTGGTCCGTTCGTTCCAAGAATCCGAATGGATGATGTTTCCATCCTTATAGGTCCAGACAATTTTCTCGTAGCGAAGCTCGACCAACTCCAGATGGTTGTGCCTTTCTTTTGCCGGGTCTTTTACGTCATGCATCTTGGGTGCAACTTTCACGACCTTGACGTTCTCCAACTTGGTGTTGAAGTATTCAACTTCCTGGCCAGCGTCATTGATTTTGTACCATTTGAATTCCGCTTCTTTGAGCGTCTGGCCGGTTGTCACGGCCTTATAGAGATATGGGGAGGAGGCATCGATTTCTTTTGTAAAAACAAAAGGCGTATGAATTCGCGTACCCGTCAATTTGCCAGTATTGTTATCCGTAGGGATGTACAGATCATGATCCTGGCCGACCACTTCAATACTGCCCTCCCGGTCTTTGACATCGACCGAGCCTTTGATATCGGCACCGCCATCGTCTTTCAGCCACAGGTAAACAGGAATAGCCATTAGAAATCCTCTTTCAAGTGTTGGAGGTCGCGGAATGCGACAGGGGTTGCAGGCCTGAGCCCGCAGTCGAGGACTGGCACGCCCCCGCCTCCGGTACCAGGCGAATCTCAACTCGGCGATTGGCCGACCGTCCTTGTTCCGTGTCATTGCTCGCAATTGGCCGACTGGCTCCCAGGCCTTGCACCGCGAAGCAGTTGCTGGGGATGTCCCCCATGTGTTGAATCCAGTCATGTACTGCGGCCGCGCGTGCTCGCGACAAACGCAGATTCTGTTGGTCGCTGCCCGTCCCGTCCGTGTGCCCCGTGATCACAATCAGCCAGCCTGGCTGGGCCTTGATGCCCGCCAACGCCGTGACCAGAACCTTGGTTGACTCCGGTTTCAACTGCGCGCTGCCACTGCTGAAAAGTGAGAGGCTGTCCAAGCGAACCATTGCAGGCCTGTCGGGCGAAGCCTGAGGTATCGTCGGGCTGCGGTGCCCGTTGATGGCTGCCCGCAGTGATAGGCGTAGCTTTTCGCCCTGATACAAGCCAAGGCCCAGCGACCACGGCGCCCCTTGGCGGTAATAGGTGTCCAGGCGTTGCGCATCCTGGTGAAGCACAGCCAGGGCGGCCTCCCGTTGCAGCGCCTGGCCAGGACTAGCACTCACCGAAACAGTGGCATAACGCCGTAGGTCGTCTGTGACCTGGCGTACCAGCAATGTGTTCTGCCATGCAGAGCTGGCCAAAGCGATGGAGACTGCCAGTACAAACAGCCAGACACCGATCAGCACCGCCCTGGGTTGCCCACTGTTTCGAGCACTGCGAGACAGTAAATGCAGCAGAGCGTCAGGAAACGGCAATGACGCATTGGCATCATCAGTGCCACCCTGGTTAAAGCAGAGCCCGGTCCGCGTTTGCAGCCAGCGGTGCCATAGGTTGTTTTGATGGCGCCTGCCGGAAATGGGTGCCCATGCAACGGCAACGGCGTTGGCGGCTGCGATCTCCTGGTGAGAAGGCCGCACGTGCATTTCCGACATACACACGTCCCTCAACCAACCTGCCGCAGCGTTCAACTGCACTGTGTCTCTCAGTCGAGCAGCGCGGGAATCAGGGTCCTTGTCCCACCTCTGCCATTCAGCCAGGCTCATGCGCATACCTGACTCATGCACCTGCACACTTGACTTGGCCGCGGCCCAAGTGAACCAGGCTGTAGTCTGCGAAGTGCTCGGGAAATAGCCCACAACCAGCATCGACAGGGGGCTACCACGCTCGCGCAACATCACAACTTGGCGGTACACGCTGCGTAGCTCATTCGCCAACACTGCAGCGTCTGTGTGCATGTTGGGGTCCACAACCCACATGACACTCAGCTGGCCGTGCCATTCAGGCCGTAGCAGCAGCAGGCTGGCAACCGTTGTGGGCAGCTTCTGCCTGTCGGGCACCCGGACATAGCACCCCTCCCCCGTGACTCGCAACGCCCATTGCTCAGCGGGCACTGGACCAAACAGCTCAGCCAGACAATCCCCTACGACCAGAACAATGGGATGGCGGTAAGACCGAGCAGGCAAGCTGGCGCCATTGCTGCTTTGTAATTCTCGCCGTTTACCGGCGATACGCAGGCTTCGGCGCCACCCTGCCCATACTGCCAGCGCGACGAGCACGAAGATCGGGAGCTGCCATTCAAAAGCAAGCGGGAGCATGGCTATGAGCAACAAAGACAGCGTTCCGGCCCATAGCCAGAGCGCTTGCTCTTGTCTGCGCAACATCCCGCTCACTCCTGCACCCACAAGAGCGAGGCCACTGCCTCACCCAGCGTATGGTCAAGCCCCCACCAGGTACCTATCAACAGGCCTGCTGCGACCACCACGTGGGCCAGCGGGGACTGCAGCCACCGCCACATCGGTAGGCGTGAACTGCTCCCCACCTGGGTAACGAGAGACTGACTCGTATCAAAGGGGGGGACATGCGCATCGATTGCAGCGAACAGTTGCTGCCGCTCTGGGTGATTGACATCGCGGAAGCGCCCCTGAAAACCCAGCATCAGTACTCGCTGAAAGACCGTGAAGACGTAAGGGTGCGCAGAGGATTCACGCAGCACGGTGCGCATGTCTTCGTAAAGCGATTCACCAGCCTGATGACTGCTGAAAAACCTGGCCTGCAAGGTCTCCATTGCCCAATCCTCATGGGCCTTGCCCTCGGCGCAAGCGAGCACCGTCTCATCCAGCAAGGCACATTGCGCATGGCTGATAAGCTCGACGCTACGGCGATCCAGACCGTCCTCCTGAAGGCAGGCCCGAACATGCTCGACATCCGCCACGCAACGTGACCAAAGGTCCGGGCTACTGTGCGCACCTGTGCCGTGTCGCAACTCGACTACTAGCAAGTAGGTGTCCTGCAGCAAGGCGTCGATATCCGCCTTGGCTGCGCCGGGCTTCTGCTGAACGAGACTCATGAGCGCAGTACCGCAAACAGTTCAAGTTTGACGTCCTGAAACACGCTCGGCACATAGAGCGCGCACACGCCATCCGCCAACATGGCACGCCCTTTCTCATGCCTCAGATCCAGTGCGAAGTACTGGTTCTCCAAACGCAGCGGTATCGCCGCAGGCACATGACTCAAGGGTTTCAAGGGAACGCCATCGAGTGCTGCGTTGACGAGATAGTCCACATCATCAGGACAGCCGATCTTGCACAGCCTTGGAAACTGGCCCTGCACTTGCACGGCTGGCAGCCGGCAGTGCACAGACAGGTAAAAGTCCGCCCCTTCGGGCTCAAGCAAGCGAGGATCGTTCAGGGCAACCTGCCAACGGTTGGCACTGCGCGCTTCAAGTATCAAAGCCAGCACACGTGACGGCAGGCTCGCCTCCAGCAACGTGGAGAGCGTACGCATCAACGGTGGGAAAACGGCCTCAAGGTTCGCATGCTGATAGGCAGGAATGTCCTCGATGCTCTGGTCCAACGAAAACGTCAACAGCGCCCCTGCAAACTTCACCATCTGCTGGTACACCTGCTCCGGATGCCGACCAGGATGCGCTTTAAGGTCCGCCAACACGGGCTGGTAGGTATTCAGCGCATTGAGCAACCAGAACAACGTCACATCAGCGACAGCAAAATCTGCCATGCGCTGGTTGCTCTCGCGGCGCATCCCCATCAACCGCTCACGTTTGGAGGACAGCTGGGTCAACAAGTTATCCAGTTGAAGCAGCAATCCAGCGTGCGCATCAAACTTCAGCAAGGGGGGAATGTAGGCCAGATCAATCTCCCAACCACCCCGCCCATCCCGTACCAGGCGCGCTACTGGGCAGGTGAGGTAGTCGGCATTGTCATCATCATTCAGGCGCAAGCTCAGTGCATGTTCGAGCACGCTGATGGACTGCACTTCATCGCTGTAGTGATCCTGGACATCCCGCCATACCTGACGGTATCTGACGGGACGCTCGACTCTGCCACCTTCGAACAGGCAATTGTTGCCATTGGCCTGTTCCAGCGGCAAAGCCAGCACAACCGTTGCAGCTTGACTATCGCCAGGCAGCGCGCGTGATAGCTCCAAGGCACTGGGAAGTTGATCCAATCGATCAGTGTCAATCAACGTTCCATCCGGCATGCGGACATGCAGCCGAGTGGCCATGAGTTTACCCAGTTGCAGTGCATCCGCATCAAATGCGACTGCCCGGATACCCCATGGATGAACCCATGCCAATGAAGCAACAGTCTGATTGGTCCACGACTCAACGTGCGCCTGCTGCTGAAACTGCTGCGCAGACAACACCACGCCGGACGCCCACATAGGCCGATCGATCTTCACGTTCAAAGCTCCTGGCGCCGTCAAGATTTTGCTTTGGGCATCTGCGAAACCAACGACAGATTGATGTCCATGCCCTCAACCTGAAAATGCGGCACCGCAAACAACTTGACCCTGAAGAAACCGGGATTATCGTCAATGTCTTCGACAACCACCTTCGCCTCTCTCAGCGGATGCGATGCCTGCAAGTCATCCCCGGGATCCGTCATTTCAGTAACCAGCCCGCTTATCCACCTATTCAGCTCCAGTTCCAGCAGACGGCGGTCCTTGGTGGTACCAATGTTTTCCCGCTGAATGAGTTTCAGATAGTGCGCGATGCGAGAAAGCAGGAATACATAAGGCAACCGCGAATTGATGCGACTATTGGCGGTGGCCTCAGGGGTGTCATAAAGCGCGGGTTTATGGGCTGAGTTCGCCGAAAAGAAGCACGCATAGTCGCGGTTCTTGTAATAGGACAATGGAATCAAACCAAGATTGGCGAATTCAAACTCGCGGGTTTCCGGAATCATTACTTCCGAAGGGATCTTCACTTGACTGCCCGTGCCCATATCGTACAGATGGATCGGCAGGTTAGTCACTGCGCCGCCTGATTGCGGCCCTCGAATTTGCACACACCAACCATTCGCGATAAAGCTCTTGACCATATTCGCCGCGAACGCAAACGTCGAGCTCACCCACAGGTATTTATCGTGGTCGGGGCCCTTGACCCGTTCTACATAATTAAACAATCGGACTGGGTTGGTGTCGGGCCCATAAGGCAGTCGCCCCAACGTACACGGCATTGTCGCACCGACGTACCGGGCATCATCGCTTCGAGTAAAAGCGTGCCACTTGATGTATTCTGCACGCTCCATGTAGTTACCGATGTCCTTGATCGCGGCCACCTCTTCCATGGTTTTCTTGCCAAAGAACGCAGGCCCCATCGAGCACAAGAATGGCATATGGGCGGAGGCTGCAACTTTGGAGATGTTCCGCAGCAGCGCAATATCTTGAGCCCCTCGGTCGAACTCGTAGTTGGAAACCGCCGCCGCAATAGGCTCACCACCCGGGGTATCGTATTCCTGGGTATACGTATGCAGGTACAGGCCGCTCTGAGAGATTTCCGGCGCATCCTCGAAGTCCTGCGCCAGATGCTCCTTACTGATATCCAGTATCTCGATCCGAACGTTCTGCCGGAAATCCGTCTGATCAATCAAGGACTTGGCGCCACGCCAGATCGACTCGACCCGTTGGAAGTCGGCATGATGCATAACGGCGTCCAGCTGGAGGCTGATTTGAGCGTCAATCGAAGCAATGTGCTCGTCCAGCAGGGCCCGGTCCAGGCGTTCCACCTGTGGAGACACTTGCTTGAGCCGTTCGAGAAAGACGCTTACAGAAGCAGTGACGCGCTCATTGGCAGTGGCCTCGGACAAAGCATCCACGCTCTGATAGGCGTCAATCCCACCCATCTGATCAAGTGGTTCGAGATTTATTTTTTCAAACAATGTGTGATAGACATTCTGGCTGTCTTCCACCCGCACAGTGGCGCCACGCGATTGCGCAGAGGATTGCTCTTCGGACATTTGTTTGCTTCCCGTCTATAGAGATGGTGGATTTCTAGCGTTCGCCTTGAGGGGCAAGGGCAGCCAGTTCCTTGCGCAGTTCGTTGCTCAGTGCCTCATCTTTCAGTATGCGTTCCAACTCAGCACGGAACGTTGCGTTATCCAAGAGATTGGCTTTCAACTCACGCAGCAGGTTTCGCATCGCCAGCAGGGCGCGTAATTGCGGTATCTGGCGAGCAACCTGTTCGGGCTCGAAATCCTTCATGCACTGAAAGCTCAGCTCAACAGGCGTTTCTCCACCTTCGTTCGTGAGCGTATCTTCAACGACCAGCTTGAGGCTTGGTGAAAATTCCGAGAGCACACTGTCAAAATTATTTTTATTGACATTCACCTTGCTCCGCTCGGACAACGGACGCTGCTCTTTGCCGTTACTGTAGTCCCCCATCAACATGAGCTTGAGCGGTAGCTCGACTTTGCGTTGAGCCCCACCCGTATGCAGATCAAGCTTGATATTAACGCGTGCCTTAGGCACCTCATTCTGAAAACTGTTTGAAGCCATAACGCCTCCTGAAGGCAGGGGGGCCGAGCGAGAACATTACTCCCTGCAACCTGCGTAGAGCCGGTTTGACAGAGATCCAAATGAGCTGAGGTGCTCGAACACCTTATCTGAGCACTCTGCAATCCATCTGCCCTAACGATGTCGCCTTTTTTTCACTTCTGCCACCCCTTCAGAAGAATCAAGAAACGTCCTACAAAAATTCTCAATCATAACAGTCAGACCCAGGAGCCGTCAGAACCTGGCATTAGCAAAACAACCAAAATCCAGAGCATGCAAACGATGCGTTTAATCGAGCCCATTTAAAACGTGGGAAACTGCCTACACAGAATTCAAAAAATTAAACACCCCCCGACGGCACCAACGTCTGCAAATTTTTCACATCATTTACCCCTTGCGTCATAGCTCAGCGAGCGCTATCACCAATCTCATCAGCAGATGGAGATAAGCCATGTTTGTGTACCCTCCGTGAAGACTGAGGAATGGACGTATTCCCAATCGCCCCAACCGGCCACATCGTCGGTGCTGGTTTGGTTCTGCATTTCGAGAACACACTGGCCAACCAAAGTCATGTCTCACTGCATTTATCTTACAGCGCCAATCAAGGTTTGGACGAAGACAATGAGACCCAATCAATCTTTCATCTGAAGCGTTAATTATGGCAACCATCTGGATATTCGACTCAAAGTCAGACTCCGGACACAAACCTGCAATTGGGGGGCAGCTGGCAAACGCATCCGGAAATATCTTATGCCTGCGAAACCCATGGGTAACAGACTCCGTATTCATGGGAAAACTGTACTGCGCAATAACAGTCATATCACTCATCGGATTTTACCCTCAAATCCTCCCAATCACCTTAGACCTCTACAATAAAAACGCTGCATTAATGCTTTTGTTCTTAATTTCTCCATTTCCTTTCGTTCCATTTCTAATTTATCGTATTTATTTTATAAAAAACCTATCAAACTTTTGCCTCAACCGCTCAACTCAAAAAATCTACTACCAACGCTTGAGCAAAGTATTAGTCTTCGAGTGGAGCAATACCGGAGGGGGCATATTCAAACGCACCGAATACGGCGGCTCATCCTTCAGCACCAGCTATGCCCTCGCCTTCGCCCCTCGCCGAGCGGATGGCAGTCTCCACCAAAAAGACTGCCTCTGGATCGACAGCAACGAACCCAACGAACCCGGCGTAAAGCACGTCGCTGAAGTCTGGGAATACCTGCGACACTTCATGGCCTACGGCCCGGACAAGCTTCCCCCGCCCGGCGAAGCCAACTGGTGGCACAAACCACTCCACGCCATCTGCCTGACGCCGGCTGAAGCTTGGCGCCACTATGCCCCCTGGCGAACCGGCGAGCCCGGTGAAATGCAGGGCAAAAAGAACTGGCAACTGCCGTTCTGGGCCGTGCTGTTCCCCTACAACCTCACCGTCGCCATCTGCTGGTACGGCATCTGTCGCCTGTTCAATGTTCGCGTCGCGTCACCACCGC
>Ga0105250_10000995_pt1 | contig 16482 bp, 15 predicted proteins | sample KBSS54metaG_FD_80425 | JGI IMG/M metagenome (GOLD analysis project Ga0105250, IMG submission 80425) | Switchgrass rhizosphere microbial communities from Kellogg Biological Station, Michigan, USA - KBS S5-4 metaG | ecosystem: Host-associated > Plants > Roots > Rhizosphere > Soil | place...
AATGGTGGCACATATTTGGGGGGATAATCCCGAATATTTCCGTCAAATGAGTATTGGCATGGCAGAGCTAGGATTTAAAGGCATCGATATTAATATGGGCTGCCCTGTACCGAATGTGGCATCGAGAGGGAAAGGTAGTGGCCTTATTCTACGTCCAGACGTTGCGGCAGAACTTATTCAAGCAGCAAAAGCGGGCGGACTGCCTGTCAGCGTGAAAACACGACTTGGCTATAAGAATGTAAATGAGTGGGAGGAGTGGTTAACGCATATTTTAAAACAGGATATTGCGAACCTTTCTATTCATTTACGGACAAGAGAGGAAATGAGCCAAGTAGATGCGCATTGGGAGCTAATTCCGGAAATCAAAAAATTACGTGACCGTATCGCACCAAATACACTACTAACAATCAACGGAGACATTCCTGACCGTCAAACTGGGCTGCAGCTTGCTGAACAATATGGTATTGATGGCGTTATGATCGGGCGAGGTATTTTTAAAAATCCTTTTGCTTTTGAAAAAGAGCCAAAAGAGCATACCAGTAAAGAACACCTTGATCTTTTAAGACTGCAGCTTGATCTTCAAGATCAATATGCGGAAGTACTGCCACGTTCAATCACAGGGCTTCATCGCTTTTTCAAAATTTATGTCAAAGGATTTCATGGAGCTGCTGAATTAAGAAATCAATTGATGAGCACGAAATCAACAGATGAAGTGCGTGCATTGCTTGATAACTTTGAAAAGAGTGTTGATGAGACAGAGGACAGTGAAATGATGTAACTCTTAAAAAGTTAGAGGGAAAATGAATCACATCAACTTATGTGTATTTGTTTTATTCAGTTTCGAGTTCCTTTGCAGACGGCAACTTTTGTTTTGATAATGTCTGTTTTCTGAAAGAAAAAGGTCTTAAAAATGTAATAAACCCACCAGTACCCTTGTGTTGCCACATACACTCTGCACATGTGGAGTGTGTAGCTTGGCTTAGCTTAGTTTAAAAGAAGACAAATAACAGCGCGGAGTATCACAAGAGCGTAGTTATACAATCTAGATATTATCACTGATGGATCGGCGTGAAAACCGTCTTTCATAAAATAAGTTTGGAGCAGGAAACGGGCAGTGTTTTTGAGAAATCAAAGCACTGCTTTTTCTGTTAGTCAACGCTGCGGGGGAAGGAGTTTTATAAGCGTACTTCCAGGTTTAACAAATACGGGATAGATCCACAGACGCAATGAAAGAGACAAGAATGAATCAAAAAATCATTTGAATCTTTCCTCAGCTCAAGGTCTTCTTGAGGTTTTTAGTATAACCTTCACAAGTATTAATTCGGGTAAGACTATAAAACATGTCTTTAAAGTGTTAAAGTATTAATTTAGTGGGCATTAGCTTAAAAGTGCTAGGGGATACAATCTTAAGGACGATTCTTGGTGATACTACTATATTTAACATGATAATTTGGAATTTAGAGCATGTTAGAGGATACGCTTTGACTGCTGGATAAATAGTCAATATTTTAGGAGGATTAACGATGAGTATGAGCAATAATGATATATTAAAGAGAGTAAGATATGCTATGGATATAAAAGATACAGATATGGTGGAGATATTTAAATTTGGTGGCATTGAAGTAACGAAAGAAGAAGTGGTTGAGATGCTTACAAAATTAAAGAAAAGTCCCCAGAATGAAGCTGACAATGATGGTGATGTAGTTGAAAGTGATTACGTATTAACATGTGAGAATATGATGTTAGAGTCATTTTTAAATGGCTTTATTACTTTTAAAAGAGGCAAACAAGATCCAAAACCGGGGCAACCGGAGGGACAAGCGATGCCTTTACAGAGTAATGAAAGTGCCAATAATCTTCTTCTAAAGAAAATGAAAATAGCACTATCATTAACAAGCGAGGATGTGCTTGATATATTAGACGGAGTGGGAGTTAAGGTAACAAAAGGAGAGTTAGGCGCTCTATTAAGAAAAAAAGGTCATAAGAATTACAAAGAGTGCGGTGATAGATACGCAAGGAATTTCTTAAAGGGACTAGCTGTTAAATATAGAGGATAAGGGATTTTATCCTAAAGTAACAAGCGTTGTAACTTCTTAACATCGCATGTGTATTCATGTTAAGAAAGTAGATGATACGATGGATGGAGTAGGAAGTTTGTATCCTACTCTTATTTTTTAATCATTTGTAGTTTAATATATCATGCAAAAATAACATGAACGAATATTCTAGGTGATGAAATGATACATACATATTCAGGTAAGACAATTAATTTTCATATAAATTATAAGAAGAAAAAATCCGTACGTATTTACATAGATTCTTACGGAAATGTTGAAGTTCAGGCTCCTAAAGGAACACCTGTTGAATACGTACTCCAATTGTTAGAGGAGAAGTGGGATTGGATTCAGAAAACACGCAAGGAAATGAAGGAGCGAGTGCTTGGGCCGCAGGAGAAGGTTTATAATCAAGGCGAGAGCTTTCTATATTTAGGGAACACATATCCGATACAAATCTCTCAAGATGCAAGTATTGGGCAAGATGATGCAGTGTTTGAAGGAGATAAGCTACATATATATGTGAAAGAGCTTGAGGATGAGAAAATAAAACAAGCTTTAAAACGATTTTACTACCAGCAGTGTAAAGCGTTAGTAGAGAAGAGTATCAAATCCTATCAAAGTAACTTTAAAACAAAGCCGCGTTCAATCCGTATTTCAGATAGTAACCGTACATGGGGAACCTGTGATTCAAAGCTACAGTTAACATTTAATTGGAAGCTGGCAATGGCACCGCCGAGGGTAATCGACTATGTAGTCGTTCATGAAATGTGTCATATGGTCCATCTAAATCATGATCGATCCTTTTGGCGCCTTGTTGGGAAGATAATGCCTGATTATAAGGAAATGGAAGACTGGTTAGCATTATCAAGCTGGAAAATGACTGTTTAACAATGACATCGTTGGAGCGATACATTTACCAACATATAATTGGAATTTTACACAAGCTATTATAGGAATCGGGATTGCCAGAGTAATTTTGACCTATTCATATGTGAAAACAAAAAATATTTGGGTATCCTTTATTGTCCATGTATTAAATGACTGGACAATAAAGGAATGGCCTTCTTATCTACTCTTCATTAATTGAGAAGATGATGAAGTTTATATTAGGTACGTCAAGGTTATCTTGTTTAAAAAAGGTGAGCACTTATTATCAATAGTGTCTCACCTTTTTGTTATCTATAACGAAAAAATTATTAAATATTGGGGAGGATATCTACTATCTTACTTCCCGAACCGAACACAATACTCCACATCATGTTGCTCCATCTCATATCCACGATAACCTTCCACAAGCAACACTTGCTGTCCGGCAATATCACTCATCGCAATACTCTTAATATCTTTCCGCTCTTTCTTTTCATTCTCACGCAGTTCCTTCACAAAAACATACCGCATATTCCCACCATACTTCTCCTTCAACGCTGCAATCTCCATCCCCTGCGCAAACTTATCCTTTAAGCTTGGAATATTAAACGGCGCAACGGTACAACAAACATAATCGTATTTGCTATCTGTTCGCGTTAATTGTTCCATAAGCACTTTTGCTAATATTTTCTGCATTCCGTTTCCACGGCACTTTGGATGGACGTTTGAAATTTCTTGATAAATAACACGATCTAAATCGTCCTCAGTTAAACCAATATCAAACCCTAAATGTTCGTCATCGATAGGGGGAGCTAAGAGAGCACGAAATGCAATCAGTTCTTGAGCGACAAATGCACCAATTATTAGGCCATTTCCATCTAATATATATTGATACTCTTCTAACGTAAGAGGTTGCAAGCTATCTTTATTTTCTAATGTTTCAATTACAACATGTTGTAAGGATAAAATTTGTTGGATGTGCTCTAAAGATAATGGTGCGATCTGAAACCTTTGCTCGTTTTGTTTCAATGTTCCTTCATAAATAATATTCATCTCAGTGCCTCCTTTAGCGAACGATGTCTTGAAAAACAGTCAATTCATTTAGTATATCTTCATTAACAGCAATTCCTAATCCAGGCTTTTCTGTTAAGCGAATAAAAGGCACATCATAGGAGAGGTTACCGATATCTTTCGTGAATTTTAACGGTCCTGTTAGTTCAACACTTGTAATGATTTTTTTAGAAAAGGCTACATGGAATCCAGCAGAAGATGCAACAGATGATTCGACCATGGAACCAACTTGACATTCAATTCCAGACATTTCAGCTTGGTGAGCGAGTTTAACAGCGGGATAGATGCCGCCGCATTTCATTAGTTTGATGTTTACTTTATCAGCTGCTTGCACCCTGATAATTTGTCGCATTTCACGAGAACTTTTTAATCCTTCGTCAATCATAAGTGGTATGTCAGTTTTGGAACGAATATAAGCCATCGCATCAATATCGTCAGCTACAACAGGTTGTTCAATCCAATCGATGTTTAAGTGACCTAGTGAGCGTAGAGCAGTTAATGTATTCGCACTGTTTTTCCAACCTTGGTTTACATCTACACGAATGGCGATATCGTTTCCTACTCGCTCACGTACAGATTCAATTCTTTCCACATCTTTTTTGACATCTGTTCCGACTTTCATTTTAAAAGAGCGATAGCCTTTATTGATCATGGAAGCAGCTTCTTCTGCCATAGCTCCTGGGGAGGCCATACTTAAAACATGAGTAATTGGAAACTCTTCATGGTAACGGCCACCAATCAATTGATAAACAGGCTGACTTAACTTTTTTCCTATTACATCAAAACAAGCAATATCAATCGCAGCTTTTGCGGTAGGAACACCATAAATAGTTTGATTCATGATGTCATGTATCTTCTCTATATTCATTGGATTCACACCTAGCAAGGCAGGAGCTAATGTATGTTTTAAAACTTGAAGGGTACTTTCCCATGTTTCGCCTGTAACGTGATCATCGGCCACTCCTTCACCGTAACCGACAATACCTTCATCTGTTTCGATTTTTACAATGATAGAAGGCATATCATAATAAGTACCGTAGCTAATAATAAATGGATCGCGTAGTGGTAAACGAATTGCGTAGAGATGGATTGCTGTAATTTTCATTGTATAATCCACGTCCTTTGTATCATAAATGTAAAGTTGCATATATTCTTAATTAGATTAATGACGAGCAATTTTTAAAAAGAATTTTCAGAATTCTGATCTTAATTACCTTATTATATTTCAAAAGAAATGAAGGGACAATCTCTTGACATTTGTATGAATATTCAATATGTTTTTCGAAATAGGATTTTTTATAATTGAACAAACTGCTTCTAATTTAGGAAGGGGAAAGAGAATTTGAAAACAATAGGGCTTCAAGATCGTTTAAACGGAATTTTTCAGTATTTACATGAGAATCCTGAAGTAAGTTGGAAAGAATATAATACAACGGCTTATATTACTAAATTTCTAGAAAAAGAAGGGACTTCCTATAAAGTATTTGATGATTGTCCTGGAGTTATAGCAGAAATGGGGAATGGAAAACCGGTTATCGCGATTCGTGCTGATATGGATGCATTGTGGCAAGAGGTAGATGGGAAGTTCAAAGCGAATCATTCCTGCGGTCACGATGCTCATATGACGATTGCGATGGGGCTTATTTTACAATTAAAAAATGCCAGTTGGGAAAGCGGAACAATTAGATTTATTTTCCAGCCTGCAGAAGAAAAAGGAAATGGTGCTTTAAAGATGGTGGAGAAGGGTGCTGTTGACGACGCTGATTTCTTATTCGGTGTTCATTTACGACCAATTGAAGAATTACCTTTAAAAAAAGCAGCACCATCTATTCGGCATGGGACAGCGGGATTTTTAGAAGCGAATATACACGGGGATGATGCGCATGGGGCACGACCACATCAAGGTGTGAACGCAATTGATGTTATTTCTATGATTAATATCGGATTAAAAAACATCTGGCTCTCACCGCAAAAATCATACTCTGTCAAAATGACGAAATGCCAAGCTGGTGGAGATAATTTGAATATCATTCCAGGAAATGGGCAATTCGGTTTAGATGTAAGGGCAGAGAGTAATGTATTGTTAGAAGAGTTAACGAACAAGATAGAACATGTCATTCAATCAGCTGAATCAATGGGAACGAAGATTTCTTACGAATGGGTTGATATTGCACCTGGGGCAGAGGTATCGGAAGAGGCAGAACAACTCATGCGGAAAGGAATTCTTGAAATATACGGAGAAGATGGATGCACACCACCACTTTTTACTACAGGAAGTGATGATTTTCATTACTATACGGTCAAAAGGCCGCATTTAAAAGCTGCTATGTTAGGATTAGGGGCAAATTTAAAGCCCGGATTACACCACCCTTATATGAAGTTTGATCACGCTTGTATAATCGATGGAGTAGAAATAATGAAGCAAACTGTGTTGAAAGCTTTAAACTAGTATTGTTCTTATTTTTTATATTTGAATCAATTTCATAATTGATTCTTTTTCTTTGTTGGAGAGTAGAATTTCAATAGATAGAGATACAAACTAACACAAATAGTTCTCGGTATCCCTAGTAGAAAGCTTTTTGAACATGATAATTCCCTTACTTTATCGAGCTATTCCTACCTCAATAGAGAGGTAGGAATAACCCGATTGGTTAGAGTTAATCATCAGCTGATGAAACCTTTACTTTCTTCTTAAGAATTTCTTATCTTAATCCAATGATCTGATGTTGGGAAGGATACGTTCCCAAGAACGACAGCGTTTTTTGCACCTGTAGCATTTGGAACGTTACTTGCGTTACCATGGTAGGTTTCATTTGCAAGAAGAGCAAACGCTATAGCCTCTTTAGCCTCCGAAGAGTATCCTAATTCCTCTTGGGTGTAAATTTGAATTGACTCCCCGAGTAGTGATTGAATCATTTTTAGTAATGTTTTATTATAGCTGCCACCGCCTCCAATAATGACTTCATCGATTTTAACTTGTGGAAGGATAAATTTGCGATAGTTCTCTACAATAGATTTCGCTGTAAACATTGTTACAGTTGCTACTATATCGTGGCTTGAAAGATTATTGAACTTATCTAATAGTTTTTCAACATATTGCTTACCAAACAATTCTCTGCCTGTTGTTTTGGGAGGAGGGCTCATAATATAAGGATGATTTATGCAGTATGATAAGAGCTGTTCATTTATTTTCCCTTGTTTAGCTAAATTACCACTTTCATCGTATCCTATGTTAAACAATTGGCGACATACCTCATCAATAATCATATTTCCAGGTCCTGTATCAAAGGCATACATGTCATCTAGTGAAGATTGCTTAGGTAAAACAGTTACATTTCCGATGCCCCCGATGTTTTGTAACAACCGGCCCTTTGTTTCACTCCGGTAAAGAATATATTCAGTATAAGGTACCAAAGGAGCACCCTGTCCACCTGCTGCTATGTCCATAGTACGAAAATTAGATATTACGGTTGTATTTGTTTCGTAAGCAATTACCGAAGGTTCTCCAATTTGCAGAGTTGAGGGGACCAAGTTTTGTTCTTGCAAGGGCTGATGGTAAATCGTTTGTCCATGAGATCCTATAAGATCCAACTGCTCTAAAGGAAATCCAGCTTTTTTGCAAACTTCCTTGGTAGCATCTGCAAATAATTTTCCTAGTTTAAAGTTTAAACTACAAATTAGCTGCACATTAGATGTATCTACAGACAATGACTGTATAATTTCTTCTTTAACATCTTTTGAAAAAGGATGTGTTATCAATTCAATCATTTCTAACTCGGTGTTTCGTTTGCTATTATTCACACGTACAAGCACAGCATCAATACCATCCAATGATGTTCCAGACATTAATCCAACAATGTACATTATCATAACACCTACTTTACATAGATTTTTTTAATTCCTTGCTAAGCAGCAATGTCGATTCTTATAAAACCATGATGAAACTTTAGGTGGAAGTAGTAGTGATTCACCTAAAAAATTGACATTGCCAATGAACCTACTTTTTTTGGGAACGCTTTCTGTACTCAATGGTATACATCCTTTTCTTATCTTTTTAGTTTATAAAAAAAATGTAAGCGCTGACAATTGGTTATTATACTCGCTAGTTTTCTAATTGTGTAGATTTTTTGAAATTTTATTTTAAAATTATTTTTAATTATTGAAATTTATTTTTAATAGTGCTATAGTTTTGTTGAAGAAAGCGATTTCAAAGGAAGCTTTTAGATTACGAATGATAGAAGGATGATTTATATGCTAGAACATTTAACAACGGAAGGTCGTAATGAAAAGACTGTATTTTTAGATGAAATGAAAACGCTTAATTTATTGGAGGTGATGAATGAAGAAGATATGAAAGTTGCTTATTGTGTTCAAAAAGAACTTCCTCAAATTGCAAAAGCTGTAGAGATGATTGTTGCGGCGATGAAACGCGGCGGTAGATTAATCTATATGGGCGCGGGAACAAGTGGGCGCATTGGATTGTTGGATGCTGTAGAATGTCCGCCAACGTTTAATACTGATCCTAGTAAAGTAGTAGGTTTAATCGCAGGTGGAGAAAGTGCATTTATTAAGGCGGTTGAGGGAGCAGAGGATAGTTTTACATTAGGTCGTCAAGATTTAGAGAAAATCCAATTAACGAGTAACGATGTTGTAGTAGGTATTGCTGCCAGTGGACGTACACCTTATGTTATTGCAGGGTTAAATTATGCAAATCAACTTGGGGCAGGCACAGTAGCGATAAGTTGCAATAGGGAATCAGAGATTGGAAAAATTGCTGCAATTGCCATTGAAGTTGTAAATGGAGCTGAAGTACTTACGGGATCTACCCGCTTAAAAGCTGGAACTGCTCAAAAATTAGTATGTAACATGCTCTCAACAGCTTCAATGGTTGGGATTGGAAAAGTTTATGGGAATTTAATGGTAGATTTGCAGTTAACAAATGAAAAGTTGGTTGAACGTGCAAAACGTATTATTATGGATGCCACTGAATGCAGCTATGAAGTGGCAGAAAAATACTTAGTAAAAGCAAATAATCAACCTAAGGTTGCCATTGTTATGATTTTAACAAATGTTTCTTATGAAGAAGCCGTAGAACGCTTAAACGCAGCAGAGGGATTTATAAGAAAAGCAATTTAAAGCTTCTATATAAAAATATTATGAGGGGGAGTAAAAATGAAAGTATTATTTGTATGTTCAGGTGGAATGTCGAGTGCGATTGTTGTAAATGCGTTGAAAAAAGAAGGGGAAAAGCATGGTCAAAATTTAGAAGTATTAGCTGTTGGTACGCAAGAATTTGATTCAGAGGTTCGAAACGGTTGGGACGTTGCTATGGTTGCCCCACAAGTAAAACATCGATTTGATGGTTTTAAAGCTTCTGCAGATGAAGCCGGAGTCCCATGTTTAATGATTCCTGCTCAATCATATAGTCCCCTTGGTGGACCTGCTCTATTAAATTTAATTAATGAAATAAGACAATCAAATTAAAGTTGTTATTTATCTTGTTATTCGTGGGTAGTAAGACTCCTGCCTCAAGAATCAGAGAGGAACGAGGAAGATAGGTGGGAGATTACCTACCCGTAAAATCCCGATTGGTGCGGACTAACCATCATTGGGGGATGAGAAAAAACAACTGATGGAAGTTTCACTTTATTCGTTTGTGAATAGTAAAAACATAATCTAGCAAGAAATCTTAACTACTAATCAATCTAAAGGGGAAAATACAAATGAACAAATTTGTAGCTTTTTTAGAAAATAATTTATCGACACCTATGGCTAAATTGTCTGAGCAGAAACATTTACGTGCAATACGTGATGGTGTAGTTTCTGCTTTGCCATTCATCATCTTTGGGAGCATATTTCTTATCATTGCTTTCCCACCCGTAGCAGCAGATTCCGCAATAGGTCAATGGGCAGCAAAACATATCGCGGAGATTTTAATACCTTATCGATTAACAATGTTTATTATGACCCTATATATTACTTTCGGAATAGGTCATAGTCTGTCTCAAAGCTATAAGTTAGACCCTTTATCAGGGGGATTATTATCGGTAGCTGCCTTCTTATTCACAATAGGCGTAAAAATGGTGAAAGATATAGGTTTTGTATTGCCAATGACAAACCTTGGTGGACATGGGCTCTTTGTAGCGATGATTGTTTCTATATTTTCGGTTGAAATGATACGTTTATGTAAGACTAAAAATATTACAATAAAAATGCCAGATTCTGTTCCAACGTCCGTATCTCGTTCATTTGAAGCGTTAATACCAGTTACAATGGTACTCTTTATTATGACATTAATTACAGTAGTTGCAGGTGTTGATCTACATTCACTTGTTGATAAAGCTGTTGCACCACTTATTAAAGCAGGGGATACATTACCAGGCGTATTAATTCCAGTCTTTTTAATAACATTTTTCTGGTCATTCGGTATTCATGGTGTATCAGTTGTAGGTGCTGTTGCTCGTCCAGTTTGGGAAGTTTACTTAGCTAATAATTCATCGGCAGTTGCAGCTGGTACGGCAATCCCTCACGTAGCTCCTGAAACATTCTTTCAATGGTTTATTTGGATTGGTGGATCTGGTGCAACATTAGGATTAGTAATTGCGATGTTATTAACAGCAAGATCTACTTATAGTAAGACGATGGCGAGAGCAACAATTGTTCCAAGTATATTTAACATCAATGAACCTGTTATTTTTGGGATGCCAATTGTGCTAAACCCAATTTTAATTATTCCATTTATCGTGACACCATTAATTGGTGCAACAGTTGCATATATCGCAACGTCAATCGGATTAGTAAATCCAACATATGTAATGGTTCCATGGACATTACCAGCTCCAATAGGTGCCTATCTGTCGACAGGTGGCGATTGGAGAGCAATTATTCTTGTGTTAGTTAATATTACGATTTCAGTTCTTGTTTATCTACCATTCTTTAAAATGTATGATCAAAAGCTTTTAGCACAAGAAAGTCCAACAGAAACAACAGAGGGCACAAACGTAGCCTTATAAAAATATATGAAAGGGGGGTTGGGACTAATTGCTCCAAACTTCCTTTCATATAAAAGAGAGAAGGGAGATAAAAATGAATTCAACATCCAGAATTCACTTTTTTAGTTACAAAAGTGCGTTTCTATTTTTTAGTTTTATTCTTGTTTTTAATCTTATCTTTAATCCTTTAATGAATGCAGTTGGAGTAGATAAACGTTTGTCACTGTACCTAGATAATATCTTTGCAATCAGCGCAGGGTTAACTCTTGTTCTTATTTTTGTTGAAGGTAAGTTTAAAAACAAGAAACAAGCATTAATTTTGTTCTTGTCTCTATTAGTAGCGAGTGCACTGATTTGTTACCCAATTGTTTATGCGTAAATGAAAAAAGTAAGTTATCTAAAATGAGGTGTTAGTGAAATGGGAAAGCGAAACGGAATAAAAATTGCCACAATTGGTGGTGGATCTAGTTACACGCCAGAATTAATTGAAGGCTTTATTAAACGTTATGATGAGTTACCAGTTAGAGAACTTTGGCTAGTGGATATTGAGGCAGGAAGAGAAAAGCTTGAGATTGTAGGAAATCTAGCAAGAAGAATGGTAGAAAAAGCAGGAGTTCCTATGGAAATTCATTTGACGCTAGATCGTCGTCAAGCTTTACAGGATGCTGATTTTGTGACAACGCAGATGAGAGTTGGTTTACTAGACGCCCGAATTAAAGACGAGCGTATTCCTTTGCAACTAGGGTTAATTGGGCAAGAAACAAATGGTGCAGGAGGCTTATTTAAAGCGTTACGAACGATTCCCGTTCTTCTAGAAATCGCAGAAGAAATGCAAAAACTTTGCCCAAATGCATGGTTAATTAACTTTACAAATCCAGCTGGAATGGTAACAGAAGCCCTTCTTCGTTACAGCAAGCATAAAAAAGTAATCGGTGTATGTAATGTACCGTTTAATATGCACATGTCTATTTCAAAAATGTTAGGTGTTGAAATGGAGAGGGTACACATTGATTTCGCTGGACTAAACCATATGGTATTCGGAATACACGTATATGTTGATGATCAAGAAGTAACAGAGAAAGTGCTTGAAATGCTAGGAAATCCAGAGATACAAATGACAATGAAGAATATTGCCCCACTTCCTTGGAATCCAAGATTTTTGAAATCATTAGGTGTAGTACCTTGCCCGTATCATCGTTATTATTACAAAACAAAAGATATTTTAGATGAAGAATTAGAAGCATTTAAATCAGGGAGAACGCGTGCTGAAATTGTCAAGAAACTAGAAGAAGATCTGTTTGATTTGTATAAAGATGAAAAACTAGACATTAAACCTCCACAATTAGAGAAGCGGGGTGGTGCATACTACAGTGATGCAGCATGTAATGTTATTTCTTCTATCTATAATGACAAAAAAGACATTCAAGTATTAAATATCCAAAACAAAGGCGCAATTAATGAGATCGATTATGATTCAGCGGTTGAAGTAAGTTGTATTGTGACAAAAAATGGACCGGTTCCTATGACAATGGGGAAATTGCCAGTTCAAGTTCAAGGATTAATTCAGCAAATCAAATCATTTGAAAGAGTAGGTGCTGAGGCAGCAGTAACGGGTTCTTATGATAAGGCTTTATTAGCTTTAACGATTAATCCACTTATTCCAAGTGATGATTTGGCTGAAGCTGTATTACAGAAACTATTAGAAGCCCATAAAGAGTATTTGCCTCATTTTTTTAGATGATTAGGAGAATAATAAATTTAACATTAAAGAAAAATTGAGACCTGAGATTCTCTGAAACATAAATTCAGTTAGAGAATGTCATGCCCATACTTTACTACGATTTGGAGTGTTATGATATGTCAACGGAAATCAATAATAATGAAATGGAAATTTTTGAAATTATTTCTCATGGTGGAAATGCAAGAGGTTTAGCTTATGAAGCATTAACAGCTGCAGAGGAATTTGACTTTGAAAGGGCAACGGATCTTATTAACCAAGCTGCAGAAGAACTTAGCTTGGCTCATAAGACACAAACAAAGTTAATTCAAGCTGAATTGAACGGAATTCCAAGTGAAAAAACATTGCTAATGATTCATGCTCAAGATCACTTAATGACCGCGATAAGCGAACAAAAATTGATTGAACATATGATTCGTATCATAAAAAAACTGGCGCCACAACAATAATTGGGGATGTAGGAAGGTAAAGGTGATGTAAAGATGAGAAAATTAGGTATCTCCATTTATCCAGAACATTCAACTTTAGAAAAAGATATGGAGTATATTGCACTTGCACACAAATATGGATTTAAAAAAATCTTTACTTGCTTGTTGTCAGTAGAAGGTGATAAAGAACAAATTATGAGGGAATTTAAAGAAACAATTGCATTTGCAAATCAATTAGGTATGGAAGTAATGGTTGATATCTCTCCTCGTGTATTTGGAGATTTAGATATTTCCTATAATGACTTATCAGTCTTTGCTGATTTAGGAGCGTACGGAATCCGTCTAGATATGGGGTTTACAGGAAATGAAGAGTCCATCATGACATATAATCCTTATAATTTGAAAATTGAAATTAATATAAGTAATGCAACGCATTATTTAGATAATCTCATTGCTTATAAGCCTAATAAAGAGAATTTAGTAGGCTCACATAATTTCTATCCTCATCGTTATGCGGGGTTAAGCTATGCTCATTTTCTAAAATGCTGTGAGCAATTTAAACACCATAATATTCGTACAGCAGCGTTCATTAGTTCACACGCAGCAACTTACGGACCTTGGTCAGTAACAGAAGGTTTATGTACATTAGAAATGCATCGTGAATTACCAATTGTAACGCAAGCCAAACACTTATTTGCAACTAGAGTAATCGATGATGTGATTATTGCTAACGCATATGCATCAGAGATTGAATTAGAAGCCCTGAGTACATTAAACAGTGAATTGCTAACGTTTAATATAGAACTATATGACACAATTACAGAGTTAGAGAAAAAGATTGTGCTGGAAGAATTTCATTTTTATCGTGGAGACGTTTCTGAATACCTTATTCGCTCGACTCAATCACGTGTAAAATATAAACGAGAAGAATTTAAACCAACCTATACCCCTGATATTAGAAGAGGAGACATTTTAATTGAGAATGAGCTCTATGGACAATACAAAGGTGAATTACAGATTGCGTTGAAAGACATGGAGAATTCAGGTAAAACGAATGTGGTTGGCCGGATAGTTGAAGAAGAAATTTTTCTCCTTGATTATCTCAATCCTTGGGAGAAATTCCAATTTTCAATTTAGTAATTTTATCGAGAACAACCTCAAAGTAAGGGAAAGGGAAGGGACAGAACGATCCTTCCCTTTTTATTTATCTTGTTATTTACGAGCAGTAAGATCCTCACCTCAAAATTCAACAATAGCAAAGAAGGTAGGTGGTGATAGGATGCCCGTAAAAGTCCGATTAGTGAGGGTTAATTAAATTTTCACTTTATACAAAAGGAGGAACCTATATGAGTTATATTATTGGAGTAGACGGTGGAGGTACTAAAACGGAAGCGGTAGCTTATAATTTAAATGGTGAAAAAATAAGTGAAGGTAAAGCAGGGTACGGGAATTTACTTTTAGATGAAAAACAAGCTATTCATAATATTATTGATGCGATTGAACAATGCTTAGTTCCTTTAAAAAAGGAAGAATGCCAGTATATGTGCCTAGGGTTGGCTGGGTATGGAGGGGTTAAAAATACAAAAGGTATAAAAGATGCTCTTTCTGAGGCGTTTAATATTCCGTTTACGATTGTAAATGATGGAATTATTGCACACGCTGCTTTACTAAAAGGGAAAGATGGTATTTTAACAATTTCAGGAACTGGTTCTGTTAGTATTGGAATTCATAATGGTATTGAAAAATTAGCAGGTGGTTGGGGACATATTCTTGGAGATGAAGGAAGTGGCTATTGGATTGCTATGCAGATTTTTATTAAAATGACGCAAGAGGAAGATGAGGGTGGAAATTATAGTGACCTAACTAAGTTGATACTAACAAAACTTGGTTATCAGAGTGTACTAGAATTAAAAACATTTATTTATTCCTCAACTAAAGCGGAGATCGCGTCATTTGTTCCAATAATCGTTCAACAAGCAAAAGCAAGTGATAATTTTGCAGAGAATATTCTCAAGCAAGCGGGCCATCACCTTGCCAAGACTACGCTTGCTGTTTGGAGGAAACTAAATTTTGATAACAATGTTACAATTGCTATTAAAGGGGGTATATTAATTAATATACCGTCTGTACAAACCTCCTTTATTGAAAATATTAAACAAGAAAAACCGGAAGTCCAATTTATTTTAGAAGATGTATCATCTACATTAGGGGGGTATTACTTAGCTCTGAAATATATGAGTTAATTAAAAGTTAAGGGAGCAATTCAATATGCATGTTGTAAATATATTGTTAAAAATTGAAAGTTTGTTACATCAATTGCCAAAATCTGAAGGGAAAATAGCACAATATATTTTAGATAATCCTCAAGAAGTGATTAGAATGACTATACATGAATTAGCTGCGCATGCTAATGCGAGTAGTTCGGCGGTCACTAGACTTTGCCGTTCTATTGAAGTTGCTAGTTTTTCGGAGTTAAAGGTATCTCTATCATCGTATATCTCACAACCAGAGAAGAAAGGTTTTTATGATATTGAACCAAATGAAACAATAGCGGAAATTAAAGAAAAAATAGTTTCCAACTCTGTACAAGCGATACAAGAAACAGCGATTTATTTAGATGAAGTTATTCTTAATCAAATTGTTGAAACTATGAGAAATGCTGATGTTATTTATGCCTATGGATTAGGAGCTTCATGGCTTGTTGCAGAAGATATTACTCATAAATGGTTACGTTTAGGAAAGATTGTAAGTGCAAATCAAGACGCACATATCATGGCGACAGCACTTGCTGCATCAACAAAAAATTGTGTTTTTTTCAGTATATCTAATAGTGGAGAAACTGAAGAAGTACTGCAACTTGTTGATATTGCTAAAGCATCTGGTATTCAAACAATTGGGTTATCGCGATTTGGTAATAATAGATTAACTAACAAAGTCGATATGTCTTTGCAACATGTTCGTGCACCAGAGGCAAAATTTCGTAGTGCAGCAACTAGTTCGTTATTTGCACAATTTCTGACGATTGACATTATCTTTTATGCATATGCATCAAAATATTATGATGAAAATATTAAAGAAATTGAACGTTCAAGAGAATCGGTATTAAGATTCACAGGAAAAAATCCTTCTAAGATATAAAGCGTAATAAATCTCAGTACAAATTATTTACCTGTGATTTTCGCTGCTTAGTTATTGAACTGCTACTTAAAGAGCCTATGTCTATTTGAAGTGAACCCGAATAGTGGTACATGAAAAAAACACCTCCTGAATTCGCATACTAAGTATGCAAATTCAACGGAGGTGTTTTTCATTTGAAAGAAAGAGTACAT
>Ga0105250_10000997_pt1 | contig 16467 bp, 15 predicted proteins | sample KBSS54metaG_FD_80425 | JGI IMG/M metagenome (GOLD analysis project Ga0105250, IMG submission 80425) | Switchgrass rhizosphere microbial communities from Kellogg Biological Station, Michigan, USA - KBS S5-4 metaG | ecosystem: Host-associated > Plants > Roots > Rhizosphere > Soil | place...
ATCGGGCAACACTGACACCTTCACGTTTTAGCTGCCGCCAGACCTTACGCACACCGTCAACGCTGTAGTTTTCTTTGTATACGCGCTTTATCTCAGGCATTAGTACGGCATCGCGCTTATCCCGGCAACTTCGCCGCTCCGGATACTGCCGGAAAAATGCTTTCTGGACTTCTACTTGCTGACGCATTTCGGCATCCATCTCACCGAATACTCTTCAGCCTGCAGTTTTTTACCCATCTCAGCCAGGATATTCAGGTCAGTTTACCGGGCAGATATTGGATGTTAATGGCGATCAGTTAGCCCCCTGACGGCAAGATGGGGGGCAGTATTTGTTAAATGATCGTGAGTCGTTGTGACTCACGATTAATATAGCGAATTGCAGGATGTAAATCATTCCCACAATTTTACTGTTATGTTGTTGATTCAGCATCGGGAAGAGCGTGCCAGCACTGTGGCAAGAACATCTCTGTTGTACCTGTTCTTCAGTTGGTCGCTGAATTGAGTGTTTTACCCTCTTCGGTATCATAAGTTCTGAAATCGTTTCCTGCCGATCGTGAACGTCGCCGTTCTGAGGGCTTTTCCCTTAGCGGGTAAATCACACATCCGGTGAATTTGTGTAGCGGCCAATCCAGTAAACGTGAGCAGCCGCTACCGCCATAAATAATATTGATTATTAAAATTATTTATAATCAATACTATTAAATGGTAAGCCGAGGCGATACAGACTGAGGCATCATTTTAAAAAATCTTTACGGGCTGGATTGAACACATCAAGCAGAATACTATCTTGCTCCAATGCTACGGCACCATGCGTCACGAGTTTGCGGGCAAAATACCCATCCCCCGGTTTCAGAATCCGTTTCTCACCATCAATTTCTGCTTCAAAACTCCCTTTTACGACATAGCCAATTTGATCGTGAACCTCATGTGAATGCGGTGCGCCAATGGCTCCTTTATCAAAGCAAAGATGCACGACCATCAGATCATCGGTGTAACCCACGATTTTACGCTTGATGCCACCTGGCAGCTCTTCCCATTGGGTTTCTTCTTCTATAAAGAATGGATTCATTATCAAACTCCTGAATGCGTTTATTAAAGTTAGTGGCAGTCAAAATCTGATGCCGTGAGCATATAATAATACAATATGTGAGTTTGAATGTGACTGACTTCAATATACAGGCAATTTAGTCATGATGACCATGCTATGACAAGCCGAAAGATCCTGAGAAAGCAAAAGTAGCGCGTTGAAAGAATAACATTTTTACAATTTTTCATGACTCGCATCTCCTTTTCTTGTTACGCCACTACACTCTAAATTAATATTGTATTACTTTATTGGGAGGTGGAAACATACCCAGTAATTTATTCAGGACCCAATAATGATCACTCAGTCGGTGTTGTTAACAGAATCAGAAATAGATCAGCTACGTAAGGAGGTCGGCAAGCCAAGCCTGATGGGCAAAACCATCGAAGCCAACTGCAAAAAATTAGACACTTTCATGAGTCTTGCGCTTGATGTGCCGGGCCACGGCGAGGCAGGTGGTTACGAACACAATCGGCACAAAGAAAACTACACCTACATGAACCTCGCCGGGCGCTTATACCTCATCACCGGAAGAGAGCAATACGCGCAGTTTGTGAAAAATTTGCTCGCAATTTATGCCGACAAATATCTTACCTTTGGTTTTCACGTCCAAAAAAATACCAACTCAACCGGCCGTCTGTTCCATCAGATCTTAAATGAGCAATGTTGGTTGATATTTACCAGCCTCGCCTATTCCGACGTCGCGGCAACCATGACAGAAACAGAACGCCAGCGGGTGATTAAAGGTGTTTTTGAGCCGATGCTGGAAATGTTTACTGTTAAATATGCCCATGATTTCGATCGCATCCACAACCATGGTATCTGGGCGGTGGCCGCCGTGGGGATTTGCGGTATTGCAATCGGTAAACGTGAATATTTGGATATGTCCGTTTATGGCCTGGAAAGGAATGGTTCAGGAGGCTTTTTGGCGCAAATTTCACAATTGTTCGCGCCATCGGGTTATTACATGGAAGGGCCTTATTACCACCGTTACTCGATTCGCCCAACCTGTCTATTCGCTGAAGTTCTTCACCGCCACATGCCGGAACTAGACATCTATAACTACAAAAATCAGGTGATTGGTAATACCATTCAGGCCTTACTTAGCACCGCTTACCCTGACGGAACCTTTCCGGCACTCAATGATGCTTCTCGCTCTATGTCCATCACTGATCAGGGTGTTCAGGTTGCACTCAGTGTCTACTCAAAACGCTATGGCCTTGACGACAATATTCTGGGCATGGCGAAAATTCAAAACAAAGTGTGGCTGCATTCCAGCGGCCTTGCACTCTCACAAGCGTTGGAACACGCCGCAAGTCAGGGCGAAATCAGCCCACCTTTCTGGCCTTCTGTAGAGTTGAATGAAGGGCCGGAGGGCAATAATGGCGCGCAAGGCTTCATTCGCATGAAGGACAAAACTGGCGATGTGTCACAACTGGTCATGAACTATGGCCAACACGGCATGGGGCATGGCCATTTTGATACCCTCGGCATTACATTCTTCAATAAAGGCCAAGAAGTTTTACGTGAATACGGCTTTTGCCGTTGGGTTAATGTGGAACCAAAATTCGGCGGCCGTTACCTGGATGAGAACAAATCATACGCCCGTCAAACGATTGCGCATAACACACTCACTATTGATGGGTTAAGTCAGAATAATTTTGATATTGAACGTGCCGATAAGGCACACGCATTACCGCATTTCTTTGTTGCTGACGCGCCAAATATCAAAGGGATGAGTGCGTTTGCCAATAACCACTACCCGGATTTTGAAATGCAGCGCAGCGTGTTTTTATTGAATTTAGATGAGCTAGAAGCGCCGCTGTTACTTGATGTTTACCGGGTAAAAGGCGAAGGAGAGCATCAATACGATTACTCACATCAGTACGACGGTCAAATAATCCGGACTAACTTCGACTACCAGAATCACGCCGAACTTCACCCGCTTGCGCAGAGCAATGGTTATCAACACCTCTGGAACGTCGCAAGCGGTGAAGCCCAAGGAACAGTTCTGATTAGTTGGTTGCAGAACCACACCTTTTACACGTGGTTTGGGGCCAGCACAAATCACAATAATGAAGTGATCTTCACGCGAACCGGTGCCAGCGATCCGAACTTCAACCTACGCAGTGAACCCGCTTTCATTCTGCGCAACAAAGGTCAGTCGAGCCTGTTTGTTTCCGCGCTGGAAACACACGGCTATTTTAATGAAGAGTTTGAGCAATCCACGAATGCGCGTGGCCAAGTGACGTGTATCGATGTCGTAGGCTATAACGAAATTGGCAGCATTGTGGTAATTACCACGAAGAAATCGCAGGTCACGGTGATGATAAGTAACCGACCTGACGCTGACGAGCAAACCCATCATCAAGTTGAACTCAACGGTAAAACACTCAGTTGGCAGGGTTATTACGCATTTGAAGTCATTGCTTTAGACCTGGAGAAACAATAATGGATTACCAACCACTTTTAATGAGCTTTGCTGAAGCCGCGGAACTTAAAAAAAGTCTTGGCACTGATACTCTACTCGGCCAGGCGCTGGCTCGCGACATTAAACAAACGCACGGCTATATGGTGGACGTGGGTATTGAAGTACCTGGTCATGGCGAAGGTGGCGGTTATGAGCATAACCGCCATAAACAGAACTACATCCATATAGATCTCGCAGGTCGCCTGTTCCTTATCACGGGCGAGCAAAAGTATCGTGACTACATTGTCGAAATGCTCAGTGCATATGCCAATGTTTATCCCACACTTGAAAGCAATATCAGCCGCGACAGTAACCCACCGGGTAAAATATTCCATCAAACGCTGAACGAGAATATGTGGATGCTTTACGCATCCTGCGCCTATAGCTGCATTTACCACACCTTGTCTGAAGATCAGAAAACATTCATTGAAACAAATTTGTTCAAGCAAATGATTGAGCTGTTCGTCGTGACCTATGGTCATGATTTCGACATCGTACACAACCATGGTTTGTGGGCTGTTGCCGCTGTGGGGATTTGTGGCTACGCCATCAACGACCAGGCCGCCGTAGATAAAGCGCTTTACGGCTTGAAAAACGACAGCATGAGTGGTGGCTTCTTAGCTCAGTTGGCACAGTTATTCTCGCCTGATGGATACTATATGGAAGGGCCTTATTACCACCGCTTCTCGCTTCGTCCAATCTACCTTTTTGCTGAAGCTATTGAGCGACGCCAGCCAGAGATCAATATTTATAAATTCAATAATTCCGTGATAAAAACCACTTCTTATGCGGTGTTTAAAACTGCATTCCCTGATGGCACCTTACCTGCGCTCAACGATTCATCGAAAAGCATTTCAATTAATGATGAAGGGGTGATCATGGCGACATCGGTCTGCTTCCATCGCTACGAGCAGACTGACACGTTGCTGGGTATGGCAAACCACCAGCAAAACGTATGGGTTCATGCCTCCGGTAAAACCCTGTCAGATGCAGTGGATGCCGCAGAAAATATTCAACCTTTCGATTGGGGAAGTCTGTTTGTCACCGACGGTCCGAAAGGCGAAAAAGGCGGCTTGGGTATTTTACGCCACCGTGATGAAAAAAATGACGACACCATGGCACTCATTTGGTTTGGTCAACACGGTAGCGACCATCAATATCACTCGGCGCTGGATCATGGCCACTACGATGGCCTGCACCTGAGCGTATTTAATCGCGGGCATGAAGTGCTCCGCGATTACGGTTTTGGCCGCTGGGTTAATATTGAGCCAAAATTTGGTGGTCGTTATATCCCGGAAAACTCTTCGTACTGTAAACAGACTGTCGCACACAACACCGTCACCGTTGACCAAAAAACTCAAAACCATTTTGATACCGCACTTGCGGAAAAACGTTTTGGTTCCAGGGTTTTCTTCAACGCAGATAATAAAGAATTACAGGGTATGAGTGGCCGGATACAGGACTACTACGATGGTGTAGACATGCAGCGTAGTGTGCTTCTGGCTGAACTTGAAGCGTTTGAAAAAACACTGGTTATTGATATTTTTCGCATTAAATCTGAGCAGGAGCATCAGTATGATTTCCCGGTGCATTACGCTGGGCAGCTCATCCGCACTGACTTCAGCTATCACGCAGCAAGCACCTTGAAACCGATGGGTGCTGATAACGGATATCAGCATTTGTGGAACCTGGGATCCGGGAAAGTGCAAGGTAGTTCACTGGTAAGCTGGCTGCACGGCAGGAGCTATTACTCACTCATCACCAGTGCTCTAAATGAGGGAGAGGTGTTCTTCACCCGCACTGGAGCCAATGATCCTAATTTTAACCTGAAAAGCGAACCCGCTCTAATAATCCGACAGTCTGGAAAGGACCATGTTTTCGCTTCTGTTCTGGAAACCCATGGCTACTTCAACGAGTCCATCGAGGCGTCAGTGGGGGCTCGTGGCAGGATTACATCAATCCACGTGGTGGGTGATAACGATGTCGGCACGGTGATTCGCATTGAAACAACCTGCGATAGCATCTATCACTTTGCTATTTGCAATCTGGCGGATACACAACAGCAAGGAAAACACACCGTAGAGTTCGACGGTGTTAAATACACCTGGGAAGGTGCCTTTGCCCGTATTTTAAAATAAGCCAACTCCTGCGCAATAGGTAATGACGATCTAACAACAATAGATATCCTAACGCATTCAAGATAGCGGCGACGATAACCCTCCAATCACTGAGTCAAATCGGTGATTGGGGTGGCCAGGTCATGCCAACGCACCGGCAATTTGAAGGATGAAGGGGATAAACTGGAGGTCTATAAAGATGAACCTACTCTGCCCTCGTAACTAATCAGTTGTGATGCTAAAAACCGGCTTTGCGATTGCTTCAACCTTAGCAGTTTCTTCCCAGACATACGCAATCTCACACTCAAACGCAGATAAGTTTGGCCATACCTGCGGATGCGAATAACGCCGAAAAAGCAGATCAAATAAAAGAAAAAGAGTTGGTTGCAGGTTACACCAGCCCGAACTTTTTCACCTTTAATGAACAATGTGGAATGGTATTTACCACCCCTGTCACCGGGCCAAAAACCTCGAAGAACACCACATACACCCGCTCGGAATTGCGTGAAATGCTCCGCAATAGAGATACCGACATCTCTCTCCTGGGGGTAAATAATAACAACCGTGTCTTCTCATCCATTGCGCGCAGTGAACAAGAAAAAGCCGGTGGCATTGATGGGACGCAGGAAGCAACACTGACCGTAGATCTCGTGAACACTACCGGCATTAACTGGTAGGTTGGACGCGTAATGATTGGTCAAATACACGCCAATAATGATGAACCTATCAGGCTTTACTACCTTAAACTCCCGAATCATGAAAAAGGTTTCATTTATTTTGCCCACGAACGCGCAAAGGGTTTGGTGATGAGCAGTAGTACGAGATGATTGGAACATTGCAGCCGAGTTACAGCGACCATGCAACCATTTATGGGGAGCTTGCCGATGGGATAAAACTGGGTGAGAAATGTAGGTATCGTATCAATATTACAGGCGACAAACTCAACTTCAGACTGATTTTGGCAGGTCACAAAGACGTTGAAAAAACGGTTGATATATCGAAAAGTGGCTATAACGAAACGGGGCAATATATGTATTATACAGTCGGCGTTTATAACCAAAACAAAACCGGCAAGCCAGATGACTATGCATAAGCCACCTTTTATTATTTAAAATCGACACATTAAAGTAAGGAAGGTTGCCCTTTAAGTAACCTTCATGACACGGAAAAAAACCAGCCCAATATATTAATATTGAGGCTGGTTTTTTGTTTTACGGATTACTTACTCAGTTGTAACTTTGAAAAAGACACGCGGTTATAGTCACCATTCGCTTTATCAACGACAAAATCACCGGTACCCGCACAACCTGTAGACCAGAAGCCTTCACCATCCTTCACGCTACATTGTCCGTACGCACCCGCTTTATAATAAAATGAGTCACCTGAATAGCCATGAGAGTTATCCTTTTCATCAACTTTTCCGTTGGCATCAACATTGTTTGACAAATCTATTTTATAACTAACGGTTTTATGGTTTGGTGCCGTAAAATATAAATGCATAACATTGCCAATAATATTAATTCTATAGCTAAATTCTTCACCTAATTTAACACCTGAACTTTGCGGATCCTTTGTATTTTCCCAGGTGTAGCCCCATACTGGATAGGCAATATCAACACGATTTGGATCTTTTTCTGCCAAATTACGTTCATAAGTCCAGAAAACGGAACCAGTTTTATGATGTGGCCACTTCTTATAAAAAATCTTAATGGGTTCATTACCATACCCAAACCCAGTTTTAGCCTCAATCATTGCTGGGTCTTTATTCGCATGCACCTGACCAACGACCACGGAGAAAGCCGGATATTTCTCAGGATGTTTGGCATGTAAGGATACATGTTCAACCTTGACCGTCCCATCAAGTTTTCCACCAATAGCACCGAATGTTTTGGCTTCAGGATGCGCTGCCAGAGAAAAGTTATTTTTCGGTGATTTGACACTGATCCCCGTATCCGTTCCGCGAACCATTTGACGAAGTTCAGAACGGGCATTTGAAGAGCCTGAAGTGGTAATCGCCTTATTCGGAACCTGGAATACTAATTGTTTATTTTCATCTAAAAAGAAATAGTCTGGGTGAGAGAAGTAATACATCGCCACACCTTCTATCTCATCTATTTTACCATTTTTATCTTTATCTAAAGGTAAGGTTAATTTCCAGTTTGACATATCAAACTGATCGGCGGGTAAAACATCAACATGTGTTTCAGTCGACCATGCATTTGATGATAATCCCACTAACAAAGACAGACAAAATAATTTATTAAACATATAAAACCTCAATAGTTTTTATACTTACAGACTTAGCATGAGATAATTTAGTGACACTAACCGTTAGTTGTTTTTCTACTGATTTAATCTCACTTGAGAAAAATTCTGATATTAGTGTTAGTGGCACCAGTGCTGAAATGCAGGGCAACATAACAGGTAATGCTGAATGATCTATATAATTAATTACGGCAGCTAAGCCGATGAGGCCTACAATTATCCAACGTAATTTTTTAACTTTCATAAAGATTTACCTATTCACCATCGCTTAACCTACAATAGGTTGAAAAATATCTATTTTCGTTACCCACGCTGACATTATCATTACCCCTAAAAAACAACAAATCAATTTGTATTATTATATCACCATTGTGATAATGATCACTTAATGCGACAGCTACACCCGTAACGGCACACACTGTGCAGATACCTCCCCATTAAAAAATTTTACATATCAATCCGTTGAAAAAACACAGCGGGAACCGCCAGGTCATCATCTGATGTATTTAACAATGTGGCTATTCTGTACAGATCACTGAGGTGAACGTGGTGTCTTACTGGAGAGTTAGAGAGGGGCATGCAAAAAATACGATGTGATCCGGCGCGCTAGCTTAATCCTATGGTTGATGTCATCGCAGACTGGTCGGTACACGACTATCATGGAGCATCGAACGGCCTGCTGAATACAGGGTTTTCTCAATACGGTTCGTGTTGTACGCTTAGGTTAAACCTTAGAAAACGAGTGGAATTAAAACGAATGTTTAGACCAAACCACCTTTAGTCGTGCATTAGATTTCTTGCTTTTTTCGAATCGAAAGCCTTCAAAGATTGTCGTGCCAAGGACCGGAAAGGAAGCGCTTTCACTATTTCTTCCAAGGGCATAATCGCGAATGCCCAAAAAATCCCCGCATCAAAATAGAATATTATCAATGCACACAATGGGATTGAGATAAGCCATTGTCCGATGAAGTTAATGATAAACACGCCTGTGGTTTTCCCTAAAGCCCGCAACACATGCCCATGTACCGTGTTGTAACCTCTAACAATAGGTAGAAAAATATATAACGGGGCAATCACCGAAAGAGCCTGGTAAGTAGAATGGTCTAAGTCTGGATACAAAGCAGGCAACACCAAACTCAGAACCCAAAAAAATGCCGCCGAAAAAAAAGAAATGATCACGGCTATATTGATACTGATATCCACATTTTTGACTAACTTTTCGACATTACCTGAACCTATGGCTTGGCTAATCGTAATCGCAGATGAATGTGCCCATGCAGTGATAAATTGAGTACCCGCTTTAATCCACGGCATAACAATGGTCATTGCTACATAAGCATTCAGCGAGAGTTGGGAGTAAAGTAACATATAAAGAGTTGCACCTACTTGTAGCATCGTAACATTTGCTGCAACTGGAAAAATTTCCCGTAAGTGATTCAAAGTGTTTGTTTTTAATGAAGCATCAAGATTCTTAACCGACAAAACCAATGTGCGGTCACGCTGAAGACAATGCATCAAATAACCGAGCCTGATGAATATAGCCAGCAAGCTGCCCGCAGCAGCGCCTTGCAAACCAAGACCTTCAATTTCACTGTAACCGTGGATGAAAAGATAAGAGGCCATCGCGTTGATGGGTAATTCGATGAGATAGCCCGCAAACGCAACTTTAGTTTTTCCTTGTGCATTGAACAATGCAATCAGCACCTGAGTGATGGCGTTTATCACAATGATGAATTTCGCCAATTCCAGATAGCGCTCCGCTTGTACATAAAGTGCTGTATTATTAGTCAATAGGGCTATTAAATCGCGGTCAAAGAGTGCAAGAAGTATCCAAAATACAATGGCGCTGGCGACATTAATCATTAGAGCGGCCCAGAAACTTTTATTCATGGGCACCATGCTTCCTGAACCAACCGCTCGACTCATTACAAGCTGAGAACCATTCGCCAATGCCATTTGTATACCAAGAATGAAAGAGACTATTGTCGTGGCAATTCCCATAGCAGCGAGGGAGACCTCCCCAAGAGGCGAAACAAAAAAGGTATCAACCATTAACATCGACTGCATCAGTAATGCGTTGATAGCTAAAGGCCATGCCAGTGAAAGATTATTTTTCATATAAGATTTCATCAACACACTTCATCCACAGGCCAGTCGCCGAAATAGTGTTCAACACGGGCTCGCCATTTAACTTGTTAAACACTCTACGTCACCTAAGTTATCATCAGATTACACGATAAGTAATACAATAACACTTTATGATCTTTTTAACATCAAACTCGAGCGGAGAACATAAATTTATTAACATTTATTCAGATTCAGCTTTCCGAGTAGCGTTGACGAGTCGCTCTCACGTTCTGTCTTGAGCGGCAAAACGAAATATGCTGACCGGATCAATATTGGTTATTAATGCCATACTTGGTAGATAAGATTCGGAGTGATATGATGAAAATTAAATAATACATATTGTTTGCGAGCAATTTATGCCAGGCGAATTTCATTCCATTTCCGACTCCAGGCGAAGCCTCCATATACAAGTGGCGCGCGAAATTGCGCGCAGTATTTTGTCCGGAAAAATACCTCAAGGTTCTCTACTTCCTGGGGAAATTGTACTGTGTGGGCAATTTGGCATTAGCCGTACCGCGCTACGTGAGGCAATCAAACTGCTAACGTCAAAAGGTTTGTTGGAGTCACGTCCAAAAGTTGGCACCCGAGTGATACAGCGTGCCTATTGGAATTTTTTAGATCCACAGTTAATTGAATGGATGGACGGGCTAACTGAAATCGATCAGTTTTGCCAACAATTCCTTGGGCTACGCCGAGCGATTGAACCAGAGGCCTGCGCCCTTGCGGCCAGAAATGCCACGGCTGAACAGCGCATCCAGTTATCTGAAGCTTTTCAGGAATTGTTAGAAGTTGCCAACGCGCAAGTCTTTGATAAAAAACGATGGTTAGATGTGGATATCAAGTTTCACAGCATCGTTTTCATCTCTACAGGTAATGACTTTTTCTTACCCTTTGGGCATGTGTTAACCACGATGTTTATTAATTTCATTGCGCACTCTTCGGAAGAGGGAAACACCTGCATTGATGAACATCGACAGATTTATGATGCCATAATGACAGGGAATGCGGAGAAAGCCCGTCAAGCCTCAGTGAATCATCTGTTGGACTCCAAACACCGTTTACCGTCAGCAACAAGCTAGCCTATCTGGGACATCAAACACGTCGAAACACGTGCTTAGCTCCTTGCAAATGATTGAGAAATAGACCTGCGGCGAGAGACAAGTGTCTCTCGTTAATTCCCTTGCGTTCACTTAAGTCTGTCACAGGTGTGAGCAAGTGTTGCCAACACTCTGCCACTGGAAGTAGGGCGGGTATATTTCCCTGATAGAATTTGAATCTTTTCAGCCAGACATTCACGCAACCTCTCATACTTAACCACTTTTCCTTGAAATTATAATAATATTGTATTACATATCATGTGGTGCATTCACGTTAGGTCATCGGAGCGCCAAACTGTCGAGACAGGTTTATCACGGTCATTCACCTCATTAGACAGCAGGGTTACTTGGCGGTCGGTTATCAAATAACATGTCAAATTCCTATTAAATAATATTTATCAAGGGGTTATAAATGAAAAAGCCGAAGATTGGGTTCATTGGCCTAGGCCTAATGGGTAGTAATATGGTTCAATGCCTGCAAGATAATGGCTTCGAGTTAAAAGTGATGGATCTCAACAAAGATGCCGTTGCGGACGTAGTTGCCCGTGGCGCAACTGAAGCCAACTCTCCGGCTGAATTAGCCGCAGCAAGCGATATCATCATGCTGTGTCTGACAACATCAACAATCGTTGAAAAAGTGGTGTATGGCGATAACGGCATCCTGGCGGGCATAAAAGAAGGTTCTGTGTTGATCGATTTCGGCACATCTATCCCTGCCTCAACCCGAAAAATTGGTGCTGATCTCGCTAAAAAAGGTTCCGGCATGATTGATGCCCCGCTGGGCAGAACGCCTGCTCACGCAAAAGATGGTTTACTTAACATCATGGTTGGGGGGGATAAAAATACCTTTGAGAAAGTGAAGCCGGTTCTTGAAGTTCAAGGTGAAAACATTTTTTATCTCGGCGATCTTGGTGCGGGTCACACAACCAAATTAATCAATAATTTCATGGGAATGACGACCGTTTGTGCGATGTCACAGGCATTCGCTGTGGCTAAACTCGCTGGCGTCGATCGCCAGCAACTGTTTGATATCATGTCGACAGGTCCATCAAACTCACCTTTCATGAAATTCTGCAAAAATTACGCAGTAGACGGGGTTAGCGATTTAGGTTTTTCAATCGATAATGCTAATAAAGATCTCGGCTACTTCCTTGAAATGGTGAATAACTTGGGTTGTCGTTCTGAAATAGCCGAAGGCACCTCATCGAACCTAAAAGGTGCTGTAACTACGGGGATCGGCTCGGGTAATGTGCCGGAAATATTTGATTATTTCTTAACCGTCAAACAATAAGTCCAGCCTTCGATATAACGGGGCACGCACTGCACAATGAGCTGCGTGACCCGTTTCGCAAAAACGCTCCCCCTTTTCTGCATCCCCTTTCTTTTTGCCCATCGTCACTATGCACCGCTCTACTTATGAGCTAATCAAAGTCATCCTCAAGTTAACTTGTATTATTTTATTTCTAAGATATTAAGATCAGAGTCACATATTGGGTATATTGTAATACAAGATGATCAATTAAGACGATATGATAATTTCCAATCAGTGATTAACCTTCAAAAGGTCTACAGATGGAACTCAATACAGTCATAGTCGGCATATATTTTTTATTTCTCATTGCAATAGGTTGGATGTTTCGAGCGTTCACCAGTACAACAAGTGATTATTTCCGAGGTGGGGGTAACATGCTGTGGTGGATGGTAGGGGCAACCGCTTTCATGACACAATTTAGTGCCTGGACCTTTACGGGGGCCGCCGGCAAGGCGTACACAGATGGTTTTGCTGTAGCAATGATCTTTATGGCAAATGCTTTCGGCTACTTTATGAATTATGTGTATTTTGCGCCGAAGTTTCGCCAGTTACGTGTCATCACCGTAATTGAAGCTGTTCGAATGCGTTTCGGACGCTTTAATGAACAAGTTTTTACTTGGTCTAGCATGCCAAACAGCATTATTTCTGCAGGTATATGGCTTAATGGTTTAGCCATCATTGCATCCGGTATTTTTGGTTTTGATATGTCAACAACAATTATTATTACCGGATTGGTCGTGCTTGTAATGTCTGTAACGGGGGGATCGTGGGCGGTTATTGCATCTGATTTTATGCAAATGGTTATTATCATGGCTGTGACCGTGACCTGTGCTGTAGTTGCAATTATCAAAGGCGGTGGTGTAACCGACATTGTTAGTAATTTTCCATTGCAAGAAGGAGCCTCCTTCGTTTCAGGAAATGACCTTAATTATTTAAGTATCTTTGGTATTTGGGCTTTCTTTATCTTTATCAAACAATTCAGCATCAATAATAACATGCTGAACTCTTACCGTTATCTTGCAGCTAAAGACTCAAAAAATGCTAAAAAAGCGGCACTGCTTGCTTGTTTATTGATGACTGTAGGACCATTCATCTGGTTTATGCCTTCATGGTTTGTTGCCAGCCAGGGTGTTGATTTAGCAGCTGCATATCCAGAAGCAGGGAAAAAAGCTGCAGACTTTGCATATTTATATTTTGTTCAGAAATATATGCCTGTCGGTATGGTTGGCTTACTGATTGCAGCTATGTTCGCAGCAACGATGTCCTCTATGGACTCAGGATTAAATAGAAACTCAGGAATCTTTGTTAAAAATTTCTATGAAGTTATTTTAAGACCAAAAGCCTCTGAAAAAGAGTTAATGTTGGTTTCAAAAATTATTTCAACTATTTTTGGCATGGTTATCATCCTCGTTGCCCTATTCATTAACTCATTAAAAGAATTAAGTTTATTCGATACAATGATGTATGTAGGGGCGTTGATTGGGTTCCCAATGACCATTCCAGCATTCTGCGGGTTCTTCATTAAGAAAACACCAGATTGGGCTGCCTGGGGTACGCTTGCTGTCGGCGGTATCGTCTCCTACTACGTTGGTTTCGTTATTAATGCTGAGATGGTGCAACAATGGTTTAATCTTGAAACATTAACTAGCCGAGAATGGTCAGACCTGAAAGTCGCAATAGGTTTAGTGGCGCACATTGTTTTCACAGCAGGTTTCTTCTTACTTTCAATACTGTTCTACAAACCGCTTGTAGAACATCGCCAGAAAGATGTTGATAAATTCTTCGAGAATTTAGCAACGCCCCTAACCTCAGAATCTTTTACACAAAGATTACTGGATAATAAACAACGCAGTATGCTGGGTATTCTCCATATTATTGCTGGTGTTGGTGTTATATTGATGTGCTTATTAAACAACCCACTGTGGGGGCGTGCAGTATTCGTATTCTGTGGTTTCATCGTTCTTTGTGTTGGCTTGCTCTTGATTAAAGCAGTGGATAAAAAAATTACTGATAAAACAGTCATGGCAGACAGTTAATTAATATAATCTGGCGGCTTATGAAATACGTCGCCAGATTATCAGCATGTTGTTTTCATAATTCATTTATATATTCGCACTCTAAACAACCAGAATTTCCACCCTATTGTATATTGACCACGTAACACGATAAGCGAGAGATGGTTTTATTGGTCAATAATCAGCTTGAGGTTTGGCTGGTGTATTTCACAATCCATTTATTTATTAAGGTAATAACATGAATAAAAAAATTGCCATTATCGGCATTGCAACCATGTTGTCTGCGTTTTCTGTTTCATCTGCTACGCTTGATTTTCGCGAAGAATATAAACATGACGAAAATGATTGGGCGGGCCGTGTAAAAATAGGCGGTGGCGCAGGCAACCATTTTTTTGGTGTTGAGATGAAGTACACTGGGAATCTAAGTAACTTAGAAGGTAGTGATAATGAATTTGAATATGGTTACAAATACACGATTAACGATAGAATAAAGGTCAGCCCAGGAGTGCTTGTTAATTTTGGGGATACTAGCGTTACCTATAAGCCTCAGGTTCGCCTTGAATATTTGTTCGATAATGGCGTGGCAATAAAAATACGTTATCGTCATGAAATAAGAAATTACTCTGCAGGAAATACCTCAACAGGCCGTGATGGAGAGAGTCATGACTCTTTAGGTCGTTCAAAGCTCACAGGGAACATTACTTATCAATGGGAATTTCTTCAGTTCGATTTTGAGGCGAACTATGCTGAAGATTTCATTAATAAAGAATGGAAGATGGGGACTAACGATGAATACGAATGGGATTACAATCTTAAAGTTGGTTTTAAAAACAGCACTAAATGGCGTCCATATATAGAATTTGGTAATGTTCAATGCACAAGTACCATTGATTGCAATTCTAGTCGGCAACTTCGTAGTAGAATTGGTGCCACATATACTTTCTAATCTATTCTTAAGTGAAGAATTGTAGCCCTCCTTTATTTTAAAGAGAGTTCTATTAATACTTTTCTTTAAAGACTATAATATAGGGTGACCAAGACGTCTTAGCATGGTCGCCCTTAACGTTCTTCTTCGTAGGTATTCCGGCGTTTGATATTTACATCAATAATCGTGATATGGGGGACAGTCCTGATGTGCAGAAGGCACAAAAGGTCCTGTCTTCATTTGTTGATTGCACTAACTGTAGGTCCTCCAGTTTTATTTCCACCCTTTTTGAAATTTCCATTTTTCAGCCATCAGCCGGTATTCTTCCAGTGTCAGGTTATTCAGGGATTCATGAGGTCGCTCGCTGTTGTATTCCGTCAACCAGCGCTCTGTAATTTCCCGAACTTCATTCAGCGTTCTGAACAGATAAAAATCCAGGGTTTCTGTCCGATATGTCCGGTTAGAACTTTTGATAAAGGCATTCTGTGTCGACTTACCAGGTTTGATAAAGTCCGGTATGACCCTATGCTCTTCGGCCCATTGTGCCCGTGCAAGCGACATCAGTCAGTGGATATCCACGGTTTGCCACTATCCTGTCGAGCACTCGCTTCATTCGCTGCGCCGGGATATTCAGATTGATTTCTATCACCAGTGCTTTGCGGTTAAAATCATCTACCACATTGAAGGTATGGAAGCGTCTGCCACACACCAGCGCATCGTGCATAAAATCGATGGGCCAGCTCTGATTTTATGATCCACTACAGTCATGGGATTACAAAACTAATAGTCCTTGCAGTTTCGGTAAGAAGATTATCATTAACAGTCTGGTGACACATAACCGCTGGGGATTTAGTCTGAACTGGGGCTGGAGGCGGGATCAATTGACAGATTTGGAGCGGATGCTGTTTTTACTTGATGGCAAACCGATACCTGACAACCGTAGTGATATCTCTACCCGATTGATGGAGCATATTCGGGATAATCCGACTAAGGAAGTTTACGAGGATGAGTTCTTCAGCATTCGCTACTTTCAGAAGGGAACTGCCCATTTGACG
>Ga0105250_10001000_pt1 | contig 16414 bp, 13 predicted proteins | sample KBSS54metaG_FD_80425 | JGI IMG/M metagenome (GOLD analysis project Ga0105250, IMG submission 80425) | Switchgrass rhizosphere microbial communities from Kellogg Biological Station, Michigan, USA - KBS S5-4 metaG | ecosystem: Host-associated > Plants > Roots > Rhizosphere > Soil | place...
AAAAATATGACATCTTTGAAAAGCTGATCGAAAAGCAACTTTCCTTCTTCTGGCGTCCGGAAGAAGTTGACGTTTCACGCGATCGTATCGACTACCAGGCGCTGCCGGATCACGAAAAACACATTTTCATCAGCAACCTGAAATATCAGACTCTGTTGGATTCCATTCAGGGTCGTAGCCCGAACGTGGCGCTGCTGCCACTGATCTCCATTCCTGAGCTGGAAACCTGGGTTGAAACGTGGGCGTTCTCCGAAACCATTCACTCGCGTTCTTACACTCATATCATCCGTAACATCGTGAACGATCCGGCGATTGTGTTTGACGATATCGTCACCAACCAGGAAATCTTAAAGCGTGCGAAAGATATCTCCGGTTACTACGACCGTCTGATTGAGATGACCAGCTACTGGCATCTGCTGGGTGAAGGCACGCACAATGTCAACGGTAAAACCGTGACCGTGAATCTGCGCGCCCTGAAACGCCAGCTCTATTTGTGCCTGATGAGCGTCAACGCGCTGGAAGCGATTCGCTTCTACGTCAGCTTCGCCTGCTCATTTGCCTTCGCCGAGCGCGAATTGATGGAAGGCAACGCGAAAATCATCAAACTGATTGCCCGCGACGAAGCCCTGCACCTGACCGGGACTCAGCACATGCTGAACCTGATGCGTTCCGGCGAAGACGATCCTGAAATGGCAGAAATCGCTCTGGAATGCCGCCAGGAATGTTACGACCTGTTCGTGCTGGCCGCCGAGCAAGAAAAAGAGTGGGCAAGCTACCTGTTCCGCGACGGTTCGATGATCGGTCTGAACAAAGACATTCTGTGCCAGTATGTTGATTACATTACCAACATCCGTATGCAGGCTGTCGGTCTGGATCTGCCATTTAAAACACGTTCAAACCCAATCCCATGGATCAACGCGTGGCTGGTTTCTGACAACGTGCAGGTTGCACCACAAGAAGTCGAAGTCAGCTCTTATCTGGTCGGCCAGATTGATTCTAATGTCGATGCTGACGATCTGAGCAATTTCCAGCTGTAAGTTATGGCACGTATTACGCTACTGAACACCGGAACGCAGCTCAATTCTGAAGAGGAATACCCTTCCCTGCTGGCGACACTGGAATCTCACCAGGTCGCCGTGGAATATCAGTGCCGGGAAGGTTATTGCGGTTCCTGCAGGATTAAACTTGTGACCGGTGAAGTGAAATGGCTGAGCGAGCCGCTGGCGTTTATCCAGCCCGGTGAAATTCTCCCCTGCTGCTGCAAAGCGCACGGCGATATCGAAATCGAGATGTAAAAAAGGGCCGTTTAACGGCCCTTTTCTTTTGTTTACTGCTTCTGCTGCTGCAAGAATTTCACACCCTTGTCCGGGAAGTCGGTGAACACCCCGTCCACACCCGCCTTGTTATACAGCACGTCAAACAACTGATCGACGTTACTGACATAGTCAGGTAACGCGTCCGCTCGTACCGTATAAGGGTGCACTGTCAGGTGGTTCACATGCGCCTGGGTGACCATATCGGTTAGCTTAACATTACCTTTGCTGGAGCCTTCCGCCACCAGCATGTGATAGTCAGGCCCGATACCGTCCGCATACTCGGCTATCTGCTTCATGGCTCCTGGTTTGAACATCCAGTCATAGCTGTAGTTGACCCACTTGCCGTCAGCCTGCTTCTCTTGCGTTTCGTTCCAGTCCGTATAAGCAATCAACTGAACCAGCTTAAGATTCATACCCAGTTTCGGCTCAAGCGAGTTTTTAATACGCTTGAGTTCAGCGGCATCAAAGCATTGCAGGTAGACCTTATCCTGCTTGCTGGTGTAGCTGTAACGCTTCAACACCTCAAGCGTTTTCGCCGCGATATCTTTTCCTTCCTGATGATGGAACCAGGGGGCTTTTATCTCCGGGTAAATACCAATATTTTTCCCTGTGGAGTGATTCAAGCCCTGGATAAACTCGATCTCCTCTTCAAAGGTATGCACGCGGAAATCAGATTTCCCCATCGGGAAACGACCAGGGAAGGTTTGCACCTGCTTGCCGTCTACCACATCAAAACCTTCGGTAAATTTCAGCGACTTGATTTCGTCGAGGGTAAAATCGATGGCGTAGTAGCGACCGTCTTTACGCGCCCGATTTGGGAAGCGCTGCGCAACGTCGGTGACCCGATCAAGATAGTGGTCGTGCAGCACCACTAATCTGTCGTCTTTGGTCATCACCAGATCCTGCTCAAGGTAGTCAGCCCCTTGAGCATAGGCCAGGGCTTTGGCAGGTAAAGTGTGCTCCGGCAGATAGCCGCTCGCACCGCGATGGGCTATCACCACTTTGTCCGTTGTCTGGGCAAAGGAGCTGGCGGAAGCAAACATTACCGCCCCCACCAGGATAGATTTGGTCAGGATTTTCATTATGCTTTCCCTGTCAGTTTTTTATGGTGTTGTTTGTTCTCACCCACCATCACCACCAACAACAGAATCACGGCCATAATGCTGCCGCCGATCATCACCATAAAGCCGCCGTCCCAGCCGAAGAAATCTACGGTATAGCCAACGATGGCACTCGCGGCCACCGAACCACCGAGATAGCCAAACAAGCCCGTAAAGCCTGCTGCCGTTCCCGCGGCCTTTTTCGGTGCCAGTTCCAGCGCGTGCAGGCCAATCAACATCACCGGTCCGTAGATCAGGAAGCCAATCACAATCATACACGCCATATCCACACCCGGATTTCCCGGCGGGTTCAGCCAGTAAACAATGGTCGCAATCGTCACCAGAATCATAAAGAACACGCCGGTAGCACCGCGGTTGCCTCTGAACACCTTGTCCGACATCCAGCCACACAGCAGCGTGCCAGGTATTCCGGCGTATTCATAAAGGAAATAGGCCCAGGAGGATTTATCCAGCGCGAAATGTTTCACTTCTTTCAGATAGGTTGGCGACCAGTCGAGAATGCCGTAACGCAGCAAATAAACGAAAACGTTAGCAATGGCGATGTACCACAGCAGGCGGTTGGGGAAAACGTACTGCATGAAGATCTGTTTTGCCGTTAGCTCCTCTTCCGTTTTTTCGTTGTAGTCGTCCGGGTAATCATTTTTGTATTCTTCGATTGGCGGCAAACCGCATGATTGCGGCGTATCGCGCATTAACGCAAAAGCAATTAACGCCACAAAAATCGCCGCAAAGGCTGGCATATAAAGTGCCGCATGCCAGTCGTTAAACCACGCCATCCCGAGTAAGAACAGCAGCGGCGGCAAGCCACCGCCGACGTTATGCGCGCAGTTCCAGATGGAAACAATTCCCCCACGCTCTTTTTTAGACCACCAGTGCACCATGGTACGCCCGCACGGCGGCCAGCCCATTCCCTGGAACCAACCGCATAAAAACAGCAGGACAAACATCACCGCAATACTGGATGTCGCCCACGGCACAAAGCCCATAAATAACATTACGGCGGCGGCCAGAATCAAACCGGCAGGTAAGAAAACACGCGGATTCGAGCGGTCAGAAACCGCCCCCATAATAAATTTCGAGAAGCCGTAAGCAATAGAAATACCGGAAAGCGCAAATCCGAGGTCACCGCGCGAGAAGCCCTGCTCCACCAGATACGGCATCGCCAGAGTAAAGTTTTTACGTACCAGGTAGTAAGCGGCGTAACCGAAGAAAATGCCCATGAATATCTGCCAGCGCAGACGACGATAAGTCGGATCGACATGCTCACTTTTCAGCCGTGGCTGGTGTGGGCTAGGTTTGAAAATGCTCAGCATAAATGCCTCCGTGGCAGGTTTTTTATCAAGCAATGTTCTTTTGCGAGCGCATGTTAAGGATTATCCCACCTGGTTAGTGTGAAACACCCCACAACATATTACATTTTTATTACAAACTATCGAAAAGGTGCATCGCATCACACTTTGTTTTCGTTTTATTTTCGAATTTGCTCGATATCAAACATTCGCATCTCGATCTGTGGCTGAATAGTCCCCAGATAATTTTTCAGGAGCGGAACATGGCGATGGGATGCAAAGAACAGGATGTGATTATTATTGGCGGAGGCGCTACGGGCGCGGGTATTGCCCGCGACTGCGCACGGCGTGGGTTACAAACCCTGCTGCTGGAAAGGCACGACATTGCAACCGGCGCGACAGGTCGTAATCATGGCTTGCTGCACAGCGGCGCACGGTACGCCATGACGGACAGCGAATCGGCCAGGGAATGTATTGAAGAAAACCGCATCCTGAAACGCATTGCTCGCCACTGTATCGAACGCACGGACGGCCTGTTTATCACCCTTCCTGAAGATGATTTAACCTTGCAGAGCGTGTTTATTGCCGCCTGCCAGGATGCCGGAATCAATGCACAGCAACTCAGTCCTCAAGAAGCATTACGCATAGAACCCGCGGTAAACCCTGAACTAATTGGCGCAGTAAGGGTGCCAGATGGCACAGTTGACCCATTCCGTCTGACCGCCGCCAATATGCTGGATGCCAGAGAACACGGTGCCGAAATTCTCACCGGCCAGGAAGTCACCGGCCTTATCCGCAACGGCGATCGGGTTTGTGGAGTGCGGGCTTACAACCATCAAACCCGCGAACATCACGATTTTTACGCCAGCGTAGTGGTAAACGCCGCCGGGATCTGGGGGCAACACATTGCTGAATATGCCGATTTACGTGTGCGAATGCTGCCTGCCAAAGGCTCGCTGCTGATCCTCGGCCATCGCATCAATAACATGGTAATCAACCGCTGCCGCAAACCTGCCGACGCCGATATTTTGGTTCCCGGCGATACCATTTCGCTGATTGGCACCACCTCAACGCCTGTCGAATATGAGCAAATCGACAATATGCAGGTCACCCCGCAAGAGGTCGACATCCTGATTCGTGAAGGTTCAAAGCTGTCACCCAAACTTGCCGCAACCCGTATTTTGCGTGCCTACGCTGGCGTTCGCCCGCTGGTTGCCAGCGACGACGACCCAACCGGACGAAATGCCAGCCGCGGAATTGTGCTGCTTGATCACGCAAAGCGTGACGGCATGGAAGGGTTCATCACCATTACTGGCGGCAAGCTGATGACCTATCGCCTGATGGCGGAATGGGCCACCAACGCGGTGTGTGAAAAAATCGGCAATCTTCAGCCTTGCACCACAGCAACAACACCACTTCCAGGTTCCGAAAGCTCAGCAGAAGAGACGCTCAGAAAAGTCATTTCATTACCGCCGACTATTCGGCGTTCTGCCGTTTGGCGTCACGGTGACCGCGCAGGGAAACTTTTGGCAGGTGACCGCCTGAGCAACAGCCTGGTTTGCGAATGTGAAGCGGTGACCGCAGGTGAAGTTCACTATGCGGTTAACCATCTGTCCGTCAACAATCTTGGCGATTTACGCCGTCGCACCCGCGTGGGAATGGGCACTTGCCAGGGCGAATTGTGCGCCTGCCGTGCCGCCGGATTACTACAACGCTTTGGCAGTTCAACGCCTGCGCAATCGCTTGATCAACTTTCTCTTTTTCTTAACGAACGCTGGAAAGGTATCCGCCCAATAGCCTGGGATGATGCGCTGCGGGAAAGTGAATTCACCGCCTGGGTTTACCAGGGATTGTGCGGCTTGAAAAATGGATCGAAAAAAGGAACACCACAATGAGATTCGATAGCCTGATTATTGGCGGTGGCTTAGCCGGGCTGGTCTGCGGTATTCGCCTCGCAGAAGCGGGCCTACGTTGTGCCATCATCAGCCGTGGGCAAAGTGCATTGCATTTTTCATCCGGCTCGCTGGATTTGCTGGCCGAACTGCCCGATGGCAGCCCGGTGAATTCGCCGTTAAACGCGCTGGATGCTCTGAAACAACAAGCGCCAGAACACCCGTACAGCTTAATGGGCGCGGAAAACGTTCGCCGTTTCGCAGCAGAAAGTGAGGCGCTACTCGCGCGCGGCCATATCCCGCTGCAAGGCAGTTATCAGCACAACCATCAGCGTGTTACGCCGCTGGGAATGCAACGCGCTACGTGGCTCAGCCCCGAAGAAATCCCCACCGCGCCACTGGCGTGGCAACGAATCACCGTGGTGGGCATTGCCGGTTTTCTCGATTTTCAACCCGAACTGGTCGCGGCTTCTCTCGCCCAGAATAATATCGAGGTACGAACCGCCGAGCTGACCCTTTCTGCGCTGGACACATTGCGTAATAACCCCAGTGAATTTCGCGCCGCCAACATTGCCCGCGTGCTGGATATGCCAGAGCAACAACGTTTACTAATTACCGAGCTTAAAACGCTGGCCATCAACACCGATGCGCTGTTTTTACCCGCCTGCCTTGGCAGCGAAGACTCGCAGGCCTGGCAGACCATCAGCCGCCAGTTGCCCTGCGCACTTCGCCTGTTACCCACGCTGCCGCCTTCGGTGCTCGGTATGAGGATGCACCAACAACTACGCCGCCGCTTCCAGCAACTTGGCGGGATAATGATGCCGGGCGATGCGGTGCTGAACGCTGAATTTGAGCAGCAAAAAGTCAGCGCGGTTTTCACGCGTAATCATGCGGAAGTCCCGCTGCGGGCCAACAATGTGATTCTTGCCAGCGGCAGTTTTTTCAGCAACGGTCTTGAAGCTAAATTTAGCGGGATTCGCGAGCCGATCTTCGGGCTGGATATTCGCGCTCCGGATAGGCGCGAACAGTGGTGTCACGAAGACTTTTTCAGCCCTCAACCCTGGTTACAGGCCGGTGTTGCCGTTGATGAAAATTTCCAGCCAACACTTCGCGGCCAGCGTGTCGAAAACCTGTATGCCATCGGTTCAATACTCGCCGGATACGACCCAATTCAACAAGGTTGCGGGGCTGGCGTGTCGATGACGGGCGCATTATATGTTGCCCAGAAAATCCTTGATGCTCAGGGAGGCAACGTATGAGCCTGCTCGATGAAACCAGTTTTGAAAACTGCATTAAATGCACCGTTTGCACCACCGTTTGTCCGGTTAGCCGGGTAAATCCTGATTATCCTGGCCCAAAACAATCTGGCCCGGATGGCGAACGCCTGCGCCTCAAAGATGCCGCGCTTTATGATGACGCACTGAAATATTGTACCAACTGCAAACGCTGCGAAGTGGCCTGCCCGTCTGATGTGAAAATTGGCGATATTATTCAGCGCGCCAAAGCCCGCTACGGTAAATCCACCTTCAATTTACGAGATGCCATTCTCAGCCATACCGACTTGCTGGGCACGCTGTCCACCCCCTTTGCGCCGCTGGTTAACACCGCCACGTCACTCAAGCCGGTGCGTACTCTGCTCGATAAAACGCTGGGCATCGACGGCCATCGCGAATTACCGAAATATTCTTCCGGTACGTTTCGGCGCTGGTATCACAAACAAGCGGCAGCGCAAAAAGCCTTTGCTGAGCAAGTGGTTTTTTTCCATGGTTGTTACGTGAATTACAACCACTCCCAGCTTGGAAAAGATCTGCTGCGCGTGATGAACGCGATGGGATTTGGCGTGCAATTACTGGATCGCGAAAAATGCTGTGGCGTGCCACTAATTGCCAATGGTTTTATCGATAAGGCCAAAAAGCAGGCAGCCATTAACGCCGCGTCTTTAAGTAAAGCGGTGCTTGAACAAGGGCTTCCGGTTATCGCCACCTCTTCCACTTGCACGTTTACCTTGCGTGACGAATACCCGCAGGTGCTGGATGTCGACACACGCCCAATGCGTGACCATATCGAACTGGCGACAAGGTTTATCTGGAAACAACTGGAAAATGGACGTAAGTTAAACCTGAAAGCGTTACCGCTACGCATTGCTTACCACACACCGTGCCATATGGAGAAAATGGGCTGGTCGTTGTACACCCTCGATTTGCTGCGTAGTTTGCCTGGCGTAGAGCTGGTGATGCTCGAATCCCAGTGCTGTGGTATTGCCGGTACTTATGGATTTAAAAAGGAAAACTATCAAACGTCGCAAAGTATCGGTGCGCCGTTATTTCAGCAAATTGAAGAAAGTGGCGTCGATTTGGTGGTGACCGATTGTGAAACGTGCAAATGGCAGATTGAGATGTCCACCAGTAAGAAATGCGAGCACCCGATTACACTGTTAGCCCGGGCGCTCGCTTAGCTTTAAAGCTCTATGACATCGACGACATTCACCCAACCATGCTCCGCTGCGACATCCCAGCCATTGAGCCAGCGGCGCAGCATGTTTAATGCCATCATCGCGCACACTTCCTGGCGGGTGCGCAGGTCGTGGCGAGTCACGCTGAATTTCACCTGCAAGCCGTAGGTGCCGCCAGGGGTATGTAGCGCAAAGTTAAGCTGCTCGTCTTCAAGGCTGCCGACCACCAGCGCCACGGTACTTCCGGCGGTGTGAGCGAATATTTTTGCGCGCTCGGCCACTTGCACCAGCGTTTCAGGGCGCGATGAAAGGACTTCATTGTTACCCAGCGGCGCTTGTGCACTGGAAAGTTGCAAACACAGCAAACCCGCGGTGAATTGTTCGCTCAGCGCAATATTGAGGGACTGCTCGCGCAGGCGTTTTGCCAGTTGCGCAGGCAGCCCTTCTGTCCCTTCAAAAATCGTGCTTTCACCGGCAACATGCTGCACTTGCGGCCAGACGGCTTCCATCTCCGGGCGCAGGCTGGCAGGGCCGGTCAATTTCAGCTCAATAATCGGCATGGATGAGCGATAGCCCATTACCGCACCTTCCGGCAGGGGAATCGGTTCAAGGCTTTGGGCTAATTCGCTTTCAGAGCGCCCAAAGGTGGTAAGGCGCAGGCAAACTGGCGGTTCCGGCAACTCAAAGCGTGCGCGCAAGCGCGGCAGGATTTGCTCAGCAACCATCACTTTAAATTCAGAAGGGACGCCAGGGGTGAAAAACATCAGGCAGCGGTTAAGCTTTAGGGCAAATCCACAAGCGGTACCTACGGGGTTATCGACCATTTCACTGGTGGCGGGGATTAAAGCTTGCTTGCGATTGCTGGGAGCCATTTCGCGCCCGCGCTCAGCAAAGAAACGCTCCATTTGTTCGAGCCATGGCTGGTGCATCACCAGTTCCACGCCTGCGGCGGTGGCGGCGGCCAGCGCACTCAGATCGTCGCTGGTTGGCCCAAGCCCACCATTGACGATCAACACATCAGCCTGTTCGCTGCGCTCTTTGAGCACCGCAATCAAATCGTCAAGACTGTCGCCCACCGTATTGCGGCGCGACATTGGCAAACCCTGGTTAAAAAGATAATCGGCAAGCCAGGCTGCGTTGGTATCAATAATTTGACCATGCAGCACTTCGTCGCCGGTAGACAGCATTTCCACTTTTATCATTGTTGTGCTCCGCGGGAAAAAAACGATTCACTATAACTCAAGCAGACAGAAAATTAATTGGCAGAAATAAAACAGGCAGGTCAAATGAATGTCGGATGTCGCTGCGCTAATCCGACCTACGAAAGCAAAAGCCGTTGTAGGGTGGATAAGCTCAAGCGTCATCCACCATTTAATCCGATCTACAAAATGACAGGGATTTTAGAAAGCAGCGCTCACGCCAACATATGGCCCATCAGCGATCGAGTTATCACGCTCGCCATTTTTGTTTTCCATACCGATGTAGCGATAGCCTGCTTCAATGGTAATTGGGCGCATGATTGTCCAACGTGCGCCTGCACTGGCTTCCTGGTAGTTTTCAACACCGCTGGAAAGGGAGTCTGGGGAATAATAGTAATCGCCGAATACCGCGAAGCTATCGAAAATCTTCCAGCTCAAACCACCGCCAACGGCCAGCGCGTAACCTTCATCGCCATCGTTAGGATTGAGGTAAACCGCACGGCCACCCACGGTACCCATAAATGGACCTAATGGCACATTCAGGCCTAAGCCCAGACCCGCAGTATCACCGTCATCATCGTTATGTGCGTAGTTACCGGTGAACGCCAGACCTGAGGAATCAGTACCGAAACCCACGACTACGTTAGTGTATTTTTCGCCTGCTTCACCGCCGATGCTGATAGCACTTGCGGATGCAGAAATGAGCGCCAGGCTGGCAGCGCCAGCCAGTAATAATTTGTTCATGTTTCGATCCTTAATAACAAAAAAAGGAGGTCCCTGAAAAAGGATGTCCTTAAAAAAAACCGATTTTACAGCCACGATTGATGTAATCAACGTGTTAGAAATTCTTTTCGCTATTCGTTTGTAAGAAATTAAAACAGCGGGGATTGCCTGACAGGATTAATGAATAGCAACGATAGAAAATGCCAAATTGCCAGCGGTGCATAATTCCCATAATACTATAGGGGTTATTCTTACTATGATGATTCACCCTTACATTGATAAATGGAGACAACAATGAGCAAAAAAGGATTAACGACTGCATCTGGGGCTCCCGTAGCCCACAATAACAACGTTGCAACCGCTGGCCCCCGTGGCCCAATGCTTTTACAGGATGTTTGGTTTCTGGAGAAACTAGCCCATTTCGATCGCGAAGTTATCCCCGAGCGTCGCATGCACGCCAAAGGGTCTGGCGCATTTGGTACCTTTACCGTAACCCACGATATTACGCAGTTCACCCGCGCGAAAATTTTCTCAGACATTGGCAAAAAAACCGATCTGTTCCTGCGTTTCTCGACTGTAGCAGGCGAGCGCGGCGCCGCTGATGCCGAGCGTGATATTCGCGGCTTCTCAATCAAGTTTTACACCGAAGAAGGTAACTGGGATTTAGTCGGTAATAACACCCCAATCTTCTATTTACGCGACCCGCTGAAATTCCCTGATTTAAACCACGTAGTGAAACGCGACCCGCGTACTAACCTGCGCAACCCCACTTATAAGTGGGATTTTTTCTCGCAAATGCCTGAAACGCTGCACCAGTTAACCATCGATTTTAGCGATCGCGGCCTGCCACGTTCTTATCGTCATATTCACGGATTTGGTAGCCATGCGTTCAGTTTCATCAACAGCGACAATCAGCGTTTCTGGGTGAAATTCCACCTGAAAACCCAGCAACAAATTGCCAATCTGATGGACGATGAAGCCGCAGCCATCATTGCTAATGACCGCGAAAGCGCACAGCGTGATTTATTTGAGGCGATTGAAGGCGGTGATTTCCCACGCTGGAAATTCTATGTGCAAATTATGCCGGAAGCAGACGCGTCACAAACGCCATATAACCCGTTTGATCTGACCAAAATCTGGCCGCACGGCGATTATCCGCTGATGGAAGTGGGTGAGCTGGAATTGAACCGTAACCCGGATAACTACTTTGCTGATGTCGAGCAAGTGGCAATGTCTCCGGCAAACGTGGTGCCTGGCATTGGTTTCTCTCCAGACCGCATGCTGCAAGGCCGCCTGTTCTCTTACGGCGATGCCCACCGCTACCGTTTAGGAGTTAACCATCACCAAATCCCGGTTAACGCACCGAAATGTCCGTTCCACAATTATCATCGCGATGGCGCGATGCGTATTGATGGCAACAGCAGCAATGGCGCAACTTATGAGCCAAATAGCTTCAATGTGTTCCAGGAGCAGCCTGATTTCAGCGAACCACCGTTAAGTATTGAAGGGGCAGCAGACCACTGGAATCATCGCGAAGATAACGACTATTTCAGCCAGCCACGCGCCTTGTATAACCTGCTGAGCGCAGAAGAACATCAGCGCATGTTTAAACGTATCGCCGGTGATATGAAAGATGTTCCCGAGTTTATTCAGGAGCGCCAGATTGCCCTGTTTAGCGAGGTGCATCCGGAATATGGCGCGGGCATTGCCGCCGCGTTGAAAGCTTTGAAATAGCGTTGTAATAGGAAACCGAGTTCGTAGGTCGGGCAAGCGTAGCGGACATGAAAGCGAGTGGCTGAAATTAAATTTTAGCCACTCGCTTCACCCATAATTTTAATTGCACCCGCGAAATCTTAATCCCGCCCTGCTTAAGTTCATCAGGCAAACGCAACCAACGCACTGGCTGCTGAAAACGCGCCACTTTTCCCTGTAACCATTCCGTCAGCAGCGACAAATCAAAATCGTCTGCGGCGTCCACCACGGCAACCGGGCGCTGACCAAATTCCACGTCATCAATAGGCACCACAAATGCCTGCTTCACCGCCGGGTGCTGCGCAATAATGCTTTCCACTTCTTCAGGCTGTATCCCTTCGCCGCCGCTGAAAAACAGATTGTCGAGGCGGCCAATAAGAGTCAGGCGATGCTCATTTAACCTGCCGCGATCGCGAGTAGCAAACCAGCCATCGGCATTCACCAGCGGCAGCACTGCGCCCCCTTTCCAGTAACCTGAAGCCAGGCTGTTGGCGCGGATCCACACTTCTTCATCGACTATTTTCACTTCGCGCCCAGGTAGCGCTTCGCCCACGTCGGGCAACCCATCAGCGCGTTTCGCACATACCGTCGAGGCCAGCTCCGTCAAACCATAACCACACCAGCAGTTGATACCTTTGGCTAAAGCAGCTTGCGTCAGTTCCACGGGAATGGCGGCACCACCCAGCAACACCTCACGCAGCGCCTGCGGTGGCGATTGTTCCAGCAAACGCCAGAGTTGTGTTGGCACTAGCGAGGCATGAGTACAACCCTGCAATGCCTCGTTCAACGGATGTAAGTCACGCACTACCAGGCAGCCACCGGCCAGTAACCAGCGCCAGAAAATCCCCTGCCCTGAAACATGGAACAACGGTAGCGACAGCAACCAGCTATCCCGCGCTGTATAGTCCATCACCGCCAGCACACCGGCAGCACTGGCAAGATGCGCGTCTGCGGTATGAACAGCGGCTTTGGGCAAACCGGTTGAACCCGAGGTCAGCGTCATCGATGCGAAGCGCGACGGCTGCCAGTCAGCCTGGTAGCATTCGCCTTCGTTCATCGTTAACGGGTTTATGTCGACCACGAATTGCGCAGCGTCAAAACTCACCGCATGGCTGATCGTCAGGTCAGGCAGTAACTGTTCGAGCAACGCGTTGGGCAACTGCGGATTGAGCGGCAGAACGCGCGCGCCACATTGCAGTAACGCCAGAAACGCTAACAGCATTTCCGGGCTGTTTTTGGAACGCAATGCAACGCCCTGTCCCTCTTGCACACCTTGCTGATGAAAGCCACCAGCCAGCGCATCAACACGCTGGCCTAGCTCGCACCAGTTGAGAGTTTCATTGCCCAGAGTTAACGCGGCTTCGCTGCCGCGTTTTTGTGCCCAATGTTGCCAGGGAAAATCTTCGAAAATCATTCTTTAAAACTCATAGCACTCGCTCAAGAGATTCCAGAGACCAGCACGGTAACGGGCTGTTTGGCCATTCACGCACCAATTGTGCCTGCATTAATGACAAGGTATCTAAACCCGGTAGCGTTTGTGGTGTTAACCACGCGGCAATGCGCGCCAGTTGAGTCAGCCCGAGGCTTGATTCAATCGACGAACTGATCACCGCAGTCAATCCCAGGGCATGAGCCTGTTCGACCTGCTGGCGAACTTTTGCCAGGCTGCCGGTGAGCGTGGGCTTGATAACCAGCGCCGTTAAGCCAGGTTCGGCGGCAAACGCAAAGTCAGGCTCGCGCAGACTTTCATCCCACGCGATGGCGATCCCCGTTTCACGGGCAAACTCACGGGATTGCTCACGGGTTTTGCACGGTTCTTCAATAAACGCAATACGCGGGCGGAAGTCCGGGTTGACGTATTTGGCGAACTGCTGCGCTTTAAGCGGCGTCCATCCACGGTTGGCATCAAGGCGCAGACGCAAGTCAGGCATCGCTTCCAGTAGCAGATTAACCACCATGCCGTCGCGCACGGCTTCGTACAAGCCCACTTTCACCTTGGCGATTTTTTCGCCAGGGATGGCGACTAACATCTCAAACAGTTCATCCGGGTCGCCGGTACACAGCGGTGCTGCGCGGTAATCTGCCGCTTGTGGCAATTCACCACTGATTTCTGCCAGCGCGCAGCTCAGGCCAAAGGCCACAGAGGGCATTTCGGGCAATTCAGTCTCACCGCTCGCTTGCCACGCTTGCAGCCAGGCCAGCGCCACGCTTTGCGCTTCGTCGACGGTTTCAGCGCTAAAACCCGGCAATGGCGAAATTTCGCCAAAGCCTTGTTTGTCGCCTTCCGTCAGGCGCACCAGCAGCCCGTCGCGTGTTTTCAGGCGCCGCTCGCGCAGCACCACTCCCGCATCCATCGGCACCTGAAAGCGCCACAGTTCGACGCGACGCATTACGGGTTCCGTTTAAATTTGCTGAAGTCCGGCTGGCGTTTTTGGTTAAACGCGTTGCGGCCTTCCTGACCTTCTTCAGTCATGTAGAACAGCATGGTGGCGTTACCCGCCAGTTCTTGCAGACCTGCCTGACCATCGCAGTCAGCGTTCAGCGCGGCTTTCAGACAACGCAGCGCCATTGGGCTGTTTTGCAGCATTTCACGGCACCAGCGCACGGTCTCTTTTTCCAGTTCGGCATTCGGTACCACGGTGTTAACCAGCCCCATATCCAGTGCTTCTTTGGCATCGTACTGGCGGCACAGGAACCAGATTTCACGGGCTTTTTTCTGACCGACGATACGCGCCATATAAGAAGCACCCCAACCGCCGTCGAACGAGCCAACTTTCGGGCCTGTCTGGCCGAATACCGCGTTTTCAGCGGCAATAGTCAGGTCACACATCATGTGCAGCACGTGGCCGCCACCGATGGAATAACCCGCGACCATCGCGACAACTGGTTTTGGACAAGTACGGATCTGGCGCTGGAAATCCAGCACGTTCAGATGATGAGTGCCACTGGCATCCTGATAGCCGCCGTAATCACCACGGACTTTTTGGTCGCCGCCTGCGCAGAAGGCTTTTTCACCTTCGCCAGTCAGGATGATGGTACCGATGTTGTCGTCATAACGTGCATCGGCCAGCGCATTAATCATCTCTTTGACGGTCAACGGGCGGAATGCGTTGCGCACTTCAGGGCGGTTGATGGTGATTTTGGCGATGCCGTCAGCCGATTTGTGGTAACGAATATCGCTGTAACCTTCCGAGCAATCCTGCCATTCAATCGGGGCATAGAGCATTTGTTCATCTGGATAAATCATGGTGTTTCCTCGCCAGGTTTTCGTAATAAGTTGAGCAGACAGGCGCTAAAAGCGGCGGGGTTTTCCCGATGCGCGTTGTGGCCTGCGGCAGTAATAAGATGCGGTGCCAGGCCTAAGCTGTTTGCCACGGCGCGGAATTTTTCATCCCGCTCACCACACAGGTAGTAAAAAGGCTGCGGCAGTTGTTTGAGCGCCGCGCGTAAATCGGGTTGCTTACCGAGCGATGTTGCCTCAAGCATTGCCGCAAGACTTGCACCGTTATTCTGGCTACGCAGCATGACAAGTGCTGCGCGCTGTGGGTCGTTAAGCGACTGAAAAACTGCTTGTTGATACCAGTCGTTAAGTACCTCTTTGAGCGGTTCGTTGCACAAACGTTGCCCCCAAAGATGGTCGTTGGTTTGCCTTTCCTGGCGGGCATTTTCATCCTCAAGGCCCGGATGGCCCCCTTCGACAACCAGCCCACATAAGCCGGGATTATCCCCCTGGCAAGCATGGACCATCGCCACACGTCCGCCAAGGGAATAGCCAATAAGCCAGTATTTTAGGATGTTGTAACTAAGAAGCGTTTTTCGCAGCAGTTGGTCAACCTGATGAAAGTCGTTCACCGTGATATCGGCCGATTTCCCGTGACCGGGCAAATCAATTCGCAGTTGCGGCCAGTCGATAAAGTTCTCGCTCACCGCTTCCCATTCACGCTGGCAACCTAAGAAACCGTGCAGCCAGACAAGACACGGCAAGGTCGCATCACGCCCTTCGCGATAAACCGCATGCAGGGTCATGCCTGGCTAACCTGCGCCAGTAGATTCTGCAAGGTTTGCGCGCCATCCGTTTCGGGCACGGTCGCTTCAATGATGGTAGTTTGCGGGCTGTGCCAGGCGCGGTTAACCGCATCCTGCAATTCGTCCCAGCTTGTCGGGTTGTGATAGCTAAGGTTAAACATCGCCGCCGCGTGGGCAAAATTAACGTTCTGCGGCATGCAGTAGAAGCGTTCACGTTCGGCCGCAGGTGTTGGCAATAACGAGAATATTTGCCCGCCATTATTATTCACGATCAGCAAAACAAACGGCGCAGAAACCTGGCGTAGTAGCGCCAGAGAATTGAGATCATAGAGCGCAGAGAGATCGCCGACTATCGCCAGCGTTGAGCGGGCGGTAGCGCGTTGCACGCCGGCGGCAGTCGAGAGCAGGCCATCGATACCACTTGCGCCACGGTTGCTGTAGACCGGATAACCGGCAGGAAGTTGGGCAAAGGCGTCCACCAGCCGCACCACCAGGCTGTTGCCAACAAATAGCTGCCCGGCTTCCGGCAATAGTTCAGGCAAACGCGCGGCGATTTGCGCCTCGCCAAATTCAGCTGTGCCCTTTTTCACCGTCTGCTGCGCGAGTTTTGCCAGGGTGGTTAATTTCTCGTCCCATGCGAGGCG
>Ga0105250_10001003_pt1 | contig 16365 bp, 13 predicted proteins | sample KBSS54metaG_FD_80425 | JGI IMG/M metagenome (GOLD analysis project Ga0105250, IMG submission 80425) | Switchgrass rhizosphere microbial communities from Kellogg Biological Station, Michigan, USA - KBS S5-4 metaG | ecosystem: Host-associated > Plants > Roots > Rhizosphere > Soil | place...
GGCGCGGCCCTTGGCCTTGGACAGTTCCAGCAGGGTCTGGGCGGGCTGGCCGTTGCCGGCCGGGCAGGTGGTGTCCTCGCCGTTGATGTACTGCTGGCCGTTGGCCGCATAGGCCAGGGTCTCGGCCGACATGGAGATGACTTCGTTGTTCATCTTCACGCCGGTCATGTAGGCCGCCATCGAAGGCGCGCTGTCCGTGGTCTGGCCATCGCGCGAGAAGGTCTTGACGCGGCTGGCGTAAGGCAGGGACTGCATGGTCAGCGTGGCGCGCTCGCTGCTGGTCAGTGCCGTGGGATTGGCAGCCAGCTGCTTCTCACCCTTGTAGATGCGCGCGGCGGTCACGGTGACCGGGCCCATGCCGTCGCCGAGGAAGAAGATGACGTTCTTGGCCTCGCCAGCCGCATGGGCGGCAGGTGCCAGCAGCGCCAGCGCGCTGGCTGCAGCCAGGGCGAGGGAGGTCTTTTGGAGGATCGGATGCATGTGGAATTCCTTGAGTGCCTTGAATGCAGCGTGCGGCATCACAAGCCGATGCTCTTCTTGATCAGGTTGAACACGGCCGTGTTGTCGATCACGCCCGAGAACGTATCGGCACCCATGCCTTGCGCGCCCAGGAACACGTCGCCGCCGCCGTGGGTTTCGGAGGCCAGGGGCACCACAGCCTCCTGCAGGTAGTCGGGGCTTTCCAGCGAGGCCGCGTCGATGGGACCCCGCGTGGCCAGGCGCTTGGGACCGTTGCCGAAGCCCAGGATGGTGTAGGGATTGCCATCCACATCGGTGGAGGCCTTGCCGTCCACGTAGTTCTTGACCAGGCCCAGCACGCCGGGCTTGCCGGCCTCGGTCTTGCCGGTGCGCGCGGCATAGCCGTTCAGGTGCAGAGTGTGGTCATGGTCGGCGGTGACGACGATCAGCGTGTTCTTCAGGCCCGGATCGAGCTTGGCCATCTTGTCCAGCGCGGTCTGGATGGCGTTGTCGAAGGCCACGGTGTCCTGCAGCGCGCGGCGCGCGTTGGTGGCGTGCAGCGCATGGTCGATGCGGCCGCCTTCCACCATCAGGAAAAAGCCCTTCTTCTTGGCCGACAGTGCGTCGATAGCCTTGCCCGTCATCTCGGCCAGGCTCGGTTCCTTGGTCGCATCGCGGTCCAGGTCATAGGCCATGTGGTCCTTGGTGAACAGGCCGGCGATCTTGCTTCCGTCCACGGGCAGTTTGTCGAACTCGCTCTTGTTGGCGGCGTAGCTGTACTTTTGCGTCTTGAACTCGGCGATCAGGTTGCGGCTGTCGTTGCGGCGGCCGCCGTCGGCCTTGGGCGTGAAGTAGTAGGAGCCGCCACCCAGGATCACATCCACGCCGTCACCGAGCTTGCTGTTGTAGCCGGAGCCGCCGGGCACCAGGGCCGCGGCAATGGTGTTCTCCGCATCGCGGTGGCAGACGTGCGAGTAGGTGGTTGCCGGCGTGGCATGCGTGATGCGCGCGGTGGAGACCACGCCCGTGCCGTAGCCGGCGGACTTCATCTGCTCGAGCAGCGTGGGAACCGCCTGGCCGTTGCCGCTGGGGCAGGTGCTGTCGTAGTTGGTGTGATAGGCCTTGCCCGCAGCGTCCGTGGCCTTGGTGTCGGGCGTCATGGAGATGACTTCGTTGTTCATCTTCACGCCGGTCATGTAGGCGGCCATCGAGGGCGCGCTGTCCGTCACCTGGGCGTCGTTCGAGAAGGTGTGGACGAAGGCCGTCTCGGGCAGCTTGTCCATGGTCAGCTCACCGTCTTCGCCCACGCTGTAGATGCGTGCGGCGGTCATGGTGGTGATGCCCATGCCATCGCCCAGGAAGAACAGCACGTTCTTGGTCGGAGCGGCTGCGGACGAACCGTCGCTGCCGCCACAGGCGCTCAACAGCAGCGAGGCACCAGCCAGCGCGCTGCACAACATCTTCAATTTCATGCGGATATCCCTCTGTAGGCAGGGGACCCCGCAGCACGGCCGCGCCCTCCCCCTGTTGATTGACCCGTGCACTGTAGGAGCGGCCTGTGACGAGCCCGTGACAGCAAGGCAGCAGCGGCAGGCGTATCGTTGCGGGGATGCGCTGCCAGCCGGGGAGCACCCGGCCACCCCAGCGACTGAACAAGGAACCCCATGGACCAGAAAGCCCAAGCCCCGAACGCCTCGCAAGCCACGGATGCGCCGCCCAAGCCGGTGCTCGACTACCCGTTCGAGGCGCCACCGCAGCGCGGGCAGACGCTGGAGGTCGCACCCGGCGTGCTCTGGATACGCATGCCCCTGCCCTATGCGCTGGATCACATCAATCTCTGGGCCATCGATGACGGCCAGGGCTGGGCCATCGTCGATACCGGTGCGCGCACCGACGAAGGCGTGGCCACCTGGCGCGCGCTGTTCTCCCAATCCACCGATGGCCGCTCGCTGACGCGCGTGCTGGTCACCCACATGCACCCCGACCATGTGGGCTTGGCCGGCTGGCTGACGCGCAAGTTCCATGTGCCGCTGTACATGACGCGCCTGGAGTACCTCAACTGCCGCGTTGTGGTCTCGGACTGCAGCCGCGAGGCGCCGCCCGACGCCATCGCCTTCTACCGCCGCGCAGGCTGGAGCGACAGCGCGCTTGAGTCGTACCGCGCCCGCTTCGGCAACTTCGGCAAGCACATCCACGCCCTGCCCGACAGCTACCGCCGCCTGCACGACGGCGAGGAACTGCGCATAGGAAAGCACCTGTGGCGCGTGGTGGTCGGCAGCGGCCACTCGCCCGAGCACGCCAGCCTCTACTGCCCCGATCTCAAGCTGTTGATCTCGGGCGACCAGGTGCTGCCGCGCATCTCGTCCAACGTCTCGGTCCATGCCATGGAGCCAGACGCCAACCCCATGGCCGACTGGATGGATTCTCTGGAAAAGGTCAGGCGCGAAGTGCCCGACGATGTGCTCGTCCTGCCCGCGCATGGCGATTGCTTTCGCGGACTGCATGCACGGATCGATTCACTGGCCGCAGGCCAGGAACGCGCCAACGCCCGCTTGCTGGCCGCACTGGCCGAACCGCGTCGCGCCGTCGATGTCTTCGGCGCCCTGTTCTCACGCCCCATCAGCGAATCCAGCCCCGCCCTGCTGGGCATGGCCACGGGCGAAAGCCTGGCCTGCCTGAATCATTTGATGCATGCGGGGCAGGTGGAGCGCAGCATCGATGGTGAGGGGATTGCCTGGTACCGGGCGATGCCCGGTGCCGCAGCCATCGGCTAGGAACCGATCAGGCGGGAACGGCCTGTGCGGGGGCCGGCAGATGAGGATAGCGGTGCGCCAGCGTCTGCTCCAGCCCGAACTGCGCCAGCAGGGCATGCAGCCGTTCGGCCGAGCTGCGCTTTTTCTGCCCCGTGTAACGCGCAATGATCAGCTCGTTCTTCATGCTGTGCTCCCAGCCGACCAGCTCGGTCACGGTGATCTGGTAGCCACAGGCTTCCAGGTACAGGCAGCGCAGCACGTTGGTGAGCTGGCTGCCCATTTCGCGCGTGTGTATGGGATGGCGCCACAGTTCTGCCAGCGGCGTGCGCGTCAGGCTCAGCGCCTTGGTCTGGCGCAGGCAGGCAGCGACCTCGGCCTGGCAGCAGGGCACCAGCACCATGGCCTTGGCTTTCTTCTCCAGGCCGAAGGCGATGGCGTCGTCGGTGGCGGTGTCGCAGGCGTGCAGGGCCGTGACCACGTCGAATTGCGCAGGCATGAAGTCGGCATGCGTGGATTCGGCCACCGACATGTTGAGGAAGCCCATGCGGTCGAAGCCCAGCTCGGCGGCCAGCTTCTGTGAGGCTTCCACCAGCGGCGCGCGCGTTTCTATGCCGTAGATATGGCCGCGCCCCAGCGGCTTGAAATACAGGTCGTAGAGGATGAAGCCCAGATAGGACTTGCCGGCACCGTGGTCGGCCAGGGTGACCGCATGGTCGTCGGCCGACAGTTCTTCGAGGATGGGGGCGATGAACTGGTACAGGTGGTAGACCTGCTTGAGCTTGCGCCGCGAATCCTGGTTGATCTTGCCTTCGCGCGTGAGGATGTGCAGCGCCTTGAGCAGTTCGATGGACTGGCCGGGCTTGAGGCCCAGTTGCTCGGTCACATCCTGCTCGGGTTTCGCGGCAGGCTTGCCTTGGCGCGCCTTCATTCGGCTGCGCCCGGCTTGGCTGCATGCGCCACGGGGCAGCGCGCGCCCACGCCCATGTCCAGCCAGCCTTCGATGCCGATCTTCTCCAGCGTCTCCATGTTGCGCTCGTAGATGGACTCCGCCTCGGGGAATGCTTCGACCGCCTTGTCTATGCTGTCCTCGCGCAGCAGGTGCAGCGTGGGATAGGGCGAGCGGTTGGTGCAGTTGGTGACGTCGTCGGCTTCGGTGCCCTCGAACTGGAACTGCGGATGGAACGAGGCCACCTGCAGGATGCCTCCCAGGTCCAGCTCTTCGACCATGGCGTCGGCCACTTCGAGGAAGTCGTTGAAGTCCAGGAACTCCTGCAGCGCATGGGGCAGGATCAGCAGCGTGGTGTCGCGCTTCTCGGGCGAGGCCTCGGCCAGCGCCTCCAGCTCGCGGTGCAGATCCGCCGCCACGCCCTCGGCGTCGGTGGCCTGGCTGACCGTGTAGTGGATCTGGCCCTTGATGTGCACGCCCTTGGCGAAGGGGCACAGGTTCAGGCCGATCACGGCCTTTTCGAGCCAGTGCACCGTATCCTCGATCACGGTGACAGGCGGAAACTCGGCCGCGCGAATCTCGTGGTTGGTATCGGTCATGGCTGTGCCCTTCAAAAATGCGAACGGGGGCACTGCGCCCCCAGACATTGCGAAACCGTCCAGGAACCCTTCCCTGCCCTGTCACGCAGGGTCCGCATTCTAGCCGCGCCGCCCGGGCGATGCCGGTGCTCGGATTTCTCAGCCCAGCAGGCGCAGGCCTGTCAGCAACTCATGCTCCCGGGCCGCGTAGCGATCCGTCATCCCGGCGATGAAGTCGGCCACCACCCGCGCACGCGCCGATACGTCCTCGGCCAGCATGGCCCGCTGCACGAAACGCGGCTTCATGCGATCAGGCTCCACCATGTAGGCCGCAAACAGCTCGGCCACCACCTGCTGCGCGCCGTCCATGGTCTTCATCACCTGTTCATGGCGATAGAGATTGCGGAACAGGAACTGCTTGAGCTGCAGCGACTGCTGCCTCATGGTATCGCTGAAGCCCACCAGGGGGCCAGCCTGTGCGCGCACCTCATCGACCGAACAGGGCCGTGCCTGAGCAATGCGTTGCTGCGTGGCGGCGATCACGTCATAGACCTGGTCGCTGAGCATGCGGCGGATGCTTTCGTACAGCAGTCGGCGCTCGGCCAAAGGCATGCCCAGCTGGGGGTGCTCGGCCAGCGTTGCATCGTGATAGCGCGCGAACAAGGGAACGGCCTCGCACAGCTGGGCCATGGTGATCAGGCCGGAGCGCACGCCATCGTCCACGTCATGGGCGTTGTAGGCAATGGCATCGGCCAGATTGCACAGCTGGGCCTCCAGCGAAGGCTGCCGGCCCAGCAAAAAGCGCTGGGCCACGCCACCGGGCTCCCGCGCTTCCAGGTGCTCGGCATTGGTGCGCGAACAGTGCTTGAGAATGCCCTCGCGCGTCTCGAAGCTCAGGTTGAGCCCGTCAAAGGCCGGATAGCGCTCCTCCAGCCGGTCCACCACGCGCAGGCTTTGCAGGTTGTGCTCGAAGCCGCCGTGCAGCTGCATGCAGGCATTGAGCGCGTCCTGGCCCGCATGGCCGAAGGGGGTGTGGCCCAGGTCGTGGGCCAGGCAGATGGCTTCGACCAGATCCTCGTCCAGTTGCAGCGACCGGGCCACCGAGCGGCCCAGCTGGGCGACTTCCAGCGAGTGCGTCAGCCGTGTGCGGAACAGGTCGCCTTCATGGTTGACGAAGACCTGGGTCTTGTAGACCAGGCGCCGAAAGGCCGATGAATGAACAATGCGGTCCCGGTCGCGCTGGAAGTCGCTGCGCGTGGGCGCAGGCGCCTCCGGGAAACGCCGCCCCCGGCTGAACGCCGGGTTGCAGGCATAGGGGGCCAGGGCCTGTTTCTGCATTCGATCGCCTCATCATGCTGACGAGGCCACTCTAGCAGTTCCTGCTTGCCCCCTGCGCTGCGGATCAGGCGCAGCAGGCGTTGATGACCTCGCACACCAGCGCGTCGGGGGCCGAACGCATGATGGCCTTGCCGGGGCCGTCGATGAGAACGAAGCGGATCTCGCCCGCCTCGGACTTCTTGTCCACGCGCATCAGCTCCAGATAGCGGCCAGCGTTGTCACGCGCATCCAGCACGGCGCCGCGCACCGGCAGGCCCGCACGTTCGATCAGCACGCGCAGCCTTTGCACAAAGGCGGCATCCACCAGGCCAAGGCGCTGCGACAGCTCGGCCGCCATGACCATGCCGGCGCCCACGCCTTCGCCGTGCAGCCAGTTGCCATAGCCCATGCCGGCCTCGATCGCATGCCCGAAGGTATGGCCAAAATTGAGAATGGCGCGCAGCCCAGCCTCTTTCTCGTCCTGCCCCACCACCCAGGCCTTGATCTCCACGCTGCGCTTGATCGCGTGCGCCAGCGCACTACGGTCGCGGGCAAGCAAGGCATCCATGTTCTCTTCCAGCCAGGCCAGGAAGTCCATGTCGGCGATCGGCCCGTACTTGATGACCTCGGCCAGGCCGGCGCTCAGCTCGCGCACGGGCAGCGTGTCCAGCGAAGCCAGGTCGCAAACCACCAGCTGCGGCTGGTAGAAGGCGCCGATCATGTTCTTGCCCAGCGGATGGTTGATGGCGGTCTTGCCACCCACCGACGAATCCACCTGCGACAGCAGCGTGGTGGGCACCTGCACGAAGGGCACGCCGCGCATGTAGCTGGCGGCGGCAAAGCCGGTCATGTCGCCGATGACGCCGCCGCCCAGCGCGAACAGCACGGTCTTGCGGTCGCAGCCGCCGGACAGCAGGTCGTCAAAGATCAGGTTCAGCGTCTGCCAGTCCTTGTGGGCCTCGCCATCGGGCAGCACCACGGTACGTACGCTGCGGTAGCGTTGTTCCAGCACGCGGCGCAGTGCGGGCTCGTAGAGCGGCGCGACCACATCATTGCTGACGATCACGGCCTGGGCCGCAGAAGGCAGGGCGGCATAGGTCGCGGCCTGGTCCAGCAGACCGGTGCCAATGGTGATCGGGTAGGAACGGTCACCCAGGTCGATGGTCACGACCTGGGCGGCAGGCAAGGAGGAGGCGGTGGGCAAGATGGTGTCGCTCCAAGGCAGAAAGAGTGAAAGGAATTGCGCGACACGGCAGCGCGCCCGGCAACCGCCGATCTTAAAGAAAAAGGCCCCGGCAAGTGCCGAGGCCTTTGGTGTTCCACCTGACTGTGCTCAGGCCAGTTCCGCCTGCATGCGTATGCGCTGCGCAGCCTGCGCCACAGACAGACCCGATGTCTGGATCACGAAGTGAGCCGTCTCCAGATAAAGCGGCTCGCGTTGCAGCAGCAGCTCCCGCAGGCGCAGCGCCGGGTCTTCCACCTGCAGCAAGGGCCGCGTCACATCGTTGCGCAGCCGCGCGGCGATGGCCTCTGGCGTGCAATCCAGATAGAAGACCTGGGTGCGCGCATGCAGATGGCGGCGGTTTTGCTCGCGCAGCACCACGCCGCCGCCCGTGGACAGCAGCAGGCTGGATGTGGAGGCGGACAGCTCATCAATGACCTGCGACTCCATGTCTCGAAAAGCCTGCTCGCCCTCGCGCTCGAAAAACTCCCGGATGCTGCAGCCCAGGCGCTGCTCGATCACATGGTCCGAATCCACAAAACGCATCGACCACAGGCGCGCCAGCTGGCGCCCTATGGTCGATTTGCCGGAGCCGGGCAGGCCGATCAGGGCCACCACCGGCGCACGGAGCGAGGCAGGACCTTGATCGGAATTCACCGGCGTGTTCACTCGGGCAGGCAGACGGATGTCACTCCGTAAGGCGAGGTAAGGAAGGAGCCGTTCTTCTGGTCACCTTCGACGAACGAGGTAAGGAAGATGCGCTCGGCACGACCCTCGGAGCCGGCAGCATTGGAGCTGACGGTCAGCTTGTACAGCAGCCAGGTGGCTACGTTCTGCGGATATTCAGTCTGAACGATCAGACGGCCATTGGCTCCTGTTTTTCGTCCGTTGAAATAGGACACCACAATATCGGCCTTGGGGGGTGTCAAGCGGCCATCTCCATTGGCGTCTTCACCGCTGTCCAGATTTCCATTGCGATTGATGTCCTCATTCAAGCAAAAACCGGATCCAGCGACGTGTGCATTCTTGACGTTGTCATAGCTTCCAAATCCGTATCGCAGAATATCCACGCTTACTGAAACATCCGCATCCGCAACTGCCTCACCAGCAGCATTGGCAACGGCCACATCAAACTTCTTGATATAGGTAAGGTTATTGGCGCCTTTTTCCAGCTCATTGTTGTCGCCAATAGTGATGGAGACAGGTTCGCTGGCAACAGTCAGCGTACTGACACGCGAATTGGGGCACTTCCCATTGGACACAGCTGCGTCAGAATTTCCATAGCACATGCGGATGCTGACCCCATCTGTCGGGCTAATACGCGTGCCAGGAATATATTGCGCCAAGGCAACGCCGCTGGCATTGGATATCACGGATTGGCTGCCTGTCGAGATAGCCTCTCCAGAACCCAGTCCAGGCGGAACGATCTCAAAGCGGACCCGCATATTGGGAATGGCTCGGTTGTCCTTGTCCAGGAACAGGGCTCGCAATTGCGCCATATTGGTACGACCGCCATCCAGATTAGGCTTGACGGTATTCGGCACAATGGACAGGCTCGCCGCACTGACCACACCCACCGCGTCAGGAACTTGGGCAGCGCCGCCTGCCACAGTGATCTGCTCGTTCGAGACCACTCCCGAAGCCTTGGCCTGCAAGGAGTAGATCTGAGCAGTGCCTGGTGCATTGAATGCCGCAAACTTGGCCACGCCAGATGTGTCCGTCTGGGACGTCACCGCAGCACTGAGAACCGATCCGGAAAGCACAACAGGAATGCCAGAAATTCCTGCGCCATTCGCATCCGAGATTTTTGCCGTGACCTCCACTGGTTGCCCCGGAGAAGGAGCAGAGGGAACCACAGTCAATGCGATCTGGCTGCCGGTGACAGCCACAACACCTGTACCCGACTGATTACCAGCCTTCAGATTGAAGCGGATATCCCGGTTGGAACGATCACCACCGATCTCTATCTTTCCGTTAACACGGCCAGAGGCATCCGTCACGTTGGCGTTGGGTGTAAAAACACCTGAATCCAGCACAACGGAGACAGGTGCATTGGCGACAGGATTCCTGCTTGCGGACAGTGCTGTGACCGTCAAGGTGGCGGAGTCGCTTCCCGAATTGGCGACAACAGTCTTGTCAAGAAGGAACTCGACACTGGCCACATCCGGTGTCGTACCACCCCCCGTACCTCCTCCAGGTGTCCCCGGATTCCCGCCTCCCCCCCCGCACCCAACCAGAGCAAAGGCCGTCAAAGTAGCCAACCACATTTTCTTCATCAAATATCTCCCTAAATTTTCACTCAGCGTTTTGCAGCGCTATCAGAAATCATTTTTGGCGTAATGAATACCAGCATTTCTCTCTTGGAAGAGGCCCTGGAGCGGCTCTTGAAAAGATTTCCCAGCACAGGCACATCGCCCAACAAAGGAATCTTGTTTTCCTGATTGGTTTCTTCCAGTTCAAAGATGCCACCAATCACCACGGTGCCACCGTTTTGTACGAGGATCTGCGTCTTGATATGCTTGGTGTCAATAGCCACCCCCTGGGTCGTGGTTTCACCGCGAGAATCCTTGTTGATATCCAGATCCAGAATGATATCGCCTTCCGGAGTTATTTGCGGCGTCACTTCCAGCTTCAACACCGCCTTCTTGAAGGCTATGGTGGTCGCTCCGTTGGGCGCAGTGACTGAATATGGATACTCCGTACCCTGCTCGATCAGTGCCTTGGTCTGGTCGGCTGTCATGAGACGAGGGCTTGAAATGATCTTGCCTTGCCCATCGGCCTCCATTGCCGAAAGCTCCAGCGTAAGGAAGCGATTGGCTGCAGCATTGAAGATGGACATGGCAAACGTGCCAGACCCTGCAACACCTGCCACGGAGGCAGGAAGATTCACGAAGCTGCCCGAAGTGTTGACCGTACCTCCAGCACCCGCAGAAGCATTTGCGTTATCGAATCCCGTACCGAAGACAACACGATTGTCACCGCCGATACCGTAGCCGCCATCACCACCGCGCTGGGCACGCAAGTCCCCGCCGCCGAGGCGCACACCCAGCGCACGTCCGAACGTGTCACGCGCTTCCACAATACGCGCTTCAATGAGCACTTGACGCACTGGCACATCCAGCGTGGCCAGCAATGCCTTCATCGCCTCAAGCTTGGCGGGAGTGTCCGTCACAAAGAGTTGGTTGGTCCGGGGCTCAGAGATTGCAGATCCACGCTCGGACAGAAATCTCGTCGCATTTCCGCCAACGCCGGCAGAGCTGGTGTTCGTCGTGATTTGCAATAGAATATCGGCCGCCTTCGCATAGTTCAGCTGAAAGCCCTGGGTGCGCAGCGGCTCCAGTTTCTGGATTTCCATCGCCGCTTCATAGTCGCGCTTGGTGCGCGCATCGATCTCATCCTTGGGTGCTATCCAGAGCACCGAACCCGACTTGCGCATGCCAAGGCCCTTGGCATCCATGATGATCTGCAGCGCCTGATCCCAGGGAACATCCTTGAGACGCAGGGTCAACGCCCCGGAAACCGTGTCCGAGGTCACGATATTGAAGTTCGTGAAGTCGGCGATCACCTGCAGCAGCGACCGCACTTCGATGTTCTGGAAATTGAGGGAGAGCTTTTCACCGCTGTAGCCGGGTCCCTGCGTGAGCTTGCTCACATCCACCTTTTTCTGGCGGACCTCGATCACAAACTGGCTGTCGCTTTGGTAGGCGCTGTGCTCCCAGTCGCCGACGGGAGCGATGCGCATGCGCACCGACTCACCCTGCTGCACCGAAGAGATTGTCTGCACCGGCGTTCCGAAATCCGCAACATCCAGCTTGCGACGCAGCCCTTCAGGCAAAGAGGAGCGCAGGAAATCGACCACCAGTTCCTTGCCTTCGCGGCGCAGATCCACGCCAACCTGGCTATTGCTCAGACCCACGACGATACGGCCCGAGCCGTCACTGCCGCGGCGGAAATCAACATCCCGAATGGGCTGGACATCACTGCCAACAGCTGTCTTAGCTTCAAACACGCCCTGCTGCGTAGAAGGCTTTACTGTGGCAGACGTTGCCACCGGATCCAACAGGATCAGCAGTGCCTTGCCTTGGCGTTCAGTGCGGTAGGACGTAGCAGACTTCAGATTCAGCACCAAGCGGGAGCGGCCGGATGCCTCCACGATATTGATGGAGCGCAGGTTGCCCTGGTTGAGCTCGACCATCGATTTACCCGTGGCATTGGTTGCGCCAGGGAAATCCAGTGCGATTCGTGCAGGCGACTGGATTGCAAATCCGGTCGGGTCCGCAGCCAGCGCTTCGGAAAGCTCGATGCGCACCACCTCAGTGCCTCCTTGAATCGAGCCGGAGACCGACTCTATCGTGGACTGCGCCCATGCCAAGGAGCCAAGCAGCCAACCGCCTATGGCGATTCCCCAGCGAGCCTTGTGCAACATGCTTCGATGTGTGCCCATCATTTTCTTCCCTCCTGCAACTCCAGTGTGCTATTTCTCTCTATCCAGTCGCCGCTGCCGTCCTGGACGATTTCCCGCAACTGGATGGACGTCTCGGTGATACGGGTAACCTTGCCGTAGTTCTGCCCCAGGTAATTTCCTGCCCGAACCTGGTACAGCAAAGCCCCCACCCTGACAAGCGCCGTAGGCACGCCTTTTTTGTCCAGACTGCCGACCATGGTCATTGCATCCAAAGGCTCGGCCTCCAGCGGTTCCTTGCGGCGATTGAGTTCGGAAGCAATCAGGGTGGTATTGGCGCTAGTCTGTGCAGACTCCCTGCGCAGCACCTGCATCAGCTTCATGGGATTGAAAGGATCCATGCCATCAGAACCAAGATAGGCCTGGGGCGTGAAGGTCTTGGGCTCCTCCAAAGGCTTGACACGGGGCTTGGCATTGGCTCTTTCCTGGGCCATCCAGGTCTGCAGTTCCTCCTGATCAGAAGAAGAGCAGCCTGAGACGGCCAGGCAGGCAGTCAACATGAGCCAGCCGCTGAAACGCATATGTCTCATTACTTCTTACCCTTCCCGGCGACTGCGCGTTGCGCCTGCACCTCGTCTGCATCCAGGTAGCGGAAGGTCCGTGCCGTCGCCTCCATGCTCAAGACTTCGCTGCCTTCCTTGCCCACGGGGACGATCGAGAGATTGTTCAAGGTCACAATGCGCGACAGGTAGGCCACATCGGAGGCGAATGATCCGATGTCGTGAAAGCGACCAGTCACCTTCAAAGCAATAGGCAGCTCAGCGTAGTACTCCTTGACCACCATCGCACCAGGCCGGAAGGTTTCAAACTGCAGGCTGCGACCCAGCCCTGCTTGATTGATATCCGAGAGCAGCGCCGCCATTTCCGCCTTGCTGGGCAATTGCTTTTCCAGTTGCGTCACATACTGCTGGACCTGTTCTCGCTGTTTCTTCAGGCCATCCAGGCTGACGGCCTTGGACAGCTTCTGGCTGAAGTCCTGGCGCAGCGTGACTTCGATATTGCGCTCCTGCTCCAGGGTGTCTTCGTAGTCCTTGATCAGCACATACCAGAGCACGGCGGCCACAGCCAGCGCGATGGCCACACACAAAAGCGCCTGCGGCAACACAGGCCAACGCGACGGATCATTGGGATCAAGACCACGGAACTGTCGCTGGATGTTCTCCTGCAGTGCGGAGAAGTCGATGTCTTTCTTTTTCTTCTTGGCCATCACTGGGGCTTTCCTGGGTTGGCCGGCGTCGAAAGGCTCTTTTCCGCCACACTGGCGCGCGTCAGTTGAAAGCGCAGATTGAACGCAGCAGCGCGGCGCTGGTCCTTGGGAGTGACATTGACCGTCCTGGCCACGATCTCCACCAGCTCGGGCTTGGAGAGCCAGGGCGTTCCCTCGGACAGATTGCGCAGCATTTCGGAAACCCGCTCATTGGACTGCGCCGTACCCTGCATGGTCACAGACAGGCCTTCCTGCCTGATGCTGGTGATGTAGACGCCATCTGGCAACTGTGCCACCAGCTCGTTGAGCATGTGCACCGGAAGATTGCGGTCGGACTGCAGATCCTCCACGGCCTTCTGACGTGCACGCAGGGCCGTGATCTCATCCTCCAGCCCGGCGATCTCCTTGATCTGGGACTCCAGCACGGTGATCTGGGCGCGCAGCATGCTGTTTTTGGCCTGCTGGGCCTCGATCATCATCTGGTACCACCAGTACACCGCGCCAATGATCAAAAGCCCCACCAGGGCCGACAGGACCATGGTGGCCTGGAATGCTTCCTTGCGACGCTTGCGTGTTGCTTCTCTGTGCGGAAGCAGATTGATCAGAATCACGAGACAAACCTCCGCATGGCCAGTCCGCAGGCGGTCAGGTAGGCGGGGGCCTCGCGCGACATGCGCTTGAGGCGTACGCCGCTGCCGACTTCCATTCCATCAAAGGGATTGGCAAGGCTGCAGGCAAAACCCGTTTGCTGCGTGATTGCCTCGGACAGGCCGGAAAGTGGGGCCGAGCCGCCTGCCAGGAGGATGTGGTCTATGCGGTTGTGGGGCGTACTGGTGAAAAAGAACTGCAGTGCGCGCGACACTTCCTGCGTCATGCTTTGCACAAAGGGCTTAAGCACGGCGGACGCGTAATCCTCCGGAAGTTCACCGCTGCGCTTCTTGGACTCGGCCTCTTCGAGCGAGAAACCATATTGGCGCGCGATCAGTTGCGTCAGCTGTGCGCCGCCAAAAGCCTGGTCCCGGTCATACAGCACCTCGTCGTCGCGCAGGATCTGCATGCTGGTCGTCATGGCGCCCAACTCAAACAAGGCCACAAGGGCGTTGTTGCCCTGATTGGGCAGGCGCTCGATCAGCCGTGCAGCCGCCATGCGGGAGGCGTGGGGCTCGATGTCGATGACCGTCGGCTTGAGGCCGGCCGCCTCGGCTAGGCCCTGGCGGTCCTGGACCTTCTCGCGGCGCGATGCGGCAATGAGCACGTCCACGTCGCCGGGTGAATTCGATGACGGGCCTATGACGCAGAAGTCCAGACTCACTTCATCGAGCGAGAAAGGAATGTACTGATTGGCCTCGGATTCGACCTGGACCTCCAATTCCTGCTCGCTCATGCCGTCCGGCAGCGAAATCTTCTTGGTGATCACGGCCGAGGCCGGCAGGGCCATGGCCACGTTCTTGGTCCGCGTGCCGCTTTTTTTGACCAGTCGCCGTACAGCCTCTGCCACTTCATCGAACTTTTCGATGTTGCCGTCCGTGATCCATCCCCGCTCCAGCGGTTCGATGGCACAGCGCTCCAGCAACAGTTCGCCCGACTTGGCACGAGACAACTCAACGAGCTTGGCGCTCGAAGAACTGATGTCGATGCCTAGCAAAGGTGCGGGCTGGCGACTGAATAAGGATCCCATAGCAATCAACTTGCCCTCCCTCTTCTTGTGTATGTAAAGAACGCAACAAACCTTCACATATAGGTTGAATGCTATCAGCAAGACTGCGCGCAGCTCACCATGCCAGCCGGAGCACGCTAGGCGCTAGTGGCCAAAAACAGACATTATTGCGGGCCATCAAATGCGACATGAATGCACCCCTGCTTGCATGTCGGCCTGCACGCCTGGCTTAGGATGCGTGGCTTGCGGCCATGCTGGCAACCGTGTGCAGCCGTCTCCTACCGTCCTTCTGGGGCACGCATTTTTATAATGCGGCACTCCTCAGCACTCCCTGCGACATGCCGTCTTCAGACTCCCGAGAACCCCAGGCTGCAAAGCCTCGCTCCGCCCCATCCAAGCCCATGCACTGGTTTCCCAAGGCCTTGCTATGGCTGGCGGGCATCGCCGTCGCCGGCGCGCTGGCCTTGATGCTGACCGTGGCCGTGGCCCTGGCCATGGCCTACCCCAACCTGCCCGACGTGTCCGAGCTGGCCGATTACCGGCCCAAGCTGCCGCTGCGCGTGTACTCCAGCGAAGGCGCCCTGCTGGGTGAATTTGGCGAGGAGCGGCGCACGCTGACCCCCATCCAGGACATCCCCAAGGTGATGACCGACGCCGTGCTGGCCATTGAAGACACGCGCTTTTTCGAGCATGGCGGCGTGGACTACAAGGGAATGGCCCGCGCCGCGCTGGCCAATCTGGGCCGCGTGAAAAGCCAGGGCGCATCGACTATCACCATGCAGGTGGCGCGCAACGTCTATCTGTCTTCCGAGAAAACTTTTACACGCAAAATTTACGAAGTCTTACTGACTTTTAAGCTAGAGCATCTGTTGAGCAAAAACCAGATCCTCGAGATCTACATGAACCAGATTTATCTGGGAAATCGGGCCTATGGCTTTGCTGCTGCTTGTGAAGCCTATTTCGGCAAGCCACTGAAGGACATCACGGTGGCCGAGGCGGCCATGCTGGCAGGCTTGCCCAAGGCACCATCGGCCTACAACCCGATCAGCAACCCCAAGCGCGCCCGCTCGCGCCAGCTCTACATCATCGAGCGCATGGAGGAAAACGGCTTCATCACCTCCGCCCAGGCCACTGAAGCCAAGGCCGAGCCGCTGAAGATCCGCACGGGCTCCTTCAACACCCGCGTGCATGCCGAATACGTGGCCGAGATGGCACGCCAGCTGATCTTTGCCCAGTACGGCAACGAAGCCTATACGCGTGGCCTGAACGTCTACACCACCATCAATGCCGGCGAACAGGAAGCTGCCTACGCCTCGCTGCGCCGGGGCATCATGGACTACGAGCGCCGCCAGAAGTACCGCGGCCCCGAGAAGTTCGTGGCCCTGCCGGCCGACGCCGAGGACCGTGAAGACGCCATCGACGACACCCTGGCCAACCACCCCGACAACGGTGATGTGCTCGCCGCCGTGGTGCTGGATGCCAATCCGCGCAAGATCCTGGCGGCACGCGCCGATGGCGAGCAGATCGAGATCACGGGTGAAGGCCTCAAGCCCGCCGAATCGGGCCTGAACCCCAAGGCACCGCCCAACATCAAGATCCGTCCCGGCGCCGTGATCCGCGTGGTCAAGACGCCCAAGAACACCTGGGAAATCACGCAGCTGCCCGAAGTGGAAGGCGCCTTCGTGGCCCTGGTCCCCCAGACAGGCGCCTTGCGCGCCCTGATCGGCGGCTTCGACTTCCAGAAGAACAAGTTCAACCACGTGA
>Ga0105250_10001006_pt1 | contig 16338 bp, 14 predicted proteins | sample KBSS54metaG_FD_80425 | JGI IMG/M metagenome (GOLD analysis project Ga0105250, IMG submission 80425) | Switchgrass rhizosphere microbial communities from Kellogg Biological Station, Michigan, USA - KBS S5-4 metaG | ecosystem: Host-associated > Plants > Roots > Rhizosphere > Soil | place...
CAGTGAAGAAAGCGTGTTGCTCGGCATTCATGTAGTCATCTGCCGGCATGGCCAGCAACTTGTCCTTTGTCATTGATATCTCTATAAAAAAACGTGCATTAAGGCGAATTAGGGAGCGTTTCGGCGAACCGCGTGCGGTCGGCGAAAAGGCATCGTTTATTGCAAATGCCACCCGGCACTCAATTTACGAGGGGCGGCAGTCTAAGGCCCGAATGAGGCCTCAGCAACTGTAAATACAGGGAATTTGTCCGACAACGTCCGGAAACTGCTCTGACACAGGGTTCACACGGCCATCGGAGTGCGTTTATAGCAAGAAATTCAGTCGAGCGGCTGTATATAGAAGACAAACGGCTAACCACGCAGCGCCCAGACGCAATTTTTTACCACGCACTGCATCGTTTCAGCAAAGCAGAACCGCAAAAGCCCCCCTACTATCAGGCCCACCGTGAGATCAAACAGCCTGAAGGATGACCTATGCCCCGCCCCGATCTGCCGGTCACCGACGAGGTTTCACTCGCCAGCCCCCCGATCAATGCCGAGCGCCTGCTGCAACTGATCACCGACGAATACGACGCCCTGCCGCGCCAGCTCAAACGCGTCGCCAGCTACATCAGCCAGCAGAGCGACCGGATCATGGTCGACCGCATCAGCGACATCGCCCGCGAGTGCGAAGTCCACCCGTCCGCCATCGTTCGCTTCTCGCAACGCTTCGGTTTCAGCGGCTTCAGCGAAATGCAGGCACTGTTCCGCAGCGCCTACACGCACAAAGCCTCGCCGGTGCAAAACTACCAGCAACGCATCCGCAGCATGATCGCCAACCAGTCGCAGCAAGCCAGCGCCGGCGATCTCGCCCGCGAATGCATCGACGCTACGCGCTCCGGCATCGAACGCCTGGGCCGCGAACTCGACGACGCTGCGTTCGAAAAAGCCGTCGACCTGATCGTCAACGCCGACAACATTTATGTGGTCGGCGTGCGCCGCTCCTTCGCCGTCGCCGACTACCTCGTTTACAACTTGCAACACACTCAGAAGCGCATTCACCTAGTTTCCGGGCTGGGCGGCAGCTATCGCGAGCAAATGCGCGGCGTGCGCGCCAACGATCTGGTCATCGCCATCAGCTTCGTGCCCTACGCGAAGGAAACCCAACATTGCCTGCGCTTCGCCCGCCAGCAACAGGCCAACACCCTGATCCTCACCGACAGCCACCTCTCGCCGATGGCGAAACTCGCCAACAGTGTGTTGCTGGTCAACGAAGGCAGCGCTCTCGCCTTTCGTTCGCTGAGCGCGACGCTGTGTTTGTGCCAGGCGTTGTTTGTGGCGGTGGCGTATCGGTTGGGGTTGAATGTGGATGAGATTCACGAGCAGGCGGGGTTTGATGACTAGTGCGCCGGCAGGGGCAGAGCATCTGCCGGCGCATAGCTTTGCTCACGGATATTGCCTAATCCGCCTTGGGGGCGTCTTCATCCATTAGCTTCATTATTATTTTCAAGATGGTGCTCGGATCATCGCCTTTGCGGACAAGCACAACAGGAGTACGCCCCGGAGATAGCTTCGGCACGTCGGCAACCTGATCGGCATCCTTCGGTGGCAGCAACGATTCAACGCTGTAATTGATACCTCGGAAACCTATGGCTACGGGCCGGGCGAACGCCTGACGCAGTGTCACACCCAATGCAGATGATCTGACCACTGAACCCGTAACGCCAGGCAAGTCAGGCGCCACCTTGCTGACCTTTTCACGCAGCTGTGCGTTCACTTGCACCAGTTCGGCTTCCACTTGATCGATCTTTGCTTGAGAACTCGCCGATACCGGCGCTTCTGCCGGTTTTGCCTCTGGCTTGGGGGTATCCGGGGTTTTCGGGTCGGCCATTTTTGTGACCTTGTCTTCTTTGGTTTGCACCTTGCCCGCTTCCCCTTCGCCTGCGGCCTTCGGTGCCGGGCGGAGTTTGGTCAACTGCGCCTCAAGGCTTTTTTTCTTGTCACTCAAATCGACCATGGCCATGGTCAATGCCGAAAACGAGGCACTCATTCCCTCCTCCGAAGAAACACTGACATCAATGGCTCGAGCCAGGTAAACATCCGTGATCAACACCAGAACGGGTGGCGAGCGATCAAAAAATATCGAGCGCTTCTTGCGCAGCGATTCTGCAGCCTCTTGCATCATTTGCCGATCTGCGATGGTGTAACGCTTTGGAGCCAAGGCGGCAAACCGACGCCTCGCCTGCAGATAGCTGACACCATAGGTTTCAGCTGCCGGCACCGAGTAAGACACGCTGTATTGTGATCGGCGGCCAAACCCAAGCATTGCCCCGATCGCGTTGCTGGCGACGTTAACGCCAATGTCGCTTTCCGATAGCGATGCAAAGGTGAATCCGGGAAACGCCACAAGGCTGTTGACCGCCCTGTCGCGAACCATCAGTGGCAAGACCTTGCGCGCCTGGACGGTGCCATTTCCCGTCCCGTCATCGTAGGTGTCGGTTGACTCGAACCTGACAGTGGGCGCCGATTCATATAGTTCCTCACTGAGATCGATGTGATCGATTCGTAACGACCCCAGCACATAGTCAGCCGTCTTGGCCTTCTGCCCATTCGGGACCGAGCGCGCGATAAATACGTCCCCGACCTCGAACTGGGCGCGAGGTGGATAAATAGCCTGAATGCCCAACTGCTCTGTATTTGTCGCCCAGTTTTCGGCAACAACCCCGGGCTCCGGCCTGGAACCGCATCCCGCCAATCCCACTCCGATCACGCACCAGCACAGGTACCTGTATTCCCTCATTGGATGCCCCTCCCTCCAGTTTCGAAAGCACGAACTGCCGCATCGAATGCGCTCAGGTCGGCGCCTCAACGTTCTAGGGGTCGTGGACTGCAAGGGAGTAATACAAACGAGTACTGAATCAGAGGGCCTGAAGCTCGCTTAACTTTTCCATCCCTGGACGGTGCTGGCACTCTGACTATAGAACCCTCGCAACAACTGGCAAGGCCAGGTGAAGCCTTTATTTTCGGGTGTTTCATGCGTGTTACGGATCGCGACGACGAACGCTTCGAGGGCGTTACAGTAGTCAGCCGACAAACTTTCCCGCTACATTCGACATCCATTGCCCGTCATCATCAGTCCCGCCAAGGAATTGCACATGAAACTGATCGGAATGCTCGACTCACCCTACGTGCGCCGCGTAGCCATCTCCGCCAAACGCCTTGGCATCGACCTCGAACACGAGTCGGTCTCGGTGTTCCGCCACTTCGAGCAATTCCAGCAGATCAACCCGGTGGTCAAAGCCCCCACACTGATCCTCGACGACGGCGTGGTCCTGATGGACTCGACCCTCATCCTCGACTACCTCGAAGCCAGCTCCGGCAAAAGCCTGCTGCCAACCGACCTAAAACAACGCGCCCAAGCCCTGCGCCTGATCGGCCTCAGCCTCGCCGCCTGCGAAAAAGCCGTGCAGCTCTACTATGAGCGCACCCTGCGCCCGGCCGACATTCAATACCAGCCGTGGGTCGAACGCGTCGAAGGCCAACTCGCCGCCGCGTTCACCGCCCTCGAGCAAGAACTGGAAAAAACCGACCTGCCCACCGACGGCACCCTCACCCAGGCCGGCATCAGCCTGGCCGTCGCTTGGAGCTTCACCGACCTCGTCGTCCCCGACCAGATCGACACCCGCCGCTACCCCCACATCGCCCAATACACCGCCTACGCCGAAACCCTCGAAGCGTTCGTCAGCACCCCGATGACCTGACCATGAGCACCACCGACACCGCCGCCCCGGCGTTAAAGGAAATCTTCAACGCCGAGCGCTTGCAACACATCGCCCGCGAAATGAGCGCCGTGTACCCGACGTTCAAGGCCAAGGCGTTTCTCAAACACGCCCAGGACGGACTCGCTGAATTATCAGTGATGCAACGCATGGCGCGTGTCAGTGAAAGCCTGCATGCCGTGCTGCCGCTGGATTACCAAGATTCCCTAGAAGTACTTTTCGAACTCGCGCCAAGGCTGAACAGCGGCTTCGTCAGCATGTGTTTGCCGCACTACGTCGCGAGCTACGGTGGTCACGCGTTCGATACCTCGATGGATGCGCTGAAATACTTCACCACCTTCGGCTCCTCCGAATTCGCCATCCGCCACTTTCTGCGCAGCGATCTGGAACGCTCACTGGAATTGATGCACGACTGGACCCGAGACGAAAACCACCACGTTCGACGACTCGCCAGCGAAGGCAGTCGCCCTCGCCTGCCTTGGTCGTTTCGATTGGAAGCGGTGCAGGCGGATCCGCAATTGGCCGCCGGGATATTGGATCGGTTGAAGGCGGATGAGAGTTTGTACGTGCGCAAGTCCGTGGCGAATCATTTGAATGATGTGACGAAGGTGCATCCGGGGTGGGTGTTGGACACGATTGAAGGATGGTCGTTGGAGAATAAGCACACGGCTTGGATCGCGAAGCATGCGTTGCGGAGTTTGATTAAACAGGGGGACTTGCGGGCGCTGACGGTGATTGGTGCGGGGGCGAAGGCTGAGGTTGAGTTGTTGGATGTGCGGGTTGAGCCGGCGGTGGTGCGGTTGGGGGAAGCGATTACGTTGTCGTTTGTGGTGAAGTCGACGGTGGCGCATGAGCAGCGGTTGGTGATTGATTATGCAATTGACTATGTGAAGGCGAATGGCGGGGTTTCGGGGAAGGTATTTAAGTTGAAGACGGTGGGCTTGGCGGGGTTTGAAAGTGTGGTTGTGGGGAGGCGGCAGGTGATTAAGGATTTTACGACGCGGAAGCATTTTGCTGGGCGGCATGGGGTGCGGGTTGTGGTTAATGGGAAGGTTTTGGGTAGTGTTGCGTTTGACATTGTTGCGGGATGACGTCATGGGTGGATTCGTTGATTTGGCAATACTCGGAGTGATAGGGAATAGCGCATGGGGCGTCCACCTGAGTGTATTTCAACATCTTAGCTCATAAAAACTCACACCCCCATTCCAACTAATAACAAATGAAATTAATCACGACCACTAGAAACACTAGCCACATCCGAATTGAGAATCACCGTAAGACTTTGATTTCCAGCTTCAGAACTGGCATGTCGGAGCCAGACTACTTTTTTCCTAATATAGTCTGACCCGTTTCAGCTCATCGCATCAGACACTTACGGATGGAATCATATCCAAGCCCGGCACCTCTTACATAAATCACTCAGGCTCGCGTCGTTCCACTGGAAAGGTATCTAATAAAACGGTCATAATGAAAATCATTACAACCCCCCACCCACAACTTAAGTCTTTCACTCGCAAAACCTCCCTCGACGAGCAATTTATGCGTGCAATCATGAGTTGCTGATAGCGTCGAAAGCTCTTCAATAATCATTTTTTTATCAGAACAATAATACGTTCTCTCATACACGCTTCTCGCTGTTAGTTTTCTGACCTCTTCTAAAAGTGGCCGCCCTTGATACACACACGAATCAACAATCAGAAACGCCACATCTTTAAAACCAACCAACTCATTTTCTATCGCACAATTAAACTCAGGCGAAGTGCAATCATCTCTACCAAAACGAATATTCAACTCTTTTGAAAAGGCAACATTCTTCCTTTGATTTAAATTTTCAGTTTGCCTAGCATCGGCAAACTGAAATATCCTCTCAAATTCCTGAACGTTTTTCAGGCACTCTTTATCCCTATCAAAATCCTGCGCACCAGCAGACCGTAACGATATAGAAAGATCAGCAACAGCTCTTAGAGCATTTGGCCTGAGAACAATCTGGATTGGCCCATAAGGATTAGGTTGTGATTTTGTTCCTTTTTTTACAAAACCTCGACCAAAATCCGAGAAATTGCCAAACACCTTATCCCAAACATTATTTTTCTGATCAATTTTATCAGTATCAAAAACGGTAAAATCAAGACCACTACTCAAAAGATTATTTCTAGAAGGAATACCTCCCAAACTTATATATGACCTAAAGTCCTTGAGCTGACAAGCATGATATAAATTAGTCCCTCGCGCCTCTAACACCTTAACAATTTTTTCGATTTCAGCCTTATCTTTAATCGCCACAAATCACTCCTTACTATATTAAACTCTTTTGATCCTTGATAGTTGAGCTATATGATGCATAAGCCGCATTTAAATCAGCCTCAACATTTAAAGCTTGAGTAAGCAAAAGCTCCTGCAAAAAATCGGAGATATCATCCCAAATAATATCAGCGACTCCACAACCTATCCCTACACTATCGAGCCGCCATATTTTCTCTCTCTCCCACCAGAAAGAAGATTGTAGTTTTTCACATTTAGCGCTTTCCAGATAAAACTGAATCCATCCGAGGGTATTCTTATCCAAATTAAACTTGTCCGCACACTTCATCAAAGCTCTTTTTCCAGCCGAAGTATGTTTATCTATAGCAACCCAGTATGGAAACTCTAAAACTTCAGGAGACTCACTCAATTCCACTTGAGGCAACTCACCAAGCACATACAAATATGCACTCGCAATTGCAAACGCCTTATCCCAAGGCCACCCCGCCAGCTTAAAACAAACTTCAGAATTACTTAAAAAATTTAGCGACGGTATATCCGCCTTTTGCGCTTTAGCCCAACACCAAAAATCAACAGGCCGCTTTACGCCTTCCGCCACAATTTTAATATGCTTGTTACATCGATCACCTTTAACAAGAACTGTTTCAACACCTCTTGAAAGCTCAAAAGCCAAGCTCCCCAAACCCGCCGCATCCTTATTTTTTGACGACCTACTTAAATCTTTATATTGCTCTATGAGCAAATTCTCACTCAGTGAAAATTTAAGTCTGCTGATGGACGCCCATGATTCCTCACAGGCGACAACACCTAATCTATTTCTTAGCCAGTTCAACTCCCCCTTTTGTATAAGGTTAATTACCGTTTTCTCAACTACTGATACGGCACCACGCCGAACTGCTTTTTGCAATAATGATCTACAAACTTGATCACCTGAGGAAGCTTTCATCATGATCACAAGCGGTCGAAAATTGAGCCGGATGATGGAGTGAAAATTTTATGATATAGCCGTGTTGCGTAGTCGTCTGTCGTCCCGGACAGATAATCGCATATAACTCGCAAGCTTGAATTAGACTCCACATATCGTTCTCGATACTTGATTGGTAAAAGACGATGAGGATTATTAGCAATAGCATCGAACAAATCCATCACCATTTGCTGCCCCTTGTACTCCAACGTTTGAACCTCTGGCGTTGAAATTACATTTTTCCTTATAAATCTCTGAAGGAGATCAAGACTCTCGCGAGCTTCAACACTTATAAACACGGAAAAATCGAACATATCCACAGAAAAAACATTACATTTACAGAGACAGGACGCAGTAATAAAATGATTTACCAATTCGCCAATTGCTTTTTTTCGGCGCCTATTTACACCAGAAAACAAATCTTCAGTAAGAGCTTCTATTTTTAACTCTAAACTATATTTTCCTGGAGAACTCCTAATAGGTTCCACGACCTCCAAACCCCACGAGCCTGCGGTTACTAGACCAAGCGCGATCGCATCCTCTAAATCATGCACCCCATATGCAATATCATCCGCGATTTCCATAATGCTACAATCAATAGATTTGTAGAGCGTTTTACCATGCTTACCTTCTTTCTTGTCGAGTGAACAGAACAGCATTCTCTCGGTGGAATCCAGATCTTTCAGTATCCAATTCAAAGCGGCAGCATCGGAATCAAAAATACACTTTGGTGATTTATAACTGTCAATATTCTTTCTACCCACCCCGTTATAAACATTAGCATTTACAGCCTCGCTATACATGGCCGGATACTTAAGAACTCCTAACAGAGTTCTTCTCGTGAGATTCAACCCCGCACTGTTCGAATACTCGCCTAGCTCCGTACAAATCCGGAGAGTTTGAGCATTCCCTTCAAACCCTCCACTCTCTCTCATAGAGTAATTTAACGCCACTTCCCCACCATGACCAAATGGAGGGTGCCCAATATCATGCGCAAGCCCAACCGCCTCAATTAGATCTTTAGATGGAAGCAAACTTATTTTTTCCACATCACATTTATATTTATCATTTAAAAACTCCACAAGCCCACTACCAAGCTGCGCAACCTCCAACGAATGAGTCAAACGAGTTCGATAAAAATCACTCTCTCCGAGCCCTAGAACTTGAGTTTTACCCTGCAACCGTCGAAAAAAAGCCGAGTGAATAACTCTTGCCCGGTCACGAGCGTATTGATCCCTGCCAAAATTATCATTACCAACGCTTTCTATTCGCTCATCCCACATGTCGCTTCGTCCATTATAATTAATACTAAAGTTGTATTGACGCCAATATTTTCGCGCTTATTGATGCAGCCATTCTCTACGCACAATTAATAATGGCTTTAAGCCACAAATGCAAGAGTTCAGCATAAAAATCGCGCTCAATTAAGTCTTCATCAGTAGTTTTACCTTGGTTGATCGGCAACGTCGCATTCGGAATCAATGTCTGATTTCCCAATGATGTTTCCCCACATCCTAAAAGGACTTTTTCTTAAAAGGAGATGTTTATCTGCACAATTCACGGAAAACCGCTCTCACAGATTTAGGGGTGTAAAGTTTTGATGTGCCAAAGGTTTCCCCTCGCCATTTTGGGTGGCTATTTAGTGATTTCGACGTTATCCAGCGCTGGTTTACGGCGAGTTTCGCTGAGCATCAGGACTCTTGTGATGCCTACTGGGGTTTTGCGGTGGGGGGATGTAGAACAAGGCGGCAAAGTTCGCTGGCCGAGCCGAGGGTTTCGTTGGCATTGGCCAGAAGGGTTTCCGATTCTTACCTCGGGTTCGCGAGGTACATTGGCTCGGGTTCGTTGGTGCTGGCCATGATCAGGTCGGCGGGCTGGAGGTAGTGATCGAGGCCGCGTTCGGCGCCTTCGTGGAATTTCTTCGAGTTGGGGAATTCGTAGGGATATCTCGGATCAGTTTCTGGCGGGTTCTACTTTACTTTTGAACATGGGGAAACTCCTAGTACCAAATGGAGCCTTCACATTCACTACCAAACTAAGCTGGGGGCCATTCGCGGGCTGGTAGACCGATAACTAGGACCCGCCACACACCGAAGTTGTACGGCGCATTGCCACCATTCAGTACAGCACCAACAGGATCTGCGAACGGTGCGGCGACTAGTTATGGCTTATGGCGGGCTACCAAACCCGATCACTGCGTTTCACGATAGAACCCGCGACCTAAGCGCACAAGCCGGCGAATTCTGGCCTTGTCGTCGGTACGCGCAAGACTTTGTATATCTGAGATTGCTACTTTAATCCTAACTTCAACAATGTTTATTTCGTTTTTAACGTTTAGATCTTAACATGAGAAAGGCCCAGATAAGTCACCACCGATTTAATCTACCAACCTCGCATATATTCATCCATCACATAAATCACCTATTGGATATTGATCTTAGATTCTCTCAGCCGAAAATCCACCATAAACCCTACATCACTTCATTAATTATTCTTTTTATAATGCAATTCAACTCACTAGAAAAATCATCTAGGGGAGTCCTGAATATGGAGACTTGAGCTTTTTGGGCATATCAACGTAGTGATTGGTATTTTTCGTCCAGCGCAACGCTGCATAACCTGCTATAAGGCGATGACCGACCCAGCGGGGATCTACCGTATGAGGAACTCCCACTTGATTTGCCAACAATAGCTTCCCCATCAAGCCTACCCAATGATCGTGCTCAATCATTTTACTCCCGTAACCGTGATATGACCGACCGCTTTTAAACCATACAAAGCCACTAAAATCTTTACCCAGAATTGGCTTCAACTTTTCAAGCTGAGCTGCTGACCCTGTAGACATATCGATCATAGGCAGATGCAAAAAAGCACCACAACTCGTCAACAGTTTAGAATGTATAGCCATTTCACAATCAGACGGGCACTTTCTTATTCGATCTTCAACACTTCTTGCATTCAAAAAATCAAAAATCGGCATAGAAAAAATCACTCTATCGTCTACAACCGCTTGAGGCACATATTTGTAATAGCTCATTTCAACGCGAACAGTCTGTTCAGCCCCCCTGAGCAGAACATCTCTTACATGCCAATAAGGGTGATCATCTGATGGAAGAGTCACAATTTTATACCTGAAAGCGTTTGATATGTAGTAATCGCGAAATCATCCGTCATACCAGAAATAAAATCCGTGACCAAGTGAGCTCTTAGCACCCACTCAGCCACATGATAATTATCATCAACTGGTGTATTCGCCAACTGATGTTGGTAGGCTGCAATATACCTTCGCGGAAAAAACGTCAAAAGCTTATTTTCAATAACAATCTGGCGTTCTTTTCCGTCACGTCTCTTCGTATCCAAAGCACAAGCAAAACGTTCAACACCAATATTTAGCAAACACGAAAAATGTTCGAGAAGCCCGGAGATTGCCCTATAACCTGCCAACTCTATTTTCTGAACGCTTTCATGACAGTAAACCCGCTCACGGCAATAGCTCTTGAGTATTTCGAGCATTTTTCCACATTCTGATTCAGCTGAAATCAAAGAAGACATAGTACCTGCCAAGACTTCATCATGAGATGCAATGTATTGATTTGCCGCGTAAGTCACTAACTCTCGATTCAAATTAGTTCGAAAATCTGTAAAGGTAAAAACCTTACCACAAGCCCTCTTTCCTCTCGCCGCGTTCTCCAACACCTCTGTTATGATACAAGATGTAGCGCCATCCGTAGATGAAAGTCTCTTCCACTGCTGAAGTATCTCACTAAAAGCGACGGACTCATTGAGTAATCCTTTTTCAATTGAATCCTCTAAATCACTAATACAATAGGCAATATCATCAGCAGCCTCCATAATATAAGCAAGGGGGAATCGCTGAGGCTTCTCATAGCCAAATTCCGCCCAAACGCTTTCGATAATTTCTTTTTCCGTCGAAAAATAACCACACTTCTTTACAAATGGCGAGTTAGCTATAGCCTTTTGCGAACCACTACTCCTAACATATTTCAGATATGCCGCAATAGTCGTTTTAGTCAGATTAAGCCCATACTCATCTGTATTCCTTTGAAGCTTCGTAACAATACGTACACCTTGAGGATTGCCATCAAACTCGTAGAAATCCGCTAGAGCTTTAGCGGCAACTTTAGTTGTTACTTCCTCTTCCGAGTCTTTGAGCGCTCGCTTAATTGAAAGCTTCCCATTATTCCTAAACCACTCAGAAATTGCGAACTCACCAAAATGACCAAATGGCGGATTTCCAATATCATGCATTAAACAGGCAGTCTCTACAAATGTGGTTAGAGCAGCACATTCCTCTCGCGATGCTAGACCATTTTCCACCAGTTGAATCGCTATTTGATCAGCGATATATCGTCCAATCTGGGCAACTTCCAAAGAGTGAGTTAGCCGACTCCTCACGGATGCATTGGATTCCATAGAGAAGACTTGTGCTTTCTGTTGTAGCCTCCTGAAAGCAGGGCAGAATAGAAGTCTGCCTCTGTCACTTTCTGCCTCAAGAAGAATATGCCGATCTAAGACCTCAGACGACCTGAATCTAGAGTTTGACAAAAGTTTTTTATATATAGAACTCACAGAGCCTTCCTTGTCATCAGCGTTATTTGCCGTTAATTTATTATCAAGCCAGCCTGATAATCATCTCCACCCTCGCGACCCTCGGCTTCGATAATGCCTGAAATTCTGAAAAAAAAAGAGCCCAAACCTCTCCTATCACCTGCGGTGGTATCTACTTAGCAAGCTGCTAATTTCCATTGCTGATTCTCTAAATCTGACGGCTACCTCAGTTGTAGCGTTGGTTCAGGACGGTTAAACGCAGCGCTCAGTCCTTGCCTCCATGCTCCAGCCTTTCAAAACTGGCTCATAGATGAACCTCGATATCTAAAGGGCGCAAGGAGTGGCCGTGTGTGCCGGCTTGGTTGAAACAACCCCATCTCGACGAGGGCTTCCCCTCGTCGAGATGGGGTTGGTTAGCTGGCGATTTCGACGTTATCCAGTGCCTGGTTGACGGCGATTTCGCCGAGCATCACGACTTGGGCGATGCCCAGTGCGGTTTTGCGGTGGGGGGTGTCGAGCATGGCGGCGAAGTTGAGGAGCATTTCGCTGGCGGAGCCGAGGGTTTCGCTGGCGTTGGCGAGTAGGGATTCGCTGTTGTACTTCGGGTTGGCGAGGTACATGCGTTCGGGTTGTTGGGTGCTGGCCATGATTTGGCTGGCGGGTTTGAGGTAGTGGTCGAGGGCGCGTTCGGCGGCTTCGTGGAATCGCTTGGAATCGGGGGATTCGTAGGGGGATGTGGGGTCGGTTTCGGGTGGGTTGGGTGTTGGTTTGATCATTGATGAAGCTCCTACGTCAAAAAAAGGAGCCATCACTCTCGCTACCAAACGAGGGTGGCGGCCATGCGCAGGTTGGTAGACCGGGACGTAGAAAACCGGCGCGCCCGAAGACGCCCTGTGCATGACCACCATAAAGCCGTGTCGAACAGACACTGCGAATCATGATGCTTATGCAATCTACGAAAACTCAGGGCTACCAAACCCGATCACTGTTTTTCAGCGACCGACAGACGATAGAACCCGCGCCCTAGACGCACAAGCCGGCGGATTCTGGCTTAGTCGTAGGTAACGGCGCAAGGCGTTGTAGGGTTTCGGTGGTTACTTGAGGCTTCGTTTAAACAGGTGGTGGTTTTACTGTTTATTTCGGTCAGTGGTTGATGGGGTGATTGGGTGGGCGTCTTCGCGAGCAGGCTCACTCCTACAGGGGATTGAGTCTGGCTTGGGATTTGGGGTGATTGGGCTGGCGTCTTCGCGAGCAGGCTCGCTCCCACAGGTTTTGTGTTGGGCTCGGGGTTCGCGGTGGGTGGGCTGGCGTCATCGTGGGCAAGCCCGGCTCCCACAGGGATTGGGGGATGGTTAGGGTCGGTGGCGCGTCATGTTGATCAGGGCGGAACGTCCACCATTTGGCGCCGGGCGTTCTTCGATGGAGAACGGCACGAAGCCGAGTTTTGGGTAAAGCAACAAGCCTGCGGTGTTTTCATTGAAGCAAGACAGTTGCACTTCCTTGGCCTGGTATTTTTCGAACCCCGCTGCGGTCATGGTCTCAACGATGTATCGCGCAACCCCCTGACCTCGGGCGTAGGGTGCGACGATGACGTTGCCGATGCAGCAGATGCCATCGTGCTCAGCGCGGTAGAAATTGGCGAAGCCGACGAACTCGCCGTTGGCCAGAAAAGCCGTGGAGTCGAAGCGCTGGCTGATCGCGCTGTGCATCTGTTCTTCCGTCAGCGGGAAGCTTGCTTTTGGGAACATGAAGAACAGCTCTTGTTCGCCCTGAGGAAAGCTACAGAGGGTGTTGACGTCGTCGGCCGTCACGGGCCGGTGGGTGAAATTCATCGCTGCCCTGCCCTCACTTTTTACCCGCCAGATGATGCGCAACCAAGGCGTTGGCATGGCCGTGGCCGATGCCGTGTTCTTCCTTGAGCCACGCGACCAGTTCCATGTGTTTCTTGTCGGTGTTGCCGGCGAGCAGGATCAGCCAGTGATCGATGGGCTGGCCGTATTTTTTCTCGATGGAGGGGAAGTACGACGCCGGGCCTTTTACCTTGTTGTCTTCGCTCATGCTGCAAGCTCCCTGTGGTCACGACGGAGGGTCGGCGGACGCTCCTTGTCGGCAGGTCATAGAGTGGACGCGAAGTGCGGCTCCGGCAACTGCCCCGCTCTGCCAGACGCCACAAAAACCCTGTAGGAGTGAGCCTGCTCGCGATGGCGTTTGTTCAGTCAACACTTACATTGACTGGACTACCGCAATCGCGAGCAGGCTCACTCCTACAGTGATATCTGCGTTATTCGGTGCGGCCGGGCAGCATCCGCACGAGGGTGTTATCCCGCACCCAATAATGGTGGAACAACCCCGCCAGCGCGTGCAGCCCGATCAGCCAGTAACCCGCGCTGCCAATCAGTTCATGCCAGTACTTCAGTTGCTTGGCGAAGTCTGGATCGATGGCCACGGGTGCCGGGACGTGGAAGCCGAAGTACGGGAACGGTTTGTCGGCGGCGGCGAGCATCAGCCAGGCGAGGATTGGGGTGGCGATCATCAGGCCGTACAGCGCCAGGTGTGTCAGGTGCGCGATGCCGGTCTGCCACGCCGGTGGCTTGGGGGTGATCGGCGGGCGTGGGCTGAGGCGGCCGAGCAGGCGGATCCACACGAGGGCGAAGATGCTCGCGCCGAACAGGCCGTGGAAGCCCATCAGCAAGCCGCGTGCTTCGCTGCCCTTGGGCATGTAGCCCTTGATTTCGACGCATGCGTAGACGCCAACGAACAGCGCCAGCATCAGCCAGTGCAGGGTGATTGAGAGTTTTCCATAACGGGTTACGGCGATGTCGCGGGTCATAAGCTGCGCCTCGTGATTGTCGTGAATGACAGTCGATTCGTTCGACCGTCTCGATCCGGTTGCCGGGCGAACCGACGGCGTTACCCTGCCCGCCCAGTCTTAAGAGAGTCTGAAGACAGACCCTCACGTTAACCTTTTTTCACCTTCAGACTTCGTTAAGAAATGCCTCCGATACTCGCCTCAAACCTATTGAGGGAGGCGTTCTGCCCATGCCCGAATTTGACTGGAACATCCCCCTTCCCCTGCGCTTCGGTCAAGCCGAAACGCCGCAGATGACGTTGACCGGTGCCCGGCCCGACGATGCCCTGCGAGAGCCGTTCGAAGCCTTTATCCAGCAACGTTTTCGCAAGGCCCATGGCGCCGACATCCGTCATTTCATGCCCGAACTGTTCGGCATGCACAACGGCGACGGCGAGTTGTGCGCCGTGGCCGGGGTGCGTCGCGCGCATCTCGAACCACTGTTTCTCGAGCGCTATCTGGATGAGCCGATCGAGCCGTTGATCAGCGCGGCGGCAGATCGCCCGGTCGAGCGCAGCGCCATCGTCGAAGTCGGCAACCTCGCCGCCAGCGACACCGGCAGCGCGCGCCTGAGCATCATCGCCATCACCTATCTGCTGGCCATGGGCGGCCTGGAATGGGTGACGTTCACCGGCAACATCGGCCTGGTCAACAGCTTCCATCGTTTAGGTTTGAAGCCAGTGACATTGTGCGCCGCTGACCCGGAACGATTGGGTGACGAGCGTCAACACTGGGGCAGTTATTACGAAAGTAAACCTTGGGTGCACGTCGGCAACATCCGCGCCGGGTTCATCCATTTGCGCAATATCGGCCTGTTTACCCGCCTGGGTTTGCCGAGTTCGATTGAAGGAGCCTGTCATGTCGCTTGAACTGCAACGCTTCCAGGAAACCCTGCGCGACCATGCCCGGCGCAATGACAACGCGACCGCTCTGTGGGGCGACACGTTGAAACTCGATTACGCCACGCTGTACGCCGAGGTGCTCTATCGCCAGGAGCGCCTGCGCGATGAGCAAGCGCGGGTGATTGCGCTGGCGTTGGACAACGGCGTCGACGCGATACTCTGGGACCTGGCTGTGTTGTTCGAAGGCCTGACCTGCGTGACGCTGCCGCCGTTTTTCAGTGCGGCGCAACGCGCTCATTGTCTGGAGCAGAGCCAGGCCGAACGGGTGATCGCCGAGCCGGAGCTGGGCGCCGAATTGCTCGCGGCCGGCTATGAACAACGTGGCGAGTTCTGGTGCCGTTCGTTCAGTGGCCCGAATCGTATGCCGGTCGGCACCGCGAAACTCACCTTCACTTCCGGCACCACCGGCACGCCGAAAGGTGTGTGCCTGAGCGCCGAGAGCCTGCTGCGGGTGGCACGGGAGCTGGATCAGGCCAGCGAAGCCACCGGCCCGCAGCATCACTTGGCGCTGTTGCCGTTGGCGATTCTGCTGGAGAACCTCGGCTGTTACGCCGCGCTGTATGCCGGCGCCATGTTGAGTTTGCCGAGCCAGAAAACCCTCGGCATTCAGGGCGCTAGCGGCGTCGAGATTCCGCGTCTGCTCGGTTATCTGGCCAGCCGTGCACCGGAGAGTCTGATCCTGGTGCCGCAGTTGCTGCTGTTGCTGGTCAGCGCCGCCGAACAGAAAGCCTTCGACCCGCAAACCCTGCGCTTTGCCGCTGTCGGCGGTGCGCGGGTCTCGGAGGATCTGCTGCACCGCGCGCAACGGCTCGGTCTGCCGGTTTACGAAGGCTATGGCTTGTCCGAATGCGCCTCGGTGGTGTGCCTCAATCGCCCCGGTGCGCGCCGCCCGGGCAGTGTCGGCCGACCGCTGCCACATGTTGAAGTGCTGCTGGCCGAGGACGGCGAGGTGCTGATCAAGGGGTCCACATTGCTCGGTTATCTGGGCGACGCGCCGTACGCCGATGAGTGGTGGCCGAGCGGCGATCTGGGCGA